>Ga0315284_10012228_pt1 | contig 12226 bp, 12 predicted proteins | sample YL17G09_16_MG_FD_203696 | JGI IMG/M metagenome (GOLD analysis project Ga0315284, IMG submission 203696) | Sediment microbial communities from Yellowstone Lake, YNP, Wyoming, USA - YL17G09_16 | ecosystem: Environmental > Aquatic > Freshwater > Lake > Sediment | place: USA: Wyoming | collected...
GAAGCCTGACGTATGAAGAGATGCTTTGCCTCATGTTTCACGCGGAGCTTTCGGCGGTTCAAGGGTGGCTTGAGGGCGAGGCTGCGCGCATCGCATCCCTGCCCTTCGCCGACGCGTTGGAGCAGCGCCGGGCGCTGATCGCGCTTGCGCACCGAAGCGAGGCGGAGCTGGACAGGTTCTACCGGAGGTACCCCTGATGGCTAAGGACAAACGTCACACAAGCGGCACTCTGCCGCCCAACCCGCGAGGTGGCAGCTATGGACCCGGTGATTCCACGGCGCGCCAAGCCCCAAGCGAGATTGACCGCAGTTTCACGATGCTGGCGGACGAGCTGCGCCAGGTACGCCAGGCGGCGCTGGAGCTGACGCGGGGCCTCAGCCGCGCCTATCGCGGCGCAGTTCCACAGGCGGCCCGGACGGCCAGCGCGTGTCCCGGCGGGGTGTGCCAGCCGCCTGGCACGGCCCAAGCGGGCGCTCCAGGCGGCGGCGCGTCCGCGGGCGGCGCCATGTCCACGGGTGGCGTCGGCGTGTCGCTCGGCTCGGCGCTGTCCGGCGGGCTCAGCCGCGCGGTCAGCCAGGCCGTCGGCGGCGATTTCACCGCCGCGCTGCGCACGATGCTCAGCTCGGTCGTGCGCATGTTCGCGCAGACGGCGGGCCGGGCCATGGGCGGTGGCATTGGCGGAAGCCTAGTCTCGGCGCTCATCGGCGGGGGGCTGTCGGCGCTGCTCAGCGGGCTGTTCCGCCGCCGCCAGCGCGTGCAGGTGGACAACACGGTGCGCTCCGAGGTGCTGAACTTCCCGCGTCTGAGCAGCCTGGACCTCGCCGCCAACCCCGCCTCGCGGCTCTTCGGCGGGCGGGCCGTCCCGCGCGGCGCGGGGTTCACCGTGGAGGTGAGCTACCGCGGCGGCGCGGAGGACGTGGTGGCGGCGAAGGTGGCGACCAAGCTCGCCGAGCTGAACCTGAACCAGGGCGTGGTGTAGGGGCCGCAGAGATGCGGCCCGCGCTCGCCATTGCCCCGTAGCGGCGGCGTCTCTGCCGCCGATTGAAAGGTCGCCCGGCAGGGCCGCCGGGCGCTACTGAAAAAGGAGGACACATGGCAGCCGAGTCACAGATACGCATCTGGCGCTTGAGCAACGACTCTGTCACGCTGGACTACGCCTCGGTGCGCGTGCACTACAGCCCCCAGGGCGAGCGCATCACCGACCGCCTGGGGCTTACGCACCGCATCGCGCCGGCCACGCTGCGCTTTCCCACCGGCCTCACGCTCAGCGTGCTCGCCGAGGAGCTGACAGGGATAAGCACCGCGCCCCAGCCCATGTCCGTCGTGGACTGGCTGGAGACGCGCTTCCGCCAGCAGGAGCTGCTCATCGCCTACGTGCGCGGCGAGAGCCTGTGCGAGGGCGGCGCCGCGCTGACCCGCAACTTGGCCTACGCCTGCTACATCGAGGAGCTGCCCAGCGACTACTTCGGCACGCTGCCTACGGTGGGCCAGGGCCCGGAGGCGGTGGACTTAAGCCTGCTCGTCGTGGGGGACGGCACCTTCACCGATTTCAGCCTGTTCTCGTCCATGACGCTGGGCCAACGCCCGTAGGGGCCTTCGTAGGGGCCGCATTCATGCGGCCCTGAATTGAACTGGTAGGCGGGGTTTCAACCCCGCCGCTCTACCGGCGGCACTAAAGTGCCGCCTACCGATAACTGGCAACTGACAACTGACAACTGGAGCATTGCTATGTCCTTTGGCGAAGACGTGACACCGGCGCTCACGCTGTACGACAAGCGCGTGGACTACACCCTCGAGTTCAAGACCAACTTCCCCGAGGGCAGCACCTGGCAGGCGTATGCCTTCGCCGACTTCACGCTGACGCGCGACGCTGGCACGGGCGCTGTCAGCCCATCCGTGCTGCGCGTCGCCGTGCCCAACGACGCCTTCAGTCTCAGCGACGAGCGCGACGTGGCCAACCGCGTCTGCCTCTTCGCCGAGGCGCGCCTCACCGTGAGCATCGGCCCCTCCAGCGAGGTGCTGTTCCACGGCCGCGTCTACCGCGTCGAGCCCGAGGACTACAGCTTCACCGTCTACGCCCAGGATTGGCTCGCGCTCGTCCACGAGTGCGAGTGCGAGGTGCAGCTCGCCCCCGACGAGACGGACGAGCTGGCAGTGCGCGCGCTCAGCCTCGTTGCCGGCGGCGCCTTCGGCAGCGTCTACGGCTTCACCTACGACGGCTCGGGCTCCGACCCGGCGTTCAACGCCGCGCCCAATCCCGGCACCCGCCGCCGTAGTTGGGCGCCCGGCAACGTCCGCCTCTACTACGACGCCGGGGCGCAGAGCGAGGTGCCGCCCCAGCACTACCTGCCAAACCTCACCAGCGGCACGGTGTCGATTCTCGAGGACACCGCGGGCTTGAGCTACTACGCCGGCGGCGTGCGCTGCTACATCGAGGGCACGCGCGACTGGGCGGACGTGTTCCGCGCCGCATTGGCCTACCCCAAGGGGCAGGGCGGCATCGGCGCGAGCGACGGCGAGCTCGACCTGCCGCCGACCCTCGTCGACCTGGCCGGGCCGGTGTACTTCCGCGGGCTGGCCGGCGACCTGCTCTCGCAGATCCTCAGCCGCCAGCAGCAGAATCTCAGGTTGTGGTTCGACAGCGCCACGGGCAAGTACACGCTGCGCGTGATCGTGCAGAAGGCGGTGGGCGAGGAGGACTACGCGCTCATCCACGCGGCGTCCATCGCCCAGCCGCGCGAGCTGCGCGACGTGTTCAGCCGCGTCGTTGTCACCGGCCTCGCTGAGCGCCCGCGCAATGCGCTCACGCTGAGCACGACGGCGCTCACCGACATCACGACGCAGGGCGACTGGTTCGCCTGGGACGGGCTGAACGTCGGCCCTGACTCGACCTTCGCGGCCGTCTCGCCGCTGCTCTACGACGGCGACGCCTGCCGCGGCGCGAGCGTGCACAACCTGGCTGCGTCCGAGGGCGGCGGCACCGACAAGTACAACAGCTGGTACAGCTTCGTGAAGATCGACTTCGGCTCACCCCAGCGCATCAGCCGCGTGCGGCTCACCACGCCCGGCAGCCGCAACTTGAACGCCGCCGCCGGTCACCAGGGCGCGTTCTGGCCCGGCGTGCAGATCCTCGCCAGCCTCGACGACGCTGACTACCGCCTGCTCGCCGCGACGCTCTACGGCCGCTTCCCGCCCCACGAGCGCGTCGAGGCGCGCGGCGCGGAGCTGCTCAACCCCCGGGCGCGCTACGTCAAGGTGCTGCTCGGCGCCTACAAGCACGGCTTCGAGAACTCCGCCGACCCCTCCATCGGCCTAGCCGAGCTGGAGATCTACCTCAACGAGGAGTACCGGGTGGCGAAGGAGATCGACCCTGCCCCCTCGCCGCCGACGTACTACGACTACACCGCCGACTACGACCGCGACGGCGCGACCGACCGCTGGCAGCGCAACCACCCCGGGCTGTGGACGCGGCTCGGCGGGCGCCACCGCACGCGCCTGGACGACCAGGCGGGCGAGCTCAACGAGTACCTCGCCCACGACCGGGCTGTAGACCTGCTCGCCGAAAGCGTGCGGCTCTTCGAGCAGGTGCACTACCGCAGTGTGTGCGACCCGCGGGTGCGGCTCTACGACACAGTCGTGGTGGACGACGAGCTGAACGGCGGCGCATGGTCGATCCTCGTCGAGCGCGTCGTGCTGCGCCCGTCGGGCACGGAGATCAGCGGCACCAACTACCGCTCCCTGGATCTGTAGGGGCGGGCCCCCGCGCCCGCCCGCGGCTGACAACTGACAACTGGCAACTGACTACTGGAGACTCACATGTCCGAACCGAAGGCGAAACTGAAGGGCATCACCGACCTGGGAAAGGCCATCGACGAGCGCATCGCCCGCCGTAGTGCCGCCCTGCACTTCAAGCACGGCGCAGGCCAGGCCCCCGATGCGCCGCTCTCCGGCGGCTCCACCCCGGGCGGAGGTGGTGGCGGCGAGCCCGCCCTGCCCGAGACCTTCGTCAAGACGCTGCGCAAGCAGGGCGAGAGCGACGCCCTCCACGGCGACATCGTCCTCGCCGCGGACGGCGACGCTACGCTCGCGCAGTCGCCCAGCGCCCCGCACTTCACCATCGCCTCGCCGCAGTACACCGCCGCTGACGGCGTGGCCCGCGTGGGCGACGAGTTCAGCGCCGACTCCACCGTCGTGCGCACCTCGGGCGACCAGAGCATCGGCGGCGTCAAGTCGTTCAGCAGCTTTCCCGTCACGCCCACTGCCGCGCCGGACGCGGACTTCGAGGTGGCGAACAAGAAGTACGTGGACGATGGACTGTCGGGCGCCCCCTGCAGCCTCTGGCAGCGCACCGGCGACGTGCTCAGCCCGGCGACGGCGGATGACCAGGTGCAGGTGGCGACCGGCCAGCCCTTCGCCGTCCACGGCCAGACCAGCGCCAGCGGCACCAGCGAGTGCGGCGTGAAGGGCGAGGCGACCGCCACGACCGGCGTCTGCTATGGCGTGGCCGGGGAGATCGCCAGCAGCGACAACGCGGCCTACGGCGGCAAGTTCACGCGCACGGCACTGGGGAGCTGGGCCGACCTGGACGAGCAGTCCAGCAACCCCGCATCGCCGCCCACGGACAAGGCGCGGGCGTTCGTCAGACCTGCGCCAGTCGCTGGCCACCGCGCTTACCTGAAGGACGACGCGGCGGTGACGCACGATCTGACGCCGCAACTCAAGCAGACGTACCCGGCGTCCGGCCAGGCGAACGCTGCGGCGGGTTGCGCCTTGCACTGGGTCTACGGCAAACACCCGAGCACTGCCGTCGCTAGCGCCGCAGTCGTGACGGCGACCCAGTATTGCGTTTTCAACTCGCCTGCCAACGAGGGTGACGCCGCGATCTTGAGCGACGCCTACTGCCGGTTCATGTGGGTGCCCACGGTCACGCCGACCGTGAAGCAATCGTACTTCATGGTCGGAGCGGTTGCCCGTCTCCAACCCGGGGACGGTGGGACCGCCGCTTGTAAGGCAGCGCGCATCGCTGCACGCATCAGGATCTCGGCCGTCGCCGACATCGCGGCGATCAGGCTGACGCTGGAGGACTCCGCAGGGAGCGCGAACTCGAACACGCTGATCTGCATCCCGGGCGGAACGGCCTGGGCGGAGTACGTCAGCACCGACATTGACATTACGGGCTGGACGGCGCCGCTGCGCATAAGCGTCGCGGTCTACGGGAAGTTGAATGCGATAACGCCGACGACCGTGGATATCGAGCATCTCAGCCTGGAGCTGTGGGCGGAGTGAGGTCCGCCCTGGGAGCGCCGCCTTCCAGGCGGCAATTGGCGACCTATCGGTCGCCCCTACGGTTCGGAGGCGGCCCGCACTACCGGCAACTGACAACTGCTCTGCGCACGGTAGCGGCGGCATCCTGCCGCTGTCAAGGAAGGGAGGCTCGAAGCCTCCCCTACCGCGCCGCACTCTGCTTACTGCCCACTGCCTACCGACAACTGACAACTGACCACTGGCAACTGCCCTTGTACCCGTAGCGGCGGCGTCCCCGCCGCCGTTTCAGCAACCGCAGGCAGGGAATCACAGGCGAGCCGCCTGTGCCACTGCCTACCGACAACTGACAACTGACCACTGACAACTACTTTGTGAAACACTGGAGGCCATGAATGGAAGAGAAGCTCTTCGAGATGCTCGCCCAATATGGAGTGATGGGCGCCCTGCTGTTCGTCGTGCTGTATTGGCTCGTGAAACACTACCTGCCGGAGCAGGAGCGGCACTGCCGCAGTGCGCTGGAGCGCATCCTGGCCTGCCACGACCGCAATACCAACCGGTTGGTTTGCGCGCTGGAGCGCAACACGCGCGTGGTGCAGTACAACAGCCACGCGCTGCTGGTGCAGGGCTTCACCAAGCGCGGATTAAGCCAGGCGGAGGCGGAGGCCATCGTGCGCCGCATCCAGGTGGCGGTGACGCAGGGCATGGCCACCGGCGCGGGCGGCGTGGCGGCTGCTGGCGGCGCCGGCGGTGGCGAGGACGGCCCTGGCAAGCTCAAGTCTAAGCGGAGGCGCAGTGGTGCAGAGCAAGCTGCCTGAGCCGGGCGCAGAGACGCCCATCCAGCCCGGGCCCGGCGTGGGCGCCGAGCACGAGGCGAAGCTGCGCGCGGTGATCATCGAGGTGGCGCGGGGCTATCTCGGCGTGCGCGAGGATGCTCGCGCCAACAACACCGGCGTCGCGGTGGAGGCGATTCTCAAGCGCGCCGGCGGCAAGCGCGGCATGGCGTGGTGCTGCGCCTTCTGCGACGTCGTGGTGGAGGAGGCCTACCGCCGCCTGCATCTTGCGCCGCCGCTCAACGTCGGCCTGAGCTGCTCAAGCCTGGTCAAGCGGGCGCGGGAGCTTCAGCGCGTGTTCGACGATCCATCTTGGGCGCGCGAGGGGGAGCTCATCGTGCTGCGCGGCGGCAAGACGGGTTTCCGCCATGTCGGCATCGTCGCTGCCTCGCCGGGGGCGAACGCCACGTGGGTCAAGACCATCGAGGGCAACACCAACGCCGCGGGCTCATCCGAGGTCGACGGCGTGTACGAAAAGCGCCGCCGCTGCGCCCGGCGCAAGGACCACACCCGCCCCTGCGTCTTCGTCCGCGTGGTGTAGGTGAAAGCGGTGACACGCCGGTTGTAGTCTAGGCGGGGTATAATGGCCTGGGCAGGCTGGTGGCCTTCGGCATTGCCTGTCCCATGGAGGCGGAGTTCATGGAAGTCCTCGAAGCTGAGATTGAGACCTATTATAAGCACCAGAAGGAGCTTCTCGCTACGGACAAGGGCCGCTATGTTCTCATTCACGGAACCGAGGTCGCGGGGCGCTTTGAGTCGAAGGCTGACGCCATAGCAGCCGGATACGAGAAGTTCGGTAACGAGCCGTTTCTGGTCAAGCAGGTGCTGGAAGTAGAGACGCCTCTGAACTTCACGTCCCACCTGTTGCGCGTGTAGCCATGCCTACTTTCGTGGTGCAGCTCCCGAATCTGGTGCAGTTGGGCCCTGTTGTGGACGTCATGATTGTTCCGGGGCGAGCGGCTGCAGAGGCGATGCAGCGAAGTGGCGAGATGTTGCCGAAGCCAGTCCAGGTGGTCGCCCTGATCGACACTGGCGCCACTGGTACCGTGCTTCAGACCGGCGTTGCTGCGAGCCTGAACCTGAAACCAGTTGGGCGAGTGCAGATCACAACAGCTTCTTCCGCCGGTCTGGAATGCCCTGAGTTTTCCGTCCAGCTCCTGTTCCCTGCCGCGCGCGTGGCAGTGGAGGTAGCCGCGATTGAAGCGCCCATGCAGGGCCAGCCGGTGCAGATGCTCATCGGGCGTGATGTCCTGGCTGGGGCCGTGCTTGTGTACAACGGCGTCGCCAGCCACTACTCCCTGAGCTTCTAAGCCGCGCCGGCCAGGTATGCCGCCACCGCCGCGCAGGACTAGCGCAGCCTCACTTCGCGGGCGTGGGGGCGGGCTCCGGGGCTCCCAGGTCCTGGAAGATGTAGAACGCCACGTCAACCACGTCCTGGTCGCTGAGGATGTCGGTGGCGTACCAGGGCATCGAGTTCTCGGCGAAGGGGCTTGCGGCCTCAGCCTCCCCGCCTGCGCCGGATGGGCCTGGAGCGGCTCCCTCGCCACCCGCCGGAGGATTGGCTGCCGGCGGGGCGGCCTCGGGCGGCGCTCCTTCCTGGGCGTAGGCGCGCATGCCATAAAGCAGCCACGTCACAGGCCCGCCGGAAGGCTCCTGGCCCACACTGTAGTTCGCCGTCTTGTAGGTGGTCTCCCAGTCCGCCAGTCCGCGCACCTTGGCCATGATCTGCACCACGTTCAGCTCGAACTTCTTCTCCTCCAGCCGCGGCACAGTGTCCACCACGCCGTGGCATTGCGAGCAGCTGGTGTCATAGATGCGCTGCCCGTTGGTCTTGTCCGGCGTCAGCCCGCCTGGCGGCACGCTTAGGGCCTTGGCGATCAGGAACGGCGCACTGTCCTTGGCCTGGGCGTCGTAGATGCTGGTCAGGTAGACGGTCAGCGCCTCGGCGTCCTCCGGGCTGAGCGGCTTGCCGGCGTTCGCCATGTATGGGGCGGCGATGCAGCGGTTGGCGGCGTCGGAAAGCGTCGCCGCTTCGCCCTTCTTCGCGGTGAGCTGCTCGGGCGTCATGACCCACCACGCCCCGCGCCCGCTCATGCCGTAGGCGCTGTGGGCGGCGAAGATATGGTCTACCTCGTCGTTCTTGCTCGCACTGTGGCAGTGGGCGCAGGTCAGGCCGGTCTTGGAGTAGTCGGTGCCGGTGAAGATGGCCTCGCCCCGCGCGGTGTCCACCGGTGCGGGCGGCGCCGCGCTGGGCGGCGGTGCCACGGGCAGCACCCGCGACGTGGGCTTCTTGAGCATCATCGCGAGCACGATGATTACGACGATGACAACTACGACCGCGATGACGATCCATACGTTGCGCGTCATCTGGCGAACCTCCTCATACGCCCACCGGGGCGCAGTGGGAGCATAGCACAATCCGCCGTGGATTCAGTTGGGCGGCGCCAACGGCGCCCCGGTCCGCCTTCGATCCGGCCTGCGGTACTACGAGCGGCCCTGCGCGACCTCTAAGGGTCTACGGCCACGGCGGGCCGTATCACCGGCGCGATCACCGAGGGCCGCATGTCTGCGGCCCCTACGATTGCGGCCGCCGGTTCTGCGGTAAACTAGTGTGACATCTTCCGGAGCACCCGGGACTGTGGTGAAAGACCTCAAGAGCAAGCAGCCCGTTGAGACAAGCGTCGATTTGCGCGACACCGCGCGCGACGGGCGCGATGCCTCGGCGCTGCTCGTCAGCGAACTGGGCTGGACCATGGAGAAGGCGGCGGCGGTGAGGGCCAGCCTGCTGTCGTTTGAAGAGGATTGGGACGCAGTGGGGATGGAGGACTATGACCAGCTCTAGCCGGGGGGACGTCGTCGTCGAAGCACCCGCTATAATGCGCAGCACACTGGGACGCAGCAGGAGTTCAACAGGACGGCGCGAGAACCCGTCCTAAGGTCTGATAGAGGTCCTGGAGAGGCCGCCGACGCGATGGAGGAGCTTAAGAACAAGCCGCTAGTTGAGGCAATCGTTGAACTGCGCTGGGGACCCGCGCGTGCGGACCTATCCGCTGCGCTCCCTCAGCCTGACCTGGACTACCAGCGGCTGCTATTCAGTTTCCGCGACAAGGTGCGCGAGAAGTACCCTTACCATGAGCCGTTGCCTGCCGCCTCACTCCCTCCAGAATTGAACCGCCAGATCGTCCAGCATCGATTCCGCGTCGCTCGCGACGCTTGGCCGCTGGTCCAATTCGGCCCTGGCATCATGGCATTCAACGATACTGAGGGATACAAGTGGGAGTCCTTCGAGACCCGCTGTGTTGAAGCGATCCAGGAGATGAACCGGGCTCACGAGGAAGTCGGCGTGCCCGCAGTAGAGCTCGGCTCAATCATGCTGCGGTACCTCGACGCGATCACTCCCACCGAGGACTCTACGGATCTCTTTCAGTTCCTGCACGACTACCTCCACGTGGACCTCCACTTGCCTGAGGGTCTGTTCTCTGATGGCGCGGACAGGGCGCCGCGAGGCCTTGTGTGGCGATCGGAGTTCAGTGTTCCTCAGCTTCAGTCTCGAGCGATTCTCGGACTAAGCACTGGCAAGCATCACGACAAGCCTGCTGTCGTCCTCGAGACCATCGCACTCTCGGACGAGGGCAAGGCGCCAGGGCAAGGCCTGGAGGAGATTAGGGCGTGGCTGGACGGTGCTCACAGTCTTCTTCAGCGTTGGTTCATGAGTCTCATTGAAGGGGCCTTATATGAACGGTTCAGTAGTGGATAGTACATGCCTCACACTTTCTTCAGCGCCGCTTGTCGATCCGGCGCTATGGACTGTGTGGCCATCTACAGGGCAGACCGCGTCGGGAGAAGGCACGGCGCATGGTCTCGTTCTCTCGGGGGCGATGTTCGGGTTTCGCACGGCCTCCGATGCACTGCTCGCAGTGAGTGCCATGATTCAGGCTTATGCCATCGATGTCACCGAGCCCACGCGGCGAGAGAGTGGCATCGAGGTGGATGAGGATGGAGAAGCGCTGCTCTTACTGGGCCTGACTGGTATCGACGTTCCATGGTCCGCTGCGCGGATCACGCTTAAGCTCGGGCCGAGTGTCAGAATGATGCCGGAGATCCTGATCACTGACTTTGATCGGTGGTTGGCAGACGAGGGGTGAAGCGGTGGGCAGTTCGTTTGGGGTAGCGGAGGATCACTTCCTCAACCAGGGGGATGTGCTGCTGGACTATCGTCTGGTTTTCCCGGACGAGTTAGTGCGCGATCAGCAGGCAGAGGCAGAGGCAACACCAGTGCTCTGCAATCTGATCGTTCTAAGCCCGACATGTGAGCTTGTTCACGAGAAGCTGACACGTATCCTGACAGCACCCATCTACCTCGAGCATGAGGTTGCAACCCACCCCCAGGCGGCGCTTCTCCGGAGTTCGACACGACTAGGTCTCATTCGAGAGGGCTTCGTTCCAGCTATGTGTATGCTCGGGGGATGCGAATTGGACTTCCTTACGTCTCCCTGGTTCCTAGCGGATTTCCGAGGGTTCGCCCAGGTATCTGCGACGCACGCCCGGCAGCACGCCGCCGAACGCTCCGTCAGGCCCAGGCTTTGTCCGCCATTCCGCGAGTACCTTTCGCAGGCGCTAGCGCGGTTCTTCATGCGTATCGCAGTGCCGGACGAGCATAGGGTCCAGATAGACCGCACTGACAGCAAAGGGAAGGTGCACGCAATTGAGTTCCTTGCCAGCTTGGCGCCGGATGAGCGGCGCGAGTTCTGCAAGGGCTTTGATTAGGGATCTCGGCGACACTCCAGGGATCGCCCCATCGCTCTCGACTCCTTGCCGCGCGGGCTTGTATCCAGTCCGCCGCCGATTCTGCGGTAAACTAGTGTGACATCTCCTGGAGGACCGGCATGCCCAGAGACAGCCTTCGCACCTGTGCTCAAGAGGTGCGCGCTCCTGCCGCCCCGCAGGCCTCGACAATGCGGCGTGCTCCGCTAGCTCCGCGTGCGCCTTTGGCAATGCCCGCGCTTGCAGTACTGCTCTGCCTGCTCGCCTTAGCGCTGAGTGGCTGCGGCACGGGCGCAATGAGCGCTGCGCCGGGATTCACCCACAGTGCATCCGGGTTCACGCTCACGGTGCTTCCCGAGAGCTTCGCTATGGGCGGCGCTGCCAGCGCCTTCCGCCTGGCGGTTGGGCAGGAGGGCGCGCAGACGCTAGTCTCTGTCGAGGCCGAGCAAGCCCGGGGGCTCAAGGCGCTCTACTGCAAGCTCGAGTACGACGCACTGCGTCTCACGCCGCTCAGCGCCGGGGCTGGCGACATCTGGCCCCCCGGGGGTAGCATTCAGCTCAGCGTGCTCGACCGCCCGGGCAGTGCCTACTTCGGCAGCGTGCTGATCCATCCTGATTTGCAGCCGGGCCTCTCCGGCTCCGCCACCCTCGCCGTCTTCCGCTTCCGCCAGGGCGCGATGCTCCTTGGCGGGCCGGTGCGCACCGCGAGCATCCCGCCGCGCACCGACAGGTCCGCGACCACCGTCAGCCTGGACGCGCCGGCCAAGGTGTTGAGCTGGGGCTACTACAACAACGGGGACTACGACCAGAACCAACTCGTGAGCCTCTCCGACCTGCAGCCGATCGCCGTGCACTTCGGCGAGGGCGACGGCAGCCCCTTCGACCCCGCCTCCGTGCAGTCCGTGATTGACGGCGACATCAACGGCTTGATCACGTTGGGCGACATCACGCCCATCGCCGCCAACTTCCAGAACCACGTCGAGGCGTACAACGTCTACACTTCGGCGAATGCGAGTGACGCGCCGTCCTCCAACGGCGAGGTCTCGAAGATCGCCTTCACCGCCCATCTGGGGATCGTCCAGCTCCAGGGCGTCAAGACCGCCGAACGGCTGCACCTCCCCTATACCTTCAGCGACATCGTCGGCGACAAGTACTACTGGGTACGCCCGGCGGACGGCGCAGATGAAGGCACGCCGAGCAACATCCTGCACCACAACGAGCCGCCGCCGCAGCCGCCGCCCACCCTCGCCCTGACCAACCCGCCGGCCCTCGGCACCGGCACCGCCGCCGACCCGTACATCGTGGATACCGCGACGAACTATGTCTTCTCGCTCACCGATGACACTGACGGCGACGTGTCGACGAAC
>Ga0315284_10012229_pt1 | contig 12226 bp, 13 predicted proteins | sample YL17G09_16_MG_FD_203696 | JGI IMG/M metagenome (GOLD analysis project Ga0315284, IMG submission 203696) | Sediment microbial communities from Yellowstone Lake, YNP, Wyoming, USA - YL17G09_16 | ecosystem: Environmental > Aquatic > Freshwater > Lake > Sediment | place: USA: Wyoming | collected...
CAGCAATTTTAAACATCAGAAAAAGGAATTTGTATTAAAAACATCATTAAATATAAATCATATTAAAGAAGAAATTTTAGCGGATGCGTTATATAAATCTTTGGGAGTACCTGTTCCTAATTTCGCAGTATATGATCATTATCCATACAGTTATATTTACATTCTTTTTTATCATTGGTTGACGAATTATTGCCAGTAAATGTATCTTTAATATGTTTATTAACATCCATTTTATTATTAAATTCAGTATCTTGATTGAAATTATCTTGATTACAGTCATCGAAATATTTATCAACATAAAACATTCTTGTTTTGACAGAATGACATGGAACACATAATGCTTGCAAATTATCAATATCATTAGTACCTCCTATTGTAATTTCCGTAATATGATCAATATTATAACAAGCTTCATCAAATATACCTTTATCCTCATCTTTTTGCCACTGTGGGCAATCATAATTCTCTAGTCCTTTAAGATTAGAATTCGGATTATTTGCACACTTAAACACTTGTCTACTTGCAACTGTTTTTTTGACACTTTCTGGAATAGATTTTCTTTTAGACATATATATTAATTTCTTATATATTTATTGCAGCGATCTAAACGCAAATCACAAAATGTTTTTAACATGATCAACTTTCAATCGTAAAGCTGCTAATTCATGTTTTTGCGTTTTAACATGATGTGATTTATTTAATTTGGTATATGTAACACCACAAATTTCGCATTTAAATTTATCGTTCTTGTGTGCTTCCCTATAATCTCTTAGATATTTTTTCATATCAGCTGTTTTTTTAATTGGAATCTCAATATTGTTTTCCATATATTGTTGATTAGAATATTAATGTATATTTATAAACGAAAGTTATTTTTAAGTGATTTTATCCAAGAGTCAAATCTTGTCGAGTAATATGCAAATGAGGACCAATATACTTAAGAATACTTTGTTCAAAATCAATATCTCGAACAAATGTTCTAGCTTTTTGAATAGGTTCTAACGATTTCATATTATCCATAATTTCTTTAGTACCACTTTTTGTGTAAGATTTGGTGTGGCTTTTATATATGCTTTTAATTCATCATCAATATATTTAATTATGGGTTTCACGACGAAATTTCCTACATCAATACCTTTCTTATCTACTTTCTAGTATGCTTTTGATTTTTCATCAACTATCGCTCTTATAGCATAAGTTTTTCGATCAACATCAGAATTCCAAATGGATTGCTCTTTTGGATCATCTTTTTATATCCTCCAATAATCATATCACCAATATATTCAGCTAATTTACCATATTTAGCTTTCATAACAACAATATCGATAAAATCTTCATCGTCAAATTCTTTACTGATACAAAAAATGTGTCCCAAAAATAAGCAATAATAAAAGTTATTCAGCCAACAAAATCATCAAATTTTCGACAACCAAAAGAGATAAGCTAATACAATCATCAACATAAGTAATATAAAAGTTATTCAGCCGATAAAATCATCAACATATATAATGCAAAAGTTATTCAGCCGATAAAATCATCAAATTTCCGACAACCAAAAGAGATAAGCTAATATAATCATCAATATACATAATGCAAAAGTTATTCAGCCAATAAAATCATCAAAATTCCGATAACCAAAAGTTATTCAGCCAATAAAATCATCAAATTTATTCTTTCGATCATCAGTAGTTTTTTCAATTGGAACTTCAATATCGTTTTCCATGTAGTATCTTAATTTATATAAAGTTATTTTTAAGTGGATTCATTCTAGAGTTAAGTCTTGTCTGGTAATATGTAAAGGAGGACCGATATATTTGAGTATGCTTTGTTCAAAATCACTATCTCGAACGCGTACTAATGCATCATGAATTGATTTTGTCAAAGCATTAATACGAATAATTTCTTCATTAGAACTTCTAGGTGGAATTTTATTTTTCACTTTCAGCTGTTTATCTAGTCGATTCCTTATATGCTCTAAAATGGGCTTAACAATAAAATTCTTAACATCTAATCCTTTTTTGTCAACCTTCCAATATGCCTTTGAGTTTTTTTGATCAAGTACAGCTCTTATGGCGTAAGTCATCCTGTCAACATCAGAATTCCAAATAGATTGTTCTTTTGGATCATCTTTTTTGTATATTTTAATTACAATATCACCTATAAATTCATCCAATTTGTCATATTTATTCTTCATAACAACAATATCAATAAAATCTTTTTCAGTGAACTCTTTGCTGATACTTGGCACATAGGTAATACATTTTAATACGGGAGCATTAGTATATGTTGCATTAAGATAATTCATATTTGACATGGATTTTTCCACCATATGTCCAGCAGATGTGAGTATTGCTTTAAGATTTTGACTATTCACAACTTCTTTTTCTATAATTTCATCTTTACATAATATAATTTCGTCCTTATGAATCAATTTAAGACTCAATTCTTTGATTGTTGTTTCAAGTTCTTTTTGTTTATTACTCGCATCGAGCTCTTTTATTTTGATTTCTTCAAGTAACTTCCTTTTCTCGGAGCAACTTTTCTTATGTTTTGCTAGATTATTGGCCCCTGAATAACAATTTTCACAAAAGTCACATTTATATTTTAAGGATCCAACTGTTTGATTACTGGTTACCGACTGTGATTTGATTAAAATTAGTTGTTTTTCTGCATTACTTTTTTCGACATGTTTCTTGGAAATGAGATGCTTTTGATAATTACAATGTATATCAGTTGAATAATTACAAGTTATACAATTATATTTAGGCATACTTTATCTATATTAGTATGATATAATATATTTTTTATATATGTTTTATTAATTATATAAAATCTTTAATAAATTTTGGTATAATTAATAATAAATTTAATATAAAAGTGTATAATGTTACATTTTATATGTACAAATTATACACTATATACCTTTTCGAAAAAACATATAGAAATTTTAGGGATTTTCGAATATGTATTGTCTGATATACTTTTCTCAAAAAATCAGATTAAATACACTAAAAATCAAAAACATGCTTTCCATTGAATGTATCCCTTTTTAAAAAATAAAACCTCACAAAAATTACTAAATTTTTTCCAGAAAACTATCGGATTTTGGCACACACAAATCTTGTGTGTGGAAATCCTCTCACGCGTAAGAAATTTTGAGAATACAAAAATGTGTCCCATAAATAAGTAATAAGTAAAAGTTATTCAGTCAACAAAATCCACTTAACGGCTATCGCTAAAAGAGATAAGCTACATAAGTCACTAAAAGAAATTACCAGAAGTTATTCAGCTACTCAATTCAGCAAATTTCCGACATCAAAAAGAGATAAGCTAATACAATCAGAAAACTATCCTATACAAAAATCATTAAGCAGATAAATTCGGCAAATTCATGCCATCCAAAAGAGATAAATCAACAAAATCATCAAATTTCCGATAACCAAAAGAGATACGCCAACAAAATCATTAAATTATATCATATAAAAATCATTCAACCAACAAAATCATCAAATTTCCGACAATCAAATAAAATTAATGTCTACTATGTCTATGTTTAGACTTATATTGGCTATGTCTGGATCTATGTTTACTATGTCTATGTTTTGACTTATGCCGACTATGCCTAGATTTATGTCTACTATGTCTAGATTTATGCCGACTACTTCCAGATTCAACTCCACCACTAAGTTTAAGTTTAGCTAATTCATATGCTTGCAATACTGATAAATCAACCGGTTTAATATTGTCAGTATAATACCCTTGATTATAACCCTTTACCTTATCTTTATTTTCGGCATACCATTTTCTTTTCATGGACAACCGTCTTTCATATCTGGCTCTTTTTAAAAGTTCTTCGTTCATATATAATAATAAAACATTTAAAGAAAAGTTATTATTAATAATATAATGCCACCAAAAAGAGTAATAAAAAAAGCCATTCAATCAACACAACAAAATGAAACAAAAATAGAAGATTTGCCGCAAATTGAGATCACTAAAGTATCTGACCATAAGTTTACACATATTATCCACATATCAGATACTCATATAAGACCGAGTGAGAGACATGATGAATTCAAACATGTATTCGAGAAATTGTATCATGAAATCCAAATATTTAAATCGCAAAATGTCAAAGCCATTATTATAATAACTGGTGATATATTTGATAATAAACATAGGTTTTCACCGGAACAATATGAACTATGTAATTATTTTTTTGATACATTGAGTAACTTATTTCCATTAATTGTCATAGCCGGGAACCATGATATGAAAGATATAGATAGATTAGATTCAATAACACCATCAGCATATCATAGACCTAATTTTCATTATTTGTCTAAAAGTGGTGCATATGAATTCGGTGATATAGTGTTTTCAGTAACAAGTTTATATGACAACAGTCAAAAATTCATCAAAAGGGAACAAATAACAACAACCAAAAAGTGCATTGCATTATATCATGGAACAATAAGCGGATCATCAAATGATGAAGGTTTTGTGTTTCAAAATGATAACACTAGTCGATTTAAAACAAAAAATGATTTTGCGAATTATGATGCTGTATTGCTTGGAGACATACATAAGATGCAAATGTTAACACCTACAATGGGATATGCAGGCAGTTTAGTGCAACAAAACTTTGGTGAAAGTTTAAGAGGGCATGGTTATTTGCTTTGGGATCTGAAAGATAAAATAATAGCGACATTCCATGATATCAAAAGCGATTATGGTTTTGTTAAAGTTATTATAAAGGATAACATTTGGGTGAATTCAGAAATAGAATTTCCATTGAAAAGTACAATTAGGATGGAGTTAACAAATTCTAGTGAAATTCAAGATGAAATAGAAAAAAAAATAAAAAGTAAGACAGAACCGATTGGAATAATTGATAAAAGGTACAATGATGAAATATTAACATTAAGTAATATTCCAATAGAAAGTCATAATATGGATAATAAAAAAGACGTATTTATTGATGAATTAAACAATGCGGAATACACGCCTGATGAAATAAAAGCACTAACTGACATCCATAACGAATGCAAAAAAGTGTTGAAATATACTGAAACCACTGAAATCGCATATTTATGGACTCCATTAGAACTTAAATTTATGAACATGTGTGGATATGCTGGTAGTATTGAGAACAAGATAGATTTCAAACAAGGTGTAATGTCAATTTGTGCTTTAAATTCAACAGGTAAAACATCAATAATAAATATCTTATTTTTTGCTATATTCGGAAGGCTTCTTGTGAATCCGGGAAAGTCGAAAAAAAGTGGGATAATAAATAATAAAGAAATTAAAGCTACCATTTCATTAAAATTACGACATGGGGTAACAGACTACACAATAAACAGAACATTAAAAAAAATAAACAGTGTAAATGAAATGAAACACGATGTATCCATATCAAATAGCAATAAAACTATAAATGAAACAGGAGAATCAGCAAATAAACGAATATCCAAGTTATTCGGAAAGATAGAAGATTTTTACAAATGTAATGTGTTAAATAACAACGACCAATCGAACGATTTCTTTCAAATGACCAATGGAGGAAAAATAGATTATCTAAAACAAATATTTAGATTAACTGATTTTGATATATTAACAAAAAAAATCAAAGAGTTAAAAAAAGATTTAGAAAACGAAAAAAAAATAAAAATGACTGAATATAACACAATCAATTCAAATAATATAGAAACACCAATATCAGAACTGAACATTATTTTAAATAAATTGCGCGAACATGAAACAATTCGTGATGTTACATTAAATAATATTCTATCAAAATACAGCGTATTGAATAAGGAAATAATAATCAAAGAGGAACAAATAAAAAACATCCCAAATTTGAATATAAATGATCTCATACAAAAGAAAGAATTCCTTGAAAGTGAAACAATAGATTTGTCAATTGAATATAACATACTAAGTTTAAAAAATCAGATAGAAAATAATAAGAAACAAATAATAACAAACCATTTAGATAAACACACCTTAAAAAAACAAATTAAAGAAAAAGAAATAGAGATCAATAAATTGTCTCCATATGACAGCAATAAAACAGAAAAGGAGTTATATAAATTGATAACAGATAAGAAATCTCAAATAAAGTATCTCAATGCCGAGTTATTAAAAAACGAAAATGATAAAATTCAATATATTAACACATCTAATGTCATCAATACAACAAAATCGATACCTGAATTAGAAAAAGAGATAGAAATTTTGCAGAAACAATATGTAAATACAAAAAATAACACAAAAGAAGAAATAACTAAAAAAATAGCAGAAACAAAAAAATCTATCTCAGCCTTATCAAAATTTAAAACAACTGACAAACACATCGAAAAGAAGTATGATGATATTACAAACGAAATCAATCAATTGAAAAAATCTTTACGGACCCTAAAAAAACCAAGTCAAAAGTGCGCAATTGATAATAAAAATATCGACACAGAATTAATAAAATTAAAAGAAAACAAAAAGGAATTATATCAGCATAAACAACTAAATATAATTGACAATAAAAAACACAGTTTCGACAAAAATAAATTAAATAGTATAACAGAAGAATTGGAAACACTGCTATCAAATTATATAGCAGATGATGAAATAGACAAATACATATTATCTTTATCAATGTTAAATTCTAAAAATACACTTACTGCGAAAGATTTTATTAAATACAAGAAAACTTTATTTATTCCGGTACATCATTTATTGAAATCTGTAAAAGACAGTAATATAAGTGAAACAAGAGAAAGAATTAAACTTTTAAATGAAACAAAAAATGATTTAATAGTCAATATAACCAATACAGAAAATTTGATATTAGAAAACGAGGAAATAGAAATATTAATGAAGAAGAATAGGGAAATTAAAGTAATCAATTATGAATTAGCCCAACAGCTCGAAAACCTTGAGTATTACAAAATAGAGTTTAGAGTAGATAGTTTGCTGATTGATCAAAGTAATCTAAGTAAATCGTGTGAATATTTGAAGTTATCTGAGACATTAAAACAATATACAGAAACCTTAACTAGTATAATTGGAAATAATAAGCTAGATAGTTTGATAAAACATCTAAAAGATTCAATAAATGTGATAAAATATGTAGAAATATCAGAAAAAATAAAAATCATTACAGAACAACTAAATGAATTAACTAATGAAGTTGAATTATTAACAAAGCAATATCGCTTGATTACAGTTAAAGAAGAATTATCTGCAATATTAAATGATATATTAATGTTAGAAAAATCAGAAAAACTAATTTTAGATAATATTGAATTAGAAAAATGCATCAAACGAGAAATAACAAGACAAGAATATAATGATGTTATATCGAAAATAGAGTCAACGACAAAATTAAATATTATAAATAGCGAGTTAGTTACTTTAAGAAAAAATCTAGAGGTTTTAGCCAAAAATAAGGATAAATATTCAAATGCATTACAACAGAACAGGACAGATCAAAACAATATTAATCGAGATATAAAATTTAAAGTTAATAATGATGATAAAATAACGGATTTAAAGAAGAATATATCTATATTAGAAACAAAGATTAAAAATCATAAAAAATATAGTGAGTTAATAGGTCCAACCGGTTTACAATTAAAAATAATCCAAAACAAATTAGTATCAATTGAAGCCTATATAAATGACATAATGGAAAAATACACTAAATATAAGGTAAAAATGAGTTATGATAAAACTGAAGAAAATGTTGGGAAAATATTGGAAAAAACAAAACAAAAAGCGGATTCTGGTTTAATCGACATTTATGTTGAGGAAAAAGGTAATATGTTAAGTTTGGAGAGATTATGTGGGTATGAAAAATTGGTGCTAAGTATTGCATTCAAAAGAGCATTAAACAGACATACAAATTACAGCAAAAGCGGAATATTTATTATGGACGAGAGTGTAGAATGTATGGACGCAACAAATTTTACAAATGTATTGCCTGATATAACAAAACTAATATTTGGAGGGTACTCAAGTGTATTAATTATATCACAAAGAGACATAACGCATATATCAGATTCCACAATAAAAATCTCAATTCAAGATGGTATATCAAGAATTATCACTTAAACAAAATATAATATAAATTGACAATGAAATTAAAAACAGTCGAGGAAAAGAAAGAATCAAAACTTCAATCTCAAAGACAATACAGACAAAAAAAGAAAGAAGAAAGACAACTTACAAAAGAACAAGATAACATAAAAATAGAACAACATATTATTTTTCAACCTCAAGATAATATAAATTTCACATCATTATCAATCGAAGAATTTCGAATTAAATATATCAATACTTCAAATTTGGTGCTTATAAGGGGATTTAATTTCCCAGATAAAATCAAATTTGCGGATACATTTTATAGGTACCATAAACAAATATTCTACAAAGGATGCACAAAAGAATCAATACATGAATGCATCAATAATGTAATTAATCTATTGAAAACAAATAATAAAGTAATAGTTCTAAATCCCTTTGAATTATTATCTGAATTAGAACACTACAAAGATTTAAGCGATAATTTAGAGATTATAAAGCTTGTTGATGACATAGATAGTTTAGATAAAAAAATATATGATATGTATTATGAATCTAATTGTGGAGAATTAGTTGTCAAATTCGATTTTATGAATGCAAAGGGTTTAGTTTATTAAATATATATTGTTAATAGATAATATATGTCACTATCTGAAGGAACAAAAAGGGTTTATAATAATTGTTTGAAGAAATTAACAGATCTAAAAATAACAATAAATCCTTTAATTAGTGTGGATTATGTAATCAATAAATTAGTTGTGACTGGTTTGAAACAAAATACTATAAAAAGTTATTTGAATGCAATATTATGGTATTCAAAAGAGAATAAAATAAATGATAATCATATTGAAGATCTTCAAAAAAACATAAAAACAATTTGCAAATCTGTAAATGCGGAATTGAAACATAATTTACCCAATGAAAAAGAGAAAGATAGATTAATAAAATGGGAAACAGTTTTAGAAATCCATAAAAAATTAGAAAGGGTGTGCACTACAAATGAATCGGATTTTTTAACATTATCATTATACGTATACATGCCACCAAGAAGAATATTAGATTTTGTGGAATTATATCATGATGATGATCAAGAGATAAACCAAAATAAAGTGATAAAATATGGTTCAAAATATACTGATGTACCGGTTCAGCGTCCAGCAATTATATCGTCAGACAATAAAAACTATTATGCTAAAAAAGGTGATATTGGATATTTTATCTTCAATAATTATAAAACAAAATATACATATTCGACACAATATTTAGAGTTAAATCCGCAATTGACAATGTTACTAGATAAATATATTACAAATAACAATATCAAAAAGGGTGACAAAATAATAGGTATAACCCATGATGGTTTTATCAAGAGATTGCAGAGAATATTTATGTGTTATGAAAATAAAAGTATTTCAGCATCGTGTTTAAGGCATATTTATATAAATTATATGAGAGAAAACAATAAATTAACATCAATCTTAATCAAAGAACAACTGGCATATCAGATGGGACATTCCATTGGTACACAAGAAGAGTATTATAAAGATATGTCAATTTTATAAAAATCAAAACATATTTATTTTTTAAAATAACTGTCAATCAATAACTCTTGTTTTGTATCAGGTAAATTAAAAAAGAAATGTGTAATATTATTATTTCGCCATTGTATTTCAATTTGATTTAAATCTTCTTCCGAGTAATTTTTTCCATAAATAATTTCTCCTAATGCATAAACACTCAGACTGCATTTCATCCATTGAAAAAACTCACCAATGTCTTCCATACCACATATTCCATATCCATCAGACAATTTATATTTATTATCAAAATCCAATCCCATATAAAAAATTACAGAGTCACATGTTGTAAAAAATGAAAATTTAGTCTGTTTAAATTTATTACCATAATGATTGTATGGATCAGGAAATAAACTATTAACATTTGCTTCTGTTAAATTTGCTAATTCCAACAGTTCATTTTTATATTTGCAGATTCTTGTATCAAGTCTAGTCTTTTCCATTATTATTTATTTATGATTTTCTGTTTAAGTGTGTTTTATAAAATTTTCACAAATAAACATGCTGGAAGTTTCCAAATAAACAAAAATCGAGCTGATATTTTACCGGAGTCAGCAGACAAATCAACAGGAATAGAATTTCCAGAAGGCCTTCAAATTATCAGTCTTAACTTCTAAAGGTGATTGTCACTATTGCGCATAGACCTTTTCTGCAAATATATTTAGTTAAGTTGAAACTGTTGTTTTATAATATACATATGAAGTGATATATATTTGTAACATGTTTACAAATATCGTTACTAGTTTGCAACGTATGATTATCAAGTCATTAAGTAGCAATGCAAATGATCATTATAAGGACATGAATAAAATATCTTTGGACAACTTAGATTCATCCAAAGATTTTGAAATGTTTTTAGAACATATCATATTGATGTAAATTGAATTGATTTATATTAAAAAAAATGAAATTATTATGTCTTGTCAAATCTAAAGTAAATTGGACAATAAAATAAGAATTTTATTTCGCAATGTCACAACTTCCTGACGACATAATGAATCAAATAGTAGGATTATTGCCAAATTACAGAGATAAATTAATGGTAGCTTTGATGTGTAAATCTCGATATGAATTACACATTTCTTTTGTCATTACCATGAATCATCACATGATACCAAATTATGATCCACTGAACAACTACGTAATAGGAATATTTTCAAGAAATGGAGTATTAATGTTTGGTTATTTAATAAAACCCAAATATATGTATCTCAATATAGATGAATGTTTAAAATACGAAAGATGTTTCAGAAGAATGAATCCAGGCGACGATGAAATCCATGGCATGATCGATTGTTCAGAGTCCATCTTATATGTTTTTACAAGAGGGACAAATTTTACAGTTTCAAAGCCTGTGAGTTTGGAAAATGATTTTAACACAAAATATGGTCTAATAAAAGATCCGCTTGATCCATTATTTCATCAAGTGGAATACACATATGGTCGAATTTATAAAGACATGGATCCAAAGGATTGCGATATTGAAATAATTAATTCATTGAAAATAAGATGTCAAGTATTTCCTTTAGTAAAATCTGTGTGCGATGTATTATTTCTCAGGGAATTACTACAAAGGAAAGATATTTTGGATATCATGATCAAATAAATCAGTTATTTGTTTATTTAACAAAATAAATAAAAATCAAGCTGGTGTTTTACCGGAATCACCAGACAATTCAACAGGAGTAGAATTTCCAGAAGATCCTGAATTATCAATTCTAACATCCAAAGGGGATTCAACATCATTTTGTTTAACTGGACCTGGTCCTAAAATTCTATAAAATAGATAAGTACAAACAATTGGACATAATATGGCGGCAACAATAATGAGAGAAAACATAATCTGCCATCCTGTAGGTCCAGCATGTATGCGATATATATCTCCCTCAGGGCAACAAGGATATATTTGAAATAGAGCAACAGGATGTAAACATGCAGCATGATCACAAAATCCAACACTACCACAATCAATTTTCCCTGTATAATTGTAATCAACTTGAACATATTGTGTTAAATGAATAACGCCACTTGGTGAGGTTGAACAATCTGGATTAAGAATTGCGGTAATATTGCAAGTGGTACATTTTAGTATTTGCTGATGTACAAAGTAAGCACCAACGCCCATTCCAGCGGATGCTCCAATGTAAAAAACAAAAGCAATAAAGGTTAATTGTAATCTAGAAAGCATTTTAACAATAAAGGTCAAAAATATAGAGGATTACAATGATTAATAATTTCATTTTTTATTGTAGAGCGAGTTTTCGTCGGATGATATACATATAAGGAGCGATATATTTAAGTATAGAAGTTTCGAGAATACCATCATTAAGTTCAGTCATAATGGGAGTAATTTTTTCGAAAACCTTCATATTGCTCATAACAATACCATCACTTCTTTGATCAGCATTATCATGTATAAAGCGACATAATTTGGTATGAATAAAAACAAGAATAGGTTTAACAACTCGATTACCAATGTCAATGCCTTTCTTATCAACTTTCCAAAATGGTGTAGATTCATTTTTATTCATATCATTGGATTCGTTTTCGAATTCATATTCTGAGTC
>Ga0315284_10012231_pt1 | contig 12224 bp, 10 predicted proteins | sample YL17G09_16_MG_FD_203696 | JGI IMG/M metagenome (GOLD analysis project Ga0315284, IMG submission 203696) | Sediment microbial communities from Yellowstone Lake, YNP, Wyoming, USA - YL17G09_16 | ecosystem: Environmental > Aquatic > Freshwater > Lake > Sediment | place: USA: Wyoming | collected...
CCTTCCATCACAGGTCTGGTATTGTCGTATGTCATCTCCTTTATGTCCATGTGGCCGAACATGGTATTCACCTTACCGATATACGGCTCAATGAACTTCACGATATTGTTCGGGTCTTTATCCCATGGCATCACAAGCACGTCTATGCCGCACAAATTCAAAAACGTGGGCTTGTCATATATCGTGATGCGTGGATTGTCATCGAATATGTTCAGCGACGTGATGTGGTTGCTGTCTGCGTAATACACGTCATGGTTGCCAAGCAGTATGTGTATCTTTATGAATGCTGACAGACGGTTTATGGCATCCTTGGCTTTCTTCTGTATGTTGACGTTGATCGACTGCCGGTTCTCGAATATGTCTCCGAATATGAACAGTATGTCGTCAGGTCCTGCGTTCTGCTTTATGTATTGCATAAGCCAGTTGTCGCTCCAGTCCAATATGATGTCAAGCCACTTCACGGAGTTGACGTGAACCCCGTAATGCAAGTCGGATATGCAGAATAATCTCTTCATGTTAAAACATTTTCCTAAGGTTAACGTAGTCACCGAGTATGTTGAACTCCTCGTCCAATTCCTGGATAAGCAGCTCCTTGTACTTGTATTCAAGCATCTCGAACAGGTTCGGGTATTTGACTCCCGATATGTTCGAAAGGAAGTCGAACAGGTATATCACATTGACGAATATGTTCTCCGATCGGTTGCTTGCCACGCTCTCGTATAATATGGCGAATGCATTATTGAGCATGCTTTTGTTCAGCTTCTTATCTTCTGAAAACATCTCCTTCATCTCCGGGTGATTATCCAGCGCTTTGATCATGAGTCTCCTCATGTTGTTGTACACCATCGCCTTCTCCGGAGCAAGATTGGCGAGAACCGAGCTGCCGTGGTATGCCGGATCGATCTTTATGGATTTGTCAAACACGTAATCGTCGCCCTTTAACTTGTCGGCTTGGAAGTACGAGTTATTGAATATCTTGTCATTCTTCTTAAGATCGGCGCGTCGTTTCAATTCGATCGCCGCCGCTTCTTCGGAAGTGGGTTCCTTTGCTTTCTTGGCTTTTCGTTCTTTCTTAGGCTTGGCGCTTCGGGCTTTACTCTTTTCCTCGACGCGGCGCTTATCGGTTTCAATCTTGGCCTTGACTATTGCTTTAGACTTGCTCTTCGATATCATGCTGTGTATCGAAGCTATCGAAGTGATTAGCAGAGTTGCAATGCTGTCACTCGTCCAACCAATGCTTTTCAGATACACGGCCTTGTCTTGCTTGGTGGTAAATTTGTCCAGATTTATCTTTTCAGCCTTGACCTTCGCCGGTTTTTCAACCTTGGATTTGCTCTTGCATATCATGCTCTGCACCGATGCGACGGAAGTCTTGAGGTTGAAAGCCGACTCCTGCGCAGTGAAGCCCATCGCTTTCAAATACACGGCTTTCGCTTGTTTCGTCACAAGCTTTTTGAATTCCGCTAGTTTCTTCACATTAAGTTCTTTCGAAACCTTTTTCATTGCTGCCATTACACTTTGATCTTTTTCAATATATCGTCATGACTGATATTCACTCTGGACTCCAGTTCCTTAGGAACCGGTATGTTTGCGCCTATTCCCAACGCATTGTTCAGCATGTCATCCATAGATAATGCTTGCGGAGGCGATGCTTCGGGCTGTTCTACCCTCGTTTCCATAACAGGAGTGGCATCTACCCTCGTTGGCGGATCGGGAGTGCCGATCATCTGCATCACCATGTCAGCCGCGTTCGTGGTTTCAGGCACTGATACTTCCGCCGGTGGTATCGGTCCTTGTTCCAATATTAATCCGCTCGTTTCGCCGGCTATTGGTTGCCATGCCCGCGATTCAGGCAATACTACGGAGCTTGGGTCTAATATCAATTGCCGCATGTTTTCAGCCTTTGAATGTACCAATATCGGTTTTTCTTCTGCCGATACGTCGACTGTCACCGGCGCATATTCGACCGGGTTGCTTGGATTTATTTGCATATCAGATTCTTCTTTTATCTCTTCAACGGGTACGGAGATAGGAGCTTCACTATAGAATTCCATATTCGGGCCTATAGTGTTGAAGCTTTCTATAAGTTGAGGATCTACTGGCGCAATAGCTTGCTGCGCAGCATGCTCGCTTATGGCGCCGCGTCTTTCAGCATCTTCTTTCCTTATCTGTTCCATCAAGTTTCCCGCGAAGTCGTCGCTGTAGAACTCACTGTCGGATTCGGTTTTCTCGGTTATCCTGAAATGGTTCTGGTCCTTGGTGTACTTCTTATACGATTCCATGTATCCCGCATCCCTGTTGGCTAGGTTCTTCATCGTGAGCTCGCTCGAACCAGGTTCGCCCATCAGGCCGAACATACTGTCTACGGTGGCAATCAATCCGGATGATTCGGCGGCGGAATCCATGTGCAGCTCGGTGCTGAAGTCTTTCACCTTCACCTGGGTCGCGGTTACTATGCACCAGTTGTTTCTCTGCGCGATCGCCCTAAGCTGTTCGGACATGTTCTTTATCTTCTCGTACATGGTCTCGGAACCCTTGTGCGGCTTGAGCAGATTTATGTAATCCACGACTACCAGGTCCAGATGCATGTTGTGCATCTCCTGGTATTTAAGGAAGTAGTTCTCCATATCTATCGGTGACACGGATCCGGTTGGGAATTCCTTGACGTGTATGCTTCCGGTTCCAGGGTTGGCTGCGCGATACGCGTCTATGCTTCGCTGTATGTACGGCTTGCTCGCGTCATCCACGAACTTCGAATATTCGGAATTGGGTATGTCAAGCAGGTTCGCGCCGAGTCTCTTCATGTATTTCCTGTCACCAAGCTCCACGGTGAACACACCTACGTTTGAACCGAGTTTGGCGCCTCTAACTGCAATGTTCCCAAGCACCATAGACTTACCAACTTTCGGTCTGCCCATGAATACGATAAGCGTTTTCGGCTCCCATCCGCCGTCGAGAACCTTATCGAGGAACGGGAACCCGGTGGATTTTTTGCTCTTGTGCGGCTGTATGTGAGCGCCGGCATCGAATATGTCAAGACCCATACCAGAATCAGTGAGGTCTATTCCCATATCCGTGTTGATGGAGTTCCTCACGAAATCGTATATCTCATCTATGTTCTCCGGCTTTATCTCGGATGTCTTGAGATGAGCCATTATCCCGAGCAGCGATTTGTTCAGGTTGCCGACGAGAGTGAACAGACGTATGTATCCGTAAGCAAGTCTCGGATTGTATTTCCTTATGTCGTACGAGAACAGGATATCAAGCTCATCCTGACTTATGCTATAGTTGTTGAGCTTTATTATGTCTCGTATCTCATGCGTGCTTGGCAGTCTTCCGTAATCCACCTGATAGCTCTTGATGATCTTGAACACTCTGGCCTTCACCTCATTGTCGAAGAACCCGTCATTGACGGACTTCACGAGCTTCATCCTATCCACGACCTCGTTGTTATCCGTGGCCAGCGTGTAGTAACTGTCATCGGTAACGAGATAGGATATGACCATATTTTCGATTACGTCGAAGTTCTCTTTTATATTGAGCATGCTCTACTTTATTTTGAAATAACGTTGAACTGCGTCGGCCGATATGGAAAGCTTGCCTTCCAACTCAGACAGACTATTATTTGTAACGAGTTCGGCGAGAATGTTCTTGAGCTCGTGTTTAAACTCGTCGGCCATGGTGCTGCCGTATATCGACTTCACCTGGTCCAACGAAACTTTAAAGTCTGAAAGCTTCGGTACGGTCTTTCTCTTTGGGTTGTATATCACGAACGAAACGAGGTCATATAAGACCCCGTCAGTGTTCGGATATCCATCCATCAATCGGTGCGCTCCGAGCTTGTATTTGATAGGTATGTCTTCTCTATATTGATACATTTTACATCTTCATTAAGTCATTGACTCCTGTTGGTGGTTCCGTTGCAGGTTGTTCCAATTCTTCAACTTCGCCGTCGCTCTTAATCTTGTACAGTTTGGCCATCTCTTCCATTTCTTCTCTCATCGCGTCTTCCAGAGACTTGTAGTGGAATGTTGGTTTTATAACCTTCTCGTTTAAAACATCCAGGGTTCCCTTGGAGAAGATCTTTTCACTGAAGAACAATGAATTCGGTATTGCTTCGCCTGTGTCCTTTACGATCCAATTCGTATACGTATCGCTAAGCACAGCAACGATTTCCTTACTGACCTTTTTACCATCTTGCTTGAAGTTCACGGTGAATTTATCCATTCTCTTCTTGAGGAGATCCTTTGCGCCTTGACTGTTTCCGGAAACTGCTTTGTCGTATTCCTCAGGAGTCATCAGTTTGCCTTTTGCGACACCGCAAATATCCCAGCTCTTGCCTTCCTCTATTCCCATTCTTTCCTGCATTCCAACGAACCTATTCATGCCATGCTCGTGCGATATGTGGAACTCAATGTCTATCGGACGGGCAAGCCTGTTCTTTTCAGTTCCGCTCCTGACTATGATGCCAGTCTTGGTTTTGGTCTCTCCTTCGCCGGTCTTCAAAGATGATTTCTCCAGCTTCAATATAACACTGGCCGCGTATGTCGGACCTCCGCCGCCGCTGATGTTCGATCCACCAAACAGATCGATCTTCTGACCGGTGTGGTTCGTGAATATGAATGGTATCAATAGGTTGGAGAGATCGAGTATGCAGCTTGCGAACAGTTGCCTGTTTTCTTTTGCCTTCAAACCCATATCGGCAGCGTTCTTTCCTATCGCGATGTCATTAACGGTCTTATCCGTATTAAGCATTCCCAATGAATCGAGTATGACCATTATCTTGGTGTTCTTGTATTCGGGGGTCTTCTTGAATTCGATGAGCTTATTGATGAAGAATTTGAATTGCGATATGGTCTTCACCGTTCTCAGAATCTGCAATTGCTCGGCATTTGCGCCCATCCTTATGAAATCCGAAGCTTCGGTGGCGCCTTCCGTATCAATGAAATATACGAAGTAATTCATAAACTGCGCTTCCCTCGTAAGGTTGAAGCATATGAATGATTTGCCAGATCCCGATACGCCGGCGATCTCGAGACTTCTGGCATTGGGCATTCCGCCGTATATGTCCCCGGATATCTGCGCGTTCAGCAGATAGTTGCCGAATGGTATGAATTCGCTTATCTCGCCCAGGGTTATGAACTCCACCGGTTCGATGTCCCTGCCGCCTTTCTTCATGGCCTTGCCCAATTCGTCATTGAACTTCATGAAGTTGTTGGTTACCGTCAGTGCGTCTTTCTTTGCCATATTAATGCATCTGTAATTTTTTCTCGTAGCGTATAGCCTCGAGTCTTTCGTTCTCAGACATTACGGCTTCAACCTTGGCCGAGTCCTTATAGAACTCCATGAAATGCTTGCGCATGGAATCGCTCTTCGAATTCTTGAACTCGGTTTGAACTCTGTCCTGGTTCTGGAAGAACGCGTTGTTGAACCTGATACCTTTTGCTACGTTCTCGCGAACCTTGCCGATCCACGTATTTTCCATGGCAGGCTCGGTTACGGTCTTACCGTCTTTAATGAAAGTCCTTTGCATCAAAGGAAGTCCTTTGGGCATCGTGACGTACTGGCGTCTGAATTGCCTGTTGGGCCATCTGTCAGGCATGGCATAGCCATCGCCTTTTTTCTTTTTCTTCTTAGCCGCTTTGGGTACGTTGACCAAACCCTTGCCGTCGTCTTTGAGATTCAGCTCGTGTCCTTCGATAGGACCGCCTTGACCAGGATCCTGGCCCATTATGTAATCTGCCATAATATTACTTGTGTTTTTTAATAGTTTATGTTCTTTAAACTGAAAAGTGAAATACCAACATCATAATTGCGGAACCAACCAAGGCCTCGCATGTATCCGACTTCATCAGGTTTAGATATTTTACAGTTACGATCTTACCGGACTCATCGGAATACAAATTTTGTTTCTTGCCTCGTTGCGCGACATCTGACACGTTTACCGCGTACAATGGCACGTCGCATTTGAAAAAGCCTCGCTGTGAGACGGTTCCGAGATAGAATAACTTATCTATCGACTTCTCGCCGATCGGCATATTCAGCATGTTATTCGCCAATCTTATCGCGGTGCTGAGGTTCGTCTCATCTTTCACCGGGTCTATTTCGCCGTAGATTAACCCGCTATACTGTTCCTGGTCTATGGGGTCTATCGTTCTGAATAGGTATAGATCGTCGATGCTCCTTAGTTCCGATAATGTGAACGGGAGTATAGCTACGATCTTACTGCCGAGTTCTATGCAATTGCTTGCTTTTTCACCCGTTACTTGGTTCCTGGTCTTGTATTCGTGAATCATTGCTGCCTTTGGTTTTTTGTGTGCCGACGATCATTTTGGTCATTGCCTCAGTCACCGCATCTTTATTTATGTTCGAATAGATGTAGGTCGACAGCTCGTTCATGAACTTGCCCTTGTCGGCAGCGTTCTTATACATCATCTTCAAGAGCTGTATGTCGGGAAAATCCAATTCTATGCTGACTGGAAGTTCCTTCTTCTTGGTGTCGAACATTTTGAATATGGATTCGGCCTTGGGTATCGGCGCGATGACCTTAGCCACCGGTATAGTCGGCGTGAAATTTTCGCCCATCATCGCCTGTATGTTTATGGGTCCGCCCTTGGGTATTGGCATGTCGAGAAGACTCGTTCCCGGAGGAGGAGCCGGCATGGACATGGATCCGGCCGCTGGCACTGACGATGGCATAAACTGAGACGGCGCGGCGGCCGTTATTCCAGCATACGGGTCAAACTCATTAATCTTATCAAACGCTTGCTCGCTGCCTCCCATGCCAATAGCATCTTCGGCCCTGATGAAATGGTCGCGCATCATGTCAATACCAACCTTTGAACCGGTATCGAATGACACGAAGAACTGGTTTCCCTTTTGGGCCACATCGTTTATCTGCACAACGGAGCCTTCGCGCTCTCGGCCCAGCGGATTCATGCATTTCCAATTGGTTCCGAGTAGTTCGTTTCTTAGTGTATCTAATCTGTCTGCTGCCATTACGCTGTCATTTTTTTAGACTCTGCCAGTCCATTCTTATATTCCCTTATCTCCACCAGTTTCTTCTTCAGCACCTGCATTTCTCCATCGACTGGGTTCTTTATGTCGAATCTGTTCTTGTAGAACCGGCTCAATATCTTCCTGGCAGCCGAATCCTTGTCATTGCGGAACACAGTGCCATACTTGGTTATGATGAGCTTGGATGGATCCCACATCGACAAATCGACTTTGCCGACCTTGCCCAGAAGCGAGTCTGGCGATATGTTGAATTGCATCTGCACGTTCGGGTACTCCGAGGCGAAGTCGAATAGCACGACCAGGAAATATATTCCCGGTTCCGGTTCCATTACGTATGCTCCCGGGTATTTCTCGTCAGTGCCAGCCTGGCGTATGTCTGGCATGAATTTGTTTTCTTTGATGAATTCCCTGCACATGAACAGCTCAGTCGTTGACACCGGACTGAATATCTTCGATATCTCCACATTGGATATAACACCCATTGTGAATGCGATGTCCAGCAGGTTCTTCATCTTATCCATCAATTGGATCACGACGCTGTCGATGATGTTGTACTTGGTGAACATGAACACGTCCTTCTGGAATTCATAGAACGATTTGTACGGGTGTTTTACCTTGGACATGCCGAGTATCATTCTCGAGATATATTCCAACTTGTTGTTCTCCGCCATCTTCACTGGCTTGAACTGCTTGACTATTTCCATGTAGTCTATGATACCGGTGTGTATCGGGGTTCTCATCTTACCGAACAATTTCTTGGATGGAAGACGCTCGGTTATGTCTATCCCGTGGAACTTAGCTCTGTTGAACAACGTTTGCCAATCGAAGTCGAGTATGTTCCAACCCGTGATAAAAGGCATGTGCGGCAAAACCATGTGGAAGAAATACACGAGCATGTCTCGCTCGGTTTTGAAATATTTGTACGACAGCTTGTACCTTTCGGGTCTTTTGTATTGATCGAGGTATTTGTGCACGTCTTCCTGCAACGCATTTATCTCGGCCGGTTGGAAATCTTTCATGGTGGACAGGACGAGGATTATGTCGTCAGTAACTATGGATATGAGATTTACCGGGAACCTAGCCTCTTCCGGATATGGGAAATCGTTCCTTTCGTTTACCTCAGTTTCGATGTCGAGATAGAAAACCTTGGGCTTGATGAATCCGCCGAGCAGCGATTTCTCATGATCGGTGAGTTTCGATGCGAGTATCTCCTCGCACCTGTACCGATTCATGTATGGGTCTTGGTTCTTGGCCAAAGGCTTGTCATCCCAAGACATGTACTCACTTTTGTGGTTCGTGACCTTCCAATTGAAAACCTCCGCCTGCTGAAGCCGCTTCTCTATGAATGCGATGTTGCCAGCCTCGTTGTAATACGAAGCTACAACCGCACGCTTGTCTCTATTGAATTCTACGCCTACAAGCATATCTTACTTTTTAAATGGCCAGATATTTTTTAAAAATGAAGGTCTGTTGACATCACCGATAGGAATCGTCATCTTCATTATTACATTGCTGGTTGATGTATCGGTACCGGTTTTCATCGAGTCGGACATCAGCTGGTTTACCTTTTCAGTATTGAGCCGATCCCTAAGCGGTTTTTTCTCCATCTTGACTATGATTCCCTCACGCTTGTCATTGCCAGTGGATCCGAATCCGCCGGTTCCACGTTCAGTCTTGGCTGGGTAAAGTTCCGCTTCGGTCTGGCACTGTATCAACTTGCTCTTTATTATTGGCAGGTGTATGAATTGTATGATTTTGTCGCCTGGTTTGATATCCCTGGGTTCTTTTCCGACATTAAATACGTGGATGTGTATTTCGCCCTGGTAGTCCGGGTCGATGACTTGAGCGCCCTTGGAAAACTTCTTCTTCGTGGCAACTCCGCTCTTATTGAACGCTATCAGCGCAGTTCTTATCGGCAGTCGAGTCCTGATACCACTCGGGATCAGCGCGTCCTCGCCTGGTTGTAACGTTATGGGTGTGAAGTCATTTGGTACGAAGAAATCGATTCCAACCGAATCTCCAGTTCCATATTCTGGCAGTTTCACGTCTCTTACCGTCATAAAGTATATCTTGTCGCCATGCCAGGACAGCGAGCGTCTTTGTTTGTTTTCACCGGTCTTTTCCATTGCTGCTATATTTTTGATAACAATTCTTTTATCGGCTAGACTGCTAAAGTTTGGTTTTCACGGTAGCCCCTGCAAATAAATAAATTAAAAATAAAGGCAAAGTATGGCAGGCCAGATAAATATCGCAGATTTGAAAGCAAGCGGCATATACACGTTTGAAGTTGATGGTAGTATTACGATACCTACCCAAACTGTGACCGGAAGGTTGATCATAGGATCGAGCAGAAAGGGGCTTATCAATTCCCTATCGTACCTCAATGACCCGAAAGTCGAACTAGCAGTATACGGCACGGTAGACAAGTACTTGGAGAACAGGGGATCGTATTTCCACAGGTTCATCAACGTCATGTTGAACGAGGGACCGGTTTACGCATTGAACGTAGTTCCCATCGACATATTGGAAGACGACAGCACGCCCGGTTACAAGAACAAGGACCGCGCGTACATCAAGACGTTCAACACAGAACCTGCCGCATATAACGACGACAAGAAGGACACTCCGATAAAGAACCTGTACAACAGGCAAGGTTTCTGGGTAGCCAGTGAAACCGAGTTGAACAGAACTAAGAATTTCGAGTTCGCTGAACCGCTGAGCAACAAGGTTTTGACCTTTACCAACATGAGCAAGAAGGCAATTACTGTTATCGTTCAGAAAGCAACGGTTAACGGATACGACCTGACTGTTCAAGAATGGTACGGGCTGATAAACAACCCAGACATTCCGACGTTCCTGCATATGAATGATATCATATCGGATTATTTTGTTGACGTGACGATAGTCGAAGGCGATTGGACCAATTACTCCAGGCTGTCTACCGACCCGACGTATTACAAATACTTCAATAAAAATGGTTTCATCGCTAGCAAGCTTGGAGAATTCCTGTCACTGAACACGGTTAGTCTTATATCTAAATCCCAGGGATGTTTGATCCCGGAATTCAGCGACAGAGCCGGTAACGTGATATCTATTGATTCCGTGATGAACAGTCAGTTCGCTACGACTGAAACGATATGTGCAATCGATACCACTAAACTTGAGGAAGTTGATCTTACAACTGCAGCATATGACCAAATGGACATGGCAACCTACAGGCTCGATGTCATAGGACAAGGCGTTCCGGAAATAACCGCATTATCGGGATCCGACGTAAAACTGATAGACAACCTATCATATATGATGCCGATGGATCCGACGATGAACTTCACCATCACTGATCCGCCAACAGTTCCGCCGCTCGGAGAAGTAAATCTCTATACCGGTGGTTCATACGACGTGGTCAAAGCATATGAGGGAAGTGCGCTGTACGACCTGTACACCGAAGGAATAATCAACAACAACGACACGATACCCGGAACTATGATGATAGCGACGCAGTACATCGGCTTGGCCGAAAGCACTGAGACGTTCGGGCCAACAACTCTGAAGCTTGTAGTGGTTGCAGCATACACCAGCGCTGGCGGAAGTCAAACCGACATAAATGCTACGGCGCTTGATGGCATAACCATAAACTCGTCCGCGACCGTGGGTACCAAGAAATATACCAACGTGGTTGCGCTTACCAACGTTCTGCAGATTGTGGAACAGACCAACAACCGTATCAAATTGAGATACATGTCTGAAGTTTCACCGACTCCGGATCTCACCGATTTCCTGGCATACGTAAAGCCTAAAAGCTACCTGAAGGTTTCAGTTACAAGCGGCAGACCAAGAATGACCAAGATACTGTCAGTCGCGAAAACCGTCGAACTCGCGGAAACTTATTACACGATAACAACGATGGCCGCAAACGACGGCATCGAAACCGCAACCGGACTGACGGTGTATACCGGAATACCGAACTACATCGGCATTCTCAAAGGTTCTTATATGCCGCAGTTCACGATCAGAGCGGAAACTCTGCCTGATGGATCAGCAACGAGACAACAGGAAATCATGGCTTATATGTTCAACGGCTCTAATCTAGCCGCGGCCGTGATTGAAAACAAGGATCTTGACGTAAGGCACATCGTCGATTCGTACCAAGGCGAAATCGTAAGCAGCACCAAGTCGTACATAACCGAACTCGGCGCACAGCATGGCAGAGCACTGGTATTCGCAAATGAGCCCTCATTCAAGCAATTCTCGGAAAACATCGACCCGAACTTCCTTGACACGAACAAGCTGGTGTCAACCCAGTACATCGCAGAAGGCGGTAACTCGGCACTGAATCCTCAGTACCTGTTCACTCTGCCGGCAGACACGTTCGAAGGCAAACCGATCGAATCGTTCCTAATCATGACCATGCCAAACCTGATAATCAGGGAAAGCGGCATAAACAAGTCGATACCGAACGCGGCGTATCTGTCTAACCTGTATCTCAGAAAGATAAAGAACGGCAACACGTTCAGCGTACCGGCCGGCAAGAAGGGCATAATCTCTGAAGCCGAAGTTGTCGGTTTGGAATACGATTTCACCGACCCAGACCGCGCGCTCCTCGAACCGATAGGACACAACATGTTGGTTAGAAGAAGAGGCATCGGCATCATGAACTTCTCGAACAACACTGGTTACCAAAGGGTGCAATCGGCCTTGAACAACGCTCACGTGAGAGACACTCTCATCACGATAGAGAACGACACCGAAGACATACTCTTCAACTTCCTGTTCGACTACAATGACGAGATAACTCAGATAAGGGTTTCGGCTCTGCTGGGAGACTATCTCGACAACGTCAAGGCGGCAAGGGGTATAATCAGTTACTCGGTCAAGTTCGACGCGACCAACAACACGGAGGACATCATAAGCAACAACGCGGCGATGGTGGACATAATCGTGGAGTTCCCAAGGAGCATACACAAGTTCATAAACAGAATAACGATAACCAAAGTCGGCGGTGGAATCAGCGCCCTCGCAACAGGTTTCGTACCGGCATAACCAGGTTAACTGGACACATAAAGAGAAAGCGCTCCAAAGGGCGCTTTTCTTCTCTAAAATCGAATCGAATCATATGGAGAACACCGGAAAGAAGGATGTCAAGAAGGGACCAAGAATACCAGGCGCAATCGAGATTCAGACCACCACCCCAGGAGTACCTGGAACTC
>Ga0315284_10012232_pt1 | contig 12223 bp, 11 predicted proteins | sample YL17G09_16_MG_FD_203696 | JGI IMG/M metagenome (GOLD analysis project Ga0315284, IMG submission 203696) | Sediment microbial communities from Yellowstone Lake, YNP, Wyoming, USA - YL17G09_16 | ecosystem: Environmental > Aquatic > Freshwater > Lake > Sediment | place: USA: Wyoming | collected...
CAGAGGTTGAGGGATATCTCACCCTTCTGGAAAGATTACCTCAAGTCCCAGGGGAAAGTGTAATCTCGACAAGATTTCGATTGACTGTTTTCATCAAGTTTCGCTCTTTGCACGGGACCTATTCCATGAAGTCCTTCCTGAAAGATAGGAGCCGTTATTCCGGCAAAACATGCTTGATTTGAATCGGTCATTGAAGAGGGTTTCACAAATGGTGTTGAAATCCTTTACCTTTATATGATATGGTTTTGAACAGTTGTAGAGGTCGAGCAAGAAAAAAGTGAGCCGGGCCCTAACTCGATACGCCTTCTCAAGGATAAGCCTTTCTATTTTCTCTTGCCACGAACACAAAAGAGTCACGCCTCCGGTAAGGTCGAGGGTGTTTTCATCATGAGTCGGCAAGGTTAATGCGATCGGTTGAACGTGACTCGTGGGCAAGACTCAATCCACAGGGCTCAGGGCTTTTGCCAGAGGCAGATGAGAGGAGAGGAATGACTGGTGTCTATCCTCCTAAACGGTTCTGGCGTTGCACAAAACAAAATTAAACAAATGGAGCAACCGCTGAAGAGTGGGTGCTACCCATCAAAGGTCGTCGCCTAAGGCGACGCAGAAAAGGAGAGGTTAAACCTATGGCTAAAAAACTATTTATTGGGGGTCTGAGCTGGGACACGACGGACGACGGCCTGCGCCAGGCGTTCGCGTCTTACGGGGAAATCACCGAAGCCAAGGTCATCACAGACCGCGATACGGGGCGCTCCCGGGGCTTTGGATTCGTAACCTTCGCTCAGGATGAGGATGCTAAATCAGCGATTTCCAAGATGGATGGAACAAGCCTTGACGGCAAAACCATTAAGGTGAACGAGGCGCAGGAAAAGAGTCCTCGCTCAGGTGGCCGATCCGGGGGTGGTTTTGGCGGCGGTCGTGGGGGTGGTCGTGGTGGCGGCGGCCGCGATCGCTGGTAGCCTATCTCTGAACAGGAAAATGATTTTAAGAGTACCGAAAAAACTGGGCCAGATTGATCCAGAAGATCGGAGCCTGTCCCCGACTTGATCGGGGAAGGTTGATCCCTTAACGTGCCCAAAAACTTGTCCTGAACTTGATTCAGGATGTCAAGGTCACCCGCCTGCCTGGCCTCTTCATGACATGAATCGGTTGCGAACCTTGGGAAATGGAAAGAGGGATCAAGTTCTTGATAGGGTTTCAAGGGCAATGGCGGGCAGGTCGAAAAGATCCTCAAGCATCTTGGACTCTGGAATGTGAAGGCTAGCCCCCCCTCCCGAAGTGAAGGCGCCCCCCTGTGAGGACCAAAATGGATTACTCCGATTCTCAGGTCTCCTCCTCTGAGTGGTTCTACCCGCATCCGGATTACCCGGTCGATTCCTATATGAGATCAAGACTCAACCGAGCTTTCTATTCAATCAATAATACTCACATCCAAGCCCTACCCAAAAGTGAATAGTAGTTACTGAAGTCAACAGTGATGGTCTCGTAAAAAGTCAGCATCACCCTTCGACAGGCTCAGGGTGAACGGTGTAACCTATTGATATTCCGTTCGTGCTGAGCGCTTCGACCCACCGTTCGCCCTGAGCTTGTCGAAGGGTAGACGGTTCGCTCAGCACAGGCTTTGTAGAAGCATGAACGACATACGGAATATGACTTTTTACGAGTTCATCAACAGTCAGAATAAAAAAAAGACCCCAGTAAAAAACAAGGAGTCTTTATTATTAGCCTATTAAGCAAGGTTTAATCTAACAACGAGCCAACATCCCTCACCTAATGAATATCCTCATGATAACTTTGGAGGGAGCGAACACTGCTCTTTCCCTGCCGGTAAGCTGCAATGCCTTTGGCAGCAGCAATGGCCGCAGCTAAGGTGGTAATATAAGGGATCTTAAATTTAATCGCTGTTTTACGGATATAAGAATCATCATAGGTGCTTAGTTTGCCACTGGGTGTATTGATGACCAGTTGGATCTCCTTGTTCTTGATCCCGTCAACAATATTGGGACGCCCTTCATACATCTTGAGAATGTGTTCGGACTCAATGCCATGTTCTGCCAAGAACCGATGAGTACCGTTGGTCGCCTTTATTTTAAAACCCAGCCTATCAAATTCCTTGGCTACTTCAAGGACAGCCGGCCTTTCCCCCTTTGAGACAGTAATGAGGACAGTCCCCTCAGAAGGAAGCAGTTGCTGTGCAGCCTCCTGGGCTTTAAAATAAGCAAGGCCAAATGAGCCAGCCATGCCTAATACCTCTCCGGTGGAGCGCATCTCAGGTCCCAGAAGCGGATCCACTTCAGGGAACATATTAAAAGGGAAGACTGCCTCCTTGACGCCATAGTGTCTGAATGATTTGGGCTTGAGGTTAAGGGAGCTCAACTTTTTACCGAGCATGACCTGGGTGGCCAGGCGTGCCATGGGAATGTTACAGACCTTTGAAACCAGAGGTACAGTGCGAGAAGCCCGTGGGTTAGCTTCTAATACATATAATCGATCATGGGCGATGGCATATTGGATATTCATCAAACCGACCACGTTGAGCTCTATGGCGATCTTTTTGGTATATTCGTAGATGGTATCCAGATGCTTAGCAGGTATGCTGATCGGTGGGATGACACAGGCAGAGTCCCCCGAATGGATGCCTGCCAGTTCAATATGTTCCATCACCGCCGGCACAAAGGCAGTGCTCCCATCGGAGATAGCATCTGCCTCAGTTTCAATGGCGTTTTCCAAGAATTTATCGATCAGGATAGGCCGTTCCGGGGTCACACCCACAGCAGCAGCCACATAGTGTTCGAGCATTTCTTCATCGTGGATCACCTCCATGCCACGCCCTCCCAGGACATAGGAAGGTCTGACCATGAGAGGATAACCGATCCTCTCAGCAACCAGAAGGGCTTCATCAAGGTTACTGGCCATGCCGGATTCAGGCATGGGAATGCCCAATTTGGCCATCATCTTGCGGAAACGATCCCGATCCTCTGCCAGATCAATCGTCTCTGGTGACGTCCCGATAATCTTCACCCCTGCCTGGGCCAGTTCATTAGCAATATTGAGCGGGGTCTGACCTCCAAACTGAACAATGACCCCTTCGGGTTTCTCTTTCTCATAGATACTCAAGACATCTTCCACGGTGAGGGGCTCAAAATAAAGCTTATCCGAAGTGTCGTAATCGGTTGAGACCGTTTCAGGATTGCAGTTCACCATAATGGATTCAAATCCCTCATCACGGAGTGCAAAAGCGGCATGGACACAGCAGTAATCAAATTCAATGCCCTGCCCGATGCGGTTTGGGCCTCCTCCCAGGACCATGATTTTTGGCTTTCCGCTGACCGTAACCTGATCAGGGGCGTTGTAGGTAGAGAAGTAGTAAGCCGCGTTCTTGACACCACTCACCGGCACAGGTTCCCAGCCTTCCACCACACCCAAGGAAATACGCTTTTCTCTGATTTCCTTCTCAGAGATGCCGAGGAGTTGGGATAGGTAACGATCAGAAAAACCGTCTTTCTTGGCCCTCACCAATAAATCATCTGGCAGAGTTCGGCCTTTATATTTAAGTATTTTTTCTTCTAATTCTACCAGCTCCTTCATCTGCTCTATGAACCAGGGTTTGAGAAAAGTTTTTTTATAAAGTTCTTCCACGCTTGCTCCTTTACGGAGGGCTTCATACATGATAAATTGGCGTTCACTCGAGGGCTCGCTGAGAAGCTCCATGAGTTCACCAAGGGATTTCTTATGAAAATGTTTGGCAAAGCCAAGCCCGTAACGCCCGATTTCGAGAGATCGGATAGCTTTCTGGAAGGCTTCTTTGTAGGTTTTGCCAATGCTCATGACCTCGCCCACGGCACGCATCTGAGTGCCGAGTTTATCCTCGGCATTCTTAAATTTTTCAAAGGCCCATCGAGAAAACTTGACCACCACATATTCTCCTGATGGGGTATACTTCTCCAGTGTCCCCTCCCTCCAGTAAGGGATCTCATCCAACGTCATGCCGGCAGCCAACTTTGAGGAGATCAGGGCAATAGGGAAACCCGTTGCCTTAGAGGCGAGGGCGGAAGATCGTGAAGTCCTGGGATTGATCTCAATTACCACCACGCGTCCGGTCTCGGGATCATGGGCAAATTGTATGTTGGTGCCACCGATCACTTGAATGGCCTCAACGATATCATAAGAATGTTTCTGAAGACGCTTCTGTAGTTCGGGAGAGATGGTGAGCATCGGAGCCGTACAATAAGAGTCTCCCGTATGGACACCCATGGCATCGACATTCTCGATAAAACAGACTGTAACCATCTGGTTCTTGGAGTCACGAACCACCTCAAGTTCTAATTCCTCCCATCCCAGGACGGACTCCTCTACCAGTATTTGACCGACCAGGCTTGCCGATATCCCCCGGCTGGCCACCGTACGTAATTCCTCCACGTTATAAACTAAACCACCTCCTGTTCCTCCTAATGTGTAAGCTGGGCGGATGACGACGGGGTAACCAAGCTCAGCGGCGATCTCTTCTGCTTCTTCAACACTAAAAGCAATTTTGCTTCTTGGCATTTCAATACCAAGTTGTCTCATCGTTTCCTTAAAAGCCAACCGATCCTCACCGCGTTCAATGGCATCGATATCGACCCCGATAATCTTTACGCCGTATTGGTCCAGAATGCCCGCTCGAGCCAGTTCTAAGCTGAGGTTCAGTCCTGTCTGGCCGCCGAGATTAGGGAGGATGGCATCCGGTCTTTCCTTTTCAATAATTTCCTTCATCCTTTGGAGGTTGAGCGGTTCAATATAAGTGACATCTGCCATTCCTGGATCGGTCATGATCGTTGCCGGATTGGAATTGGCCAGTACGATCTCATATCCCAGCTCACGAAGGGCTTTACAGGCCTGAGTGCCAGAATAATCGAATTCACAACCCTGGCCGATGACGATAGGCCCTGAACCAATGATCATTACTTTCTTTATGTCGTCACGTCTTGGCATAAACCATCTCCCCTATCCATTATTTAACTTAATGAAAAACATCCTCCTGGTTAAAAATCAATTAGACGGATGGAAGTATAGGTGAGGTACCGTCGATGTGTCAAGCCCAAAAGAGGACACATGATCTATTCCTATCAATACAAACAAGATAGTTTAAATTGATATGGATTGGGCAAGTCTATTTCGACTCACCTTTGTCTGATTAATATGGGCAGGGCAGTAAAAAAAGACCCCAGTAGAAAAACCTGGGGTCTTTTTTTCTTTTAGTTTAATGAAATTCTATTTAGCTCACCACAACAACATTGGTTGCCTGGGGACCCTTTGGACCTTCTGAGACCTCGAACTCTACCTCATCGCCTTCATAAAGGGATTTAAATCCCTCCCTCTTAATGGCAGAAAAGTGTACGAAGACATCATTTCCGTCGTCTCTGGAAATAAACCCAAAGCCCTTCTTCTCATTAAACCATTTCACTTTACCTTTGGCCACTACAACTCACCTCCTTTCTTCTTTTAAACTTAAGTAAGTTGTAATAGCCTTTGGTCCTTAAAAAAAAGGGCCGTAAAAGCCTTAAGAAGCACTTTTACGACCTTTTATGATCCTAACAAATACTTCTTACAACCTACGAAAACATCATGTCATTTTATTTCTTATATGTCAAGTGTTTTTTTTACCCCGTTAGAAAGGGCAGGGCTTTGACCCCGCCCTCCCTGCCTGCCCCGCCCTCGGTCTATTAATAGTGCGGGACCGGGGCCGGTAGGCAGGGATTATGAAACGATTACACAGATTAGAAATGCATTATTTCTCTTCGCGACTCGCTTTAATCAATTCCATAAAAGGATTAATTGGTTTGGGATACCCATCCTTCGATTGGTGGACAGTAAAATGAAGGTGGGTGGGAGATTTTTTAGGATAAGCCTTAACCCCGGTCCTTCCCACCGTTCCCAATCGCTCACCTTTAGAGACCACTTGGCCGACTTTGACGAAGATCTCATTGAGGTGGGCATAGTAATAATATCGACTTCTCATGGGTTCGTAGATCCAGGTAAAATTTCCGCCACGGATCGGACTCGAAGGCTCCCAATTAAGGTTGACTGAAACCACAATCCCTGGAGAGGAAGAGATCACCTCAACCGGTTTCTGGGTTATGTCATCGAGGCCATCTTGATTCTTATCCCTTATGAAAATGTCATGACCGGGATGGCCTCTGTGCTGGTTGCCATCGAAAAAATCGTAATCCCGAATTTGATACCCACTTCCCTCTTTTCCCCCGATGGCAGGAGGTCCATATCCCTTCAGGGGAAAACAGAGACGATCGTCTTGTTGACGGTTTGTCGTTTTTAAATAAACATCTTTCAACAAGATCTCGAGTCCTTTCAGTTTCTCCCGGGCCTCCTCTTTTGAGATAAAGCGATCTCTGATTTTTGGATAGAGAAGACCCCATTCGGAAGCCGGATCTGGTTGAGATAAAAGGGGCATAGGGAAACAGCATAAAAAAAGGGTGAATATGAGAAGGGGTCTTAATAAGAGCTTATCTAATCGGTCTTGATTCATAACTCATAACTCTTCATTATCTTTGGAAGCAAGTGTGCGTCAATGTTTCTTCTATTCTTTCTATCTCAAAAGTGACGGCATGTAACTTCATGATATCTCTACCTGACCAGGCGGATTGCCCTGGATTGATGGAAAGGGTTTTTCCAATCCGATCCATGTAAGCGCCGGAGAGTTCTGCCGACTCATGGATATGGCCATGAAGAGTTAAAAGAGGCTGATTCCTTTCAAGGAAGGTTTTGATGGATCGACTTCCTGCTGATTTTCCTCCTTGGATGAGATCCAATCGAGTCCCAAAAGGAGGAGAATGCATGACATAGATGGTTCTTTTTTGATAGAGAGGTTTTGGAAGTCGATCTAAATCTTCTTCAATCGTTTCTCTTCCTCTGAGATAGAGATAGGGATCAATGGGAGTTAGTTGGTCAGTCTGATCAGAGGATAGAATATAAGATGGATTCTTCTGAGGAGGCCAAGGGGCTTCCCGGTCATCCATCTTCTCATAATCTTTTGGTCGAAACGGGGTCGGAGGAACAAAGGGGTATCCGATGAGTTCGTATCCATTTTTGAGTCGATAACTTCTCTGATTGAGATCGATGATTCTTTCTGTGGGTTCCTTAAAAAGATAAGGGTAACCCAGATCCCAGTTTCCAGGGATGAGAAAAATCTGTTGGACAGAAGTGGTCTCTAACATCCTTTTAAAGAAAGGAGAAAGAAACTGGTCAATGAAGGTTTTCTGATTTGGAACCATATCTTCATATCGTTTGGTTGGAGGGAAGGAGGGAAAAAGGTCACCCCCTATGACCATGATTTCTGGTGAGGAAGAAACAGTCAGCGATAAGAGTTCCTGATAGAGGTGAATTTCACCGTGGAGATCTGAGGTATAGAGGACTTTCATCCTATTCGTCAAAGTCCTCCGAAAGGATCCATTTGTCTTTCTTTCTCAACAATTTGAAGGTCACCTTGCAATAGGAACATAGGATCAGATCCCCTGACTTCTCCTGTCCCTCAAGGGGGATATCGGCATCACAGATGGGGCACTCTAATTCAATGGACATGAATGGCCTCCTTGGATTCTTATAGTGATTTCAATATTGATGGTCTCGTAAAAAGTCAGCATCACCCTTCGACCGTTCGACAGGCTCACGGCTCAGGGTGAATCCCGCGAAGCGCGGGATAACCTATTGATATTCCGTTCGTGCTGAGCTTGTCGAAGCATGAACGACATACGGAATATGACTTTTTACGAGTTCATCAATATTAGAAATTTCAAAAAAAATCAAGTCCCCTGAGCCGCTCCGTCGCTGACCTGAGGATAGAGGTGAGGGCGGATTGATTTTTTTCTTGCATTACAGCCTAATATCTTATAAAAAAATAAGAAGGTCAAAGGAGAAATTTTGATGAACAGAAAAGTTGCTATTATCAGCGCATTAGTTGTTATCTGCGCCATGGCTATCCTTCTCTTAGGATGTCCGCCCCCGTTAGTGAGAGTTAGACCACCCGAACCTCGGGTGGAATATTATGGATCGCCCCCCCTATCCAGATGCCGTTTGGAGACCCGGGCACTGGGAACATAGGAGAGGGGATTGGGTTTGGATTCCAGGCCATTGGGCGAGACGTCCAGCGCCCCATGCCCATTGGGTCCCTGGCTATTGGGAACCAAGAGGAGGAGGTTGGGTCTGGATCGGTGGTCGTTGGGAGTACCGGTAAAAGTTCGGAGTAGGGGCGATTCATGAATCGCCCCTACAGAGTTCTCATAACTAAGGAGTTTAAAATGTTCGGTTTGGGGTTCCAGGAAATTTTGTTGATCCTTGCCATCCTTTTTTTGCTCTTTGGGGTGAAAAAACTACCAGAGATCGGGAAGGGGCTTGGGGAGACGATGAAGGAGATCAGGAAAATTCGGGGCGAGAGAAAGGAAGAGAAAGAAAAAGACAAAGGAGATCAAAAAGGGGACCTGATTTCAGATATCAAGAAAGGAGTTGAAGAAATTCCAGGGCTGAAGGAAGCCAGGGAGATTAAAGAGACCGTTGATAAAGTGAAGAACATTACAAAATTTTTGAAATAACTTCCATTAATATTTAATCAAAGGAGATGGTTGCTCGGGTTTTGCCCATTACCCCCTGATTCACCACAGAACCTGGCCACCTTCCTCTCAAAACATCTGAGACGTTTCGTGCAGTTCTTCGCTTCAATTCACTGATCGACTCTTCGGAATAGAAACCCACATGGGGAGAGAAGATAACGTTTTCCATTTTGAGCATGGGATTATTGGAATCGGGTGGTTCTGTCTCCAGCACATCCAAACCTGCACCAGAGATACGTCCTTCCTCTAATGCCTGAATCAAGGCCTTTTCGTTGACGATCGGTCCCCTTGAGGTATTGATGAGAAGAGGTTTCCTCTCCATTTTTTGGAATTCTTGCTCTCCAATCAAATGCTGTGTGGAATCATTCAATGGACAGTGGATAGAGATGAAATCCGATTTTCTCAAAACCGTTTCGAGATCCGTTAATTCAATTTTTTCTCCGGTTCTCTGAATATAAGGATCGAAGGCCATTACCTTCACGCCGAAAGCAGAAATTCGCTTTGCGACCTCGAAGCCAATTTTCCCGCACCCGATAAGGCCTAAGGTTTTTCCCTGGATTCGATGGATGGGCGTCCCTGGTCTGAAATCCCACTGACTCGACTTCACCTTTCGATCAAAAAATGCCGTCTTTCGAGTCAAGGTTAACATCATGGCCACAGCATGGCTTGCCACTTCATCGATACAGTAGTCCGGTACATTGGCAATGATGATGCCTAAATCCGTAGCTGCCCTGAGGTCGATGGAGTCGACTCCAACGCCATATCGGGCAACGACCTTGCATTTTGGGAGATTTTCAAAAACCCTCCGAGTCAACAAAGCATATTGGTTAATAAGCCCATCCGCCTCCTTGCCCACACGGATCAACTCCTCCTCTTCTCTCACCTGAGCAAGGATCAGCTCCGCACCCATTCGATCAAACTCCTCTTTCTCTTCTCGGATGGAGCCATGGTCACAATCTGTAATGACTACCCGATACTCAGACGGTTCCATTTCAACCTCATTTTATTCATGGAATCAAAATCACCTTGGCAGCCTGGAGGCTTTCCAGGAGATGAAATGCCTCCTCCCATTTTTCGAGGGGGAGTCTATGAGTAATCAATTTCTCAGCAGGGAGAAACCCCTTCGCGATCAAGCCAATTGCTTTCTCCCAAGCAGTCCAGCTACTGGAGAAACAGAAATCGTATCGAAGGGCTTTAAAAATCCCCCGGTCATAAGGAATCGGAATTTCCTCTTTTCCAGAAATCCCGATCGCACAAATTCTCCCAAACCTCCTCACCATCTCGAAAGCTTGATGGATAGCCTTTCCCCCTCCAGAGGTCTCAATGAGAATATCCACACCCAGGCCATCGGTCAATTTCAATACCTTCTGGACAGGATCTTCTTTATCTACATCGATAGTGAAATCCGCTCCCAGTTCTTTTGCCTTTCCAAATCTGACCCCTTCATCCGCACTTCTTCCAGTTACTCCAACTATCTTTGCCCCGGCAGCCTTGGCAATGGCGAGGGAGATGAGACCAATGGGTCCTGGCCCAGTGATGACCACAGATTCCCCTGCCTGAAGCTGAGATCGTTCTAGGATGGATGTAATACAGACCGCTATGGGTTCAATCACGGCCCCCGCCTCAAAAGAAATAGTATCCGGGAGATGATGGAGGAGGCGAGCAGGGCCCGCGACATATTTTGTGTAAGCGCCATCAACTCCAATGCCATAAGGTCTCTTTTGTTCACAGGCCTGCGGAAACCCGCTTTGGCAGATATAACAGACCCCGCAGGAACCAGTTCGTGTTTCAGTGACAATCCGGTTACCCACCTTCCAGCCTTTTACCTCTTTCCCTACCTCCGCAATCACCCCAGAGAATTCATGTCCCAGGATCACCGGAGGCCAGTATGGATGGTTATCGTGGTAGATGTGAAGGTCACTCCCGCAGACTGAAACTGCCTTCACCTCAATCAAGACCTCATCGTCCTTAATCTTTGGCTCTGGAACCTCACGCATTTCAACCAGGCCTTTTCCTTTTCCATATTTTACAACCGCTTTCATTTTTCATCTCCTCTTTGCAGAGCTACCATTTGATTGGGAAGATATACTAAGGGTCCCAAAAATGAATTGGTATGGATCACAAAATCTCCCCTCGCCCCTCTTTGCCAAAGAGGGGTATTTTCCTCCCTTTGGAAAAGGGAGGAAAGGAGGGATTTTATAAGACAATCTCCTCATTATTTTTGGACTATTAATAATATGGTCACTTTGTTTTCGTCGGCAGTACCTGCCTGCTGGCGGGCAGGAATGCCGACGCTACATATTTCTTGCCGGTATTAACTATTTTAAAGAACGGGTAGAATCTCGCCACCTCTTTGGAGGACAGACACCTTTGCATCACGGCCCAATAAAGAAAATGCCATTTCTAACGCTTCCTGTGGGGACTTGGCATAAAAGAATCCAAGTTTTTCTGTTTCCATCTTCGAGATTCCAGGACATACCAAAATTCCTCTGGCCCTCTCTTTGATCACCCTTCCTACATGGACGAGATGGGCAGCAGCCGTCAATTTTTGGATCTTTCCTTGGTGGACTTTTTCGTCGATCTCTTCAAATGTTTGATAGCCCCATTCAAGTACTTCTGGATGGCTTGGAGATACCCCCTCTGGACAAAGGGTGATGAGGATAACAACTCCTCCCTGTCTGACCGCCAATTCTGCCGCATAAATTCCCTTGGCGGCAAGCCAAAGATCTGAATCATAAGGATGAGAATCAGCGATGACGATATCAGCTTCCTGGGGAAGTTTAGATTGATAAATCTCTAAAGATCGCTGAGCCCCTGTACGATAAGCCTGTATTGGGTCGCCTGCGACCACTTTAATCAATGTGCCAGAGCCGTCTTGGATGGTGTTGATGATCCATTCCAACCCTACTCTCTGGGCAATCTGTTCAATTTCTTCTTTGACAGGATTTTCAATTTTTCCCAAGATCTCCCGCCCTTTAAATTGGGCGCTGAACCAATGGGTCTTTCCTGTGGTCTCCTCCCCACAGATTCCGGGTTGAATAATATTTCCACCTCCGCTGAATCCAGACACGCGATGGGGAACAATCTGGCCGATGCCAATGATAAAATCGACCTCTTCAACCAATCGATTGACAAAGATGGGAGTTCCTCCTTCTGTTTCTCCTAAATAGGAAAGTTGGGAGGAATCCCACCAAGGGTGATTGAGAATGGAATATCGTTCAGAAAAGTCCTTCCCAAACTTTTCTTTTATCTCCTCCTCGGTCATCGGCCGGTGAGTTCCAAGGGCGATCAAAATTTTGATACCGCTGGATTTAATCCCAGCTTCCTCCAATTCGCTAATCAATCGAGGAAGGATCTTTTGGACAGGAGTGGTTCGGGTATAATCATCCACAACGATCAACACATTCTTCCGTCCCTTTAGCATTTGTGGTAGAGGATCAGATCCGATGGGATGAGAGAAAGCCTCATCGATGATCTCCTCGTCAGGCTTATCAACCTTTACCGTGGAAGGAGAAAAAATCCCAAGGAGGTTTTCATCTGGTACATCCAATGAGTTGACTTTAGGGTAGGGAAAGGAAATACGCATAAATAACTCAATTCACAATTATCAATCTTCCATTGAC
>Ga0315284_10012234_pt1 | contig 12223 bp, 20 predicted proteins | sample YL17G09_16_MG_FD_203696 | JGI IMG/M metagenome (GOLD analysis project Ga0315284, IMG submission 203696) | Sediment microbial communities from Yellowstone Lake, YNP, Wyoming, USA - YL17G09_16 | ecosystem: Environmental > Aquatic > Freshwater > Lake > Sediment | place: USA: Wyoming | collected...
TAGAAGGCGGGGGCGGCCTCATCAGCTACGACAACGATCCAGACGTAAAGAATAACGCCCTAAAGATCTTCGGGATTCCTGCTAACAACTGGGAGATCAAGGATAACTGGGAATTCAGGGTCAGCGACAGCACGGCTGCCGCGGCAGACTTCGGCCCCGAGACAGTCAGCCTCCTGTTCATAGACACTCTCCACACATACGAGAAAACCAAGGAAGAGCTCGCGGCCTGGCTTTCCAAGATCCATCTGCAGGGCATCATCTGCGGGCACGATTATTACCTGCATCTTTCCGAAGAGAAGATGTGGGCCACGTTGTCCGGAGTACATACGGCTGTAGACGAATTCGCGAAAGCCCATTCTGACAGGTTCGAGCTCCAGGTATTCCCAAACGACAGAGGACTGTTCGTTTTCTGGCCAAGGACCTGACATGGGACGCTGGCAAATCGAATCCGCCGGATGGAAACGGAAAATCTCCGGCAAGAACCTGAAGGCGGCAATCAAGGAAAGCTTCAAGAAGAAGCCACCCAAGTTCCTCAGCCGCCTGCTCAAGATCACGGACCTGGAAACCAAAATGGAATTCTACCTGTCCCCGGATGCCGTGGTCAAGGTGAAATAGGAGGTGTCGCGTGAAGATCGTGCCGACGGAGGACCAGATCGCGGTCCAGATCCTGGAAGTGTCCGACACGACGGAAGGCGGGATCATGATCCCGGCGCTGGCCGCCAAGAACCTGCCGTACCACCGGGGCAAGGTCGTGGCGATCGGACCCGGCCGCTGGCAGGATGGCGTACTTATCAAGCCGGACGTCGAGATCGGCGACGTGGTCTTCTTCGGGAAGCGCGTGGGGGTGGAGCTCAAGGTGGGCGCCGAGGTCTTTACCGTCCTCCGCATGGGGTCTCTCATCGCGAAGGAAGGCAAGTAATACACCTGCGCGCGGTGGAGCCGCCTGACCTTCTTCTGGCCCTACCCAAAGGGTGACCGACAGCGGTTGGTCGGATCGGTCGACGTCCAGGACGGAATATCAGGCGCAGGAAGGGCAGGGCCGGGACGCTGGCCCGCCCTCCGTGCCATCCTCAGGCACTGGGTATGGCACGGAGGGCTCGATGGCCCAAGGAAAGAACTCAAAGCCCCCGTTCGGTAATAGATAGCCCGCGAATCTTCTAAGTTCGCAGTGCCAGTGCAACTCTGGCCGGGGGCACCACTAAACTCCAGATCTCTTCTCGTTGGCCTTCCGAGCATTCAAAGCGGTGGGCACTTCCTTGAACTTTCCGCCGTTCTTCCCGCAGTACGAACAATGGTGTCTGGCATTTCCGTTCTTGACCGGCGCGAGCTCACCCGACTTGACTCTGGCATTCACCTTGTTGTGGGCCTTGTACATATCAGGGTGGGCCTTGCGCCACTTGGCCACGGATGTCAAATTGGACTCGTTGGACCCGGAGGCTGCCCGGCCGTTCTCTCTGCGGTCCGACTTGTAGGACTTCGCCCGGTACGCCTTGACACGCTTGCGCTGCTCGGGCGTCATGTCGGCGTAGGACTTGGTTTCCCAGAGCATGGACAGCTTCATAAGATAGTTTTGTCCGGGGTGCTAGTGTAACTGGCTAACACACCTCGTTCTCACCGAGGAAACTACCGGTTCGAGTCCGGTGCACCCTGCCAATCTTCGGGGCGCTGGTGTATCTGGTAACACGCCTGATTTTCAGTCAGGAGACGAGGGGTTCGAGTCCCCTGCGCCCTGCCACAAACAATAGGAGGGACAAGATGGCAGACTATTACACTCACGCCATCGTGGACGCCATGAAGAAACGCGGCTGGAAGCCCTATCTGGACCGCTGCGGAATAGGACACCATGCGAGGTTCGAGCTCGGGACGTGGCCTTATCCTGGCTCAAAAACTGGCGTCGGCGTCGGACGAACTCAGGCAGAAGCCATCAGGAATGCAACACTTAACGCATTACTCGACCTAGTTCTGACTACCCCGGAAATCATAGCATACGTAAAAACTATGAAGAAAGGAGGCCGCAGATGAAACGCGACGGTAAATGCAGATTTCAGACACGGCCCCCGTGTACAGATTGGCTCTGTACCGCTCTTTTAAAGCGGGGAAGCTGGTTCGATTCCAGCCGGGGGCACTACAAACTTCCCGTGTTTTCTATTAGCAATGTAGTAGCCTTCCTTGTGGTGCCTGCGGCGATGACAGTTTGAACACAATAAATCGCATTTGGAAATTTCTGATAATATTCTCGGCCACGATCTTTTCCTGATATTGTTCCAAGCGACATCCTTTTTCTTACGATCTCTATGATGAAAATCCAAAAGATAATAATCTTCTGGTCCAATCTTCCGACAATCCTTGCATGTTCCTCCAAGATACTTTATGGCTTTTATCTTTTTTCTTATCCAAATGCTCGTCTGGTATTGTGATCGACATGCTGGGCAAAATGAGTCCTTGTATTTGATTTTCGGCAAAAGACGCTTGCACAAGATGCAGATTTTGAATGATTTTCTACACGACCTGCAGAGCCGACATTTCCCCCTGAACATGTGCGTGCATCTAGAGCATTTGTGCGGGGATTCTTTTGGATTGGTTGCGAAAAGAATGGATTGATATTCTTTGAGGCATTTAATGGAGCAGAAGAAACCAACCCGCTTGCGCCTCTTAGCTTTGCAATACATTCGCCTGTCTTTTTTGAACCACTTCTTGCATTGATGACACCGAATATTAACTGTTTTGTTTTTCATATCTTATTTACTTTTGACGGAAACCCTGAAGGGACTGAAGCTGTAGTAGCACAGCCCCCGCCTCTTAAGCGGGCATCTGAGGGTGCAAGTCCCTCCAGTCCCACCAAGGTTTCCGGCGAGCATAGGAACGGGAGTGCAACTCTCCCGGTCGGCACCAGTGCCTTCGCAGATGTATTTAACCCCCGTAGACCAACGGCAGGAGTCGCCTGTTTCAAAAACAGGAAAGTGGTGGTTCAAATCCACTCGGGGGTACCAATGATAAACGCGCTGGATTACATCTCCCTGACCAGCCTCTGTCCGAAATGCTATACGCCCTTCGAGACGCTCGGAAAGGGGCATTGGTATCAGACATGCCACGGTTGCGGGCATTACTTCAACATCGCAGAAGCCCTCCTGGCCATCGACGTGCAACATATTAAGGCGATCAAGGAAAAGCATCGGACCATCGAAAGATCGATCGACGTCATGAAGCGCAGATACCCGCTGGTCAGGAACGGGAAGATCGTCAAGAACACGATCGGACGAATCAAGAACCAGCGACAAAAGGAGATGAAGCCATGCTGACCAGGCGCGGACTAGCACGGCTGATATGCGGAGCGACCGCCCTTGCGACCACCGGATTCAACAAGATAGCCGAGGCCTTAGTATCCAAGCCGGCCTCTGATGCTCTGCAGGCGGTCAACCAGCGGCGCCTTCTTCTGCACATCAGACAGAAGATAAACGAGGCAGTAGAATGCAACTTTTTTGAACCTTATGACTTCAAGATGCACTGCAGGATCAGGTATGCGATCCAAAAGACCCTTGCGGATCTTGTTTCTCGGGGTCTTTTAAAAACTTCTTCAGCCGCATTGGACTTACGATCGTACACCATATACGTACGTTATTCCACTAACTATCAGCCATCTTTGGACGGCTACGCAACAGTGGGGCCGTTCACGTCAGAGTAACGGGCGGGTGGCGCAACAGCAGACGCGCTCGGTCTAAACCCGAGATATAGGGGTGCGAATCCCCTCCCGCTCACGCCCGCGTGGCGCAACGGCAGACGCGCCTGGCCTAGGACCAGGATTTGCGGGTTCGAATCCCGCCGTGGGCACCAACAAATTAAGGACTTGTGGCGAAACGGCAACCGCGTGCGCCTCAGGAGCGCATGGCAATTAGCCTTGTGGGTTCGAATCCCACCAAGTCCACCAAATATAACCAAATGAGCCTAATCGATCCTGATTCTGTTCCTTCTACGGTCAAGATGGCCGTAGACATGATCGTCAGCCGGCTCACAGACGAAGATCGCAAGGCGATCCTCGCAAGCAAGGAATCACACTGCGTCCATCACACTATCGGTCGATACCTACGAAATAACTGGTCGCTATGGGAGCCGGACACCCCATTGAAGCGAGATGCCGTAAATTCTTATGGCATCGCTCACCCCGACGACATAAGTGGACTTATTCTAAGTTGGGTGTGGGCCAAGGTGCATGAACGGCCATTCGATCCGGTAGAAGCAGTGAAGGTCTACCATGAACACTGGAAGAAAGCAGGCATTGACTCTCTGACCGCTGGAGGATGGCCACCAAAAAAGGCTCGGCTAGCATAACGGCAGTGCACCAGTCCTACAAGCTGGCTATAGAGGTTCGATTCCTCTGCCGAGCACTAAGCACCCGTGGCGTAACGGTAGCCGCGTCAGGCCGAGGACCTGATGGCCGATGGGCCGTGGAGGTTCGAATCCTCTCGGGTGCACCACCTACGAAAAGGGCCGCTGTCTAGCAATCCAGCAGCGGCCCTTTGATTCTTAGTCTAGGATCTGTTGAGCGACACGGAGCCAGAAGAGATCACCCTGAATGCCGTTGTCCGGGACTTCAACAATGCTTCCCCTGGCGTGAATGCGCACTTGCCCGTTTTCATAAGTCTGGGACCAGGGGATAATATTCCCGTTGTCTTCTGTGATCACCATCTGGAAGTGATACATAGTATCGGCAATGGCCTTGCCAGAAGGCGCTACTAGTGCATTCCAAGAAGATCCGCCGCCAAATACGGCACCAAAGGCAGCCTTTTGGGTTGGATTCGCGGCGATGTCCGCCAGAGTCTGCCGAGACTCTCCCTGGTCAATGGACCAGATAATCTGACTGGTGAAGTCGGGCGATTCGCCCTGCGCGTGAAAGGTCCCGATGGAATTGTCCCTGTAGACCACGGTCCCGGAGAACTCGCAAACCATTCCGTTGATCTTCATGTTCTTTCTCCTTATAAGATATTTTTGCTAGGGCGTGTAGCTCAACCTGGTTAGAGCAGGCGCTTTATAAGCGCCCGATGGAGGTTCAAATCCTCACGCGCCTACCACCTACGCGCGACCCGATGATGAGAACCATCTTATGACGGACATGGCGAAGGAGAGGATGGGGGACCTATCGCAACAGTTGAACGTGCGAAAGTCCCCTCCGTGAAGTGTGCTCACGATCTTGCGTATCTTCCGGTCAATTCTTTCAGCCGCCTTCTTCGATTCGTACCGGCCTTTCTTGTTATAGGATTTTGGGCGTCTTAGGACGATGTTCACATTTTCGCATTCCTGGAGGAAGCCTTGCACGATCGCATCGATACCCTCGATCATCTCCTTCTTGTGGCCGAAATAAATGCGACCGTACACGCAAGAGAGGGCCACGGGCGAATCTGAAATGATGACTTCCACGCCTGCTTTAATTAGGCGGAACTCCTCCAGGATTTGTTTTCCCATGATATAGATCTGATCCCAGTTTTCTATCTTGCGCTTCTCGTAGGCCCAGTTCTTGACATATTCCCGGGCCAGCTCACAATGGATCCCACGGGCCTTTAATTCTCCGAAGAGCCAGGCCGCCACGGTGGACTTCCCGCTTCCTGGTCCGCCGTAGATATTGATTCTGATGGGTTTCATGCATAATAAGATACGTCCACGTATCTAAATAATTGACTAGCAGATAGGAATCTGGTTTAATACGCCAATCAAGGAGGAAGTATGGAAACCCAGGTCCTCGAGAAGCACTTCGGAAAGATGGGCGCCCGTATCAAGTTCGACGATCGGTTCTCCGCCCTCTCTCTGAACATCGGCCGCGACAAGGAGGGCGAGTTCTTCACCCTCCGCGGCGGACCGGACACGGATATCCGGGTCGTCAATATCCAGCCCAAGGACCGGCACCTACTCCTGGTCGCCGACGTGGACGGCAAGAAGTCCAAGTTCCTTTGCGGACACGACGAGCGCCAGTGGTTCGTAGCAGCCGTTCCCGAGCGCCGTGAGCGGGGTGCGGTAGGGGTCGTCGACGTCAAGACCGCCATGGAGGCCCTCAAGCCTCAGCCCGTCATCGAAAGACAAGTGGGCAAGGCCGTCCAGGGCCGCCGACGCCGCCGGAACGAGGCCTACGTGCGCCAGGGTGAGTGGTTCTTCGTGCCGGTTCAGATGCCCGATCCCAAGATCATCTTCCGGAACGAGCCCATCCAGCGCGGGGGCAGCAAGCCGCACAAGTGTGAGTTCCTGACCCGCTCGGGTGGGACCCAGGTCTGGGTCGGCCCCGGGCATCCCAACGGCCTTACCGACAGCGAGTTCAAGAAGCTGAACATCCCCCATCGGAACATCGGCCTCTGGCGGACCATGGTCCGGGATGCCGGAGTGTGCGTCAAGGGCAAGATCACGCATCCGGACCACGCGACGATCGTACTCAAGTGCTGGCATCGCGTCCTGGCCAACACGGAAGGCCAGGCCCGCGGCGCGAGACAAGTCGCCTTCCTGGACTAGGGAGATACGCCATGGGATTCGTCGTCCATTTCCAACGATGTTCGAGTCAAGCCGGGATAGACCGAGCGCCTGGCGAATGGTCAGAGACCGAAGGCGTTGCCATGATTCCAGACAGCCAGACGTTCTCCGACAAATATCATTGGTGCATCGAAGACGAAGTCCTTCTCGTCATAGAGGTCGATGGGCGTCATGAGAATACCGGTAAAAGCAAGAGGATCGCGGCCTTTGTCCACTGGGATAGGGTCATACCGACTGAGAAGACTGAGCCGTAACCATTTTCCTCCCTTTCTAGGAGTCGTCGCATGACCGGCAGTGTGAAGAAGATCGTCGCGGACAAGGGGTTCGGATTCCTCAAGGCGGACGACGGGAAGGAATACTTCTTCCACCGTTCGGCCATACAGGGCGACTTCGACTCGCTCAAGGGCGGGGAGAAGGTGGAGTTCGACACCACCACGGGTCCCAAGGGCCCGCGCGCCGAGAACGTCAAGCTGGTCGCCTGAGCAAGACCTAGCTCTTTCACAAGTAGGCCTGTTGACGGCTGAGGCCCGCAGAGGGCTGAAAGTGGCATGGTGGCAAGTCATCGGACGAACCGGCTCCGTGCCGCCGCTGGGTTAAGATGGGCAAAGCCGACCGGGGCCAATGACCCGACCGTGCATCGCCTCTGGACATCCGGGATTGGGGCGAAGAAGACTGCCGGCGTAGTCGGTCACGGAAATCCCCGTCCTCCGCTGAGATGCGGACAGTCGTCAACAGGCCTACTTGAATCTCCGGGGTGTAGCTCAGCCTGGTTTAGAGCGCTTGCCTTGGGCGCAAGAGGCCGCGGGTCCGAATCCCGCCACCCCGAGAATCTTTGAAAATACGGGCCCGAAATAGAATTCGACAGTGGGAGGGAATTGGACGCCTGCGCCCCGAGGACCGCCTGACTTGGCCTCGTTAAAAATGTCGGGCAAACAACAACTGCTGCACCTGCACGCATGGCCGCCTAACGGCGGTCCGTCCCGCCTGAACGACGCCGATAGTCAGTGAATTGGGACGTTAATGCCATCGGCTGGTCCTGCGGTCTGGCGAGCCAACCAGGATAAGAGACCAAATCGCCCGTCGCCAACCGGCGAGGCATGCCGCAAGTCGTAGCCGGCTCAAGACGTTAAAGCAGTACAGACAGCGGCCATGGGCGTGAAGAGGGCTCCGATGAACACCACTGCACCTGGGGGCAGTACCCAGCGGGTCCACCACTTTTCCGGCGAGCGGCTGGCGGTCCTGACGCCTAAGCCCAACTCCGACTGTGAGCCTTAGCGGGCACCAGGTCGGAGCGAGAAAGTCAGGCGCGCTGCAGCGCGACACCTTGGCCTACCGCTCGCCATCAATCTTGCGGGCTGTACACCGGAGCAGCGGAGGGCGGCTGGCACTCCACCAGCCGCCCGGTGGTGCCCCGGAGGAAACATGAAAGCCTTCTTCGCATATTTCTGTAAAGGATTCCTGACGGCTGCCCTCAGCATTTCCATGGTCTCCTGCATCTGGCTGCTCAAGCTCATAATCATAAACCTCCCGGAATGGAAGGGAACGTCATTCGATTTCTTCTACGAATACAAGATCTCCATCTGTGTTGCTCTTGTCTTGATAATCGTAGGAATCTTCATAAACACCAAGGGCAACAACGAATGAGCAAGTTCTTCACGCACAAAATCGTTAGGCAGAGGATGGACGCCCTCGATTTGGCCCTTCATGGGCACATCGAAAGTGACCGCGCCGAGAAGGTCTTGAGCGCATGGGCGAAGTTCATGGTCGTGCTGGCGCGAGAGATGCGAGGCACAGCCAAAGCCGCTTCCGAAAAGAAGCAATGGGAACAGGTGCGCGAGTCTGCCCAGGAATGGCTGGACTGGAAACCGCTGCTCCGAAAATGAAGATTGCCGTCATAATTCCGACTCACTGCCTCCCTCCTGTCATAAAGCTCACAGTCGGCTCCTTGCTCAAAGCACATCCGACACACGATCTCAACATCCATCTCGGCGTCCACGCGAATTATAAGCACTACACTGGCAATCTATCTCTTTTTGAAGACTTGAGGAAGCTCGCCCACATCCACCTGGTGGACGAGATCGACTGGATGGCTTACAACGATTGCGTCTTCCGCTACTCGCTCATGCACGCGATCAACGTAAGCAACCTACTCAAACAAATCAAGTATTATGACTTCGATTACGTGCTGCTTCTGGACAACGATGTCCATATCAAGGCCGACTTCATTACGGAATTAACCAATCGCTTCCCAAAGGCGGATCTCATCGGAGCCTTCTTCGACGGACGCGAGGGGATCACCCCCTTCAACCTCTCCGGCTCCGGCGAGAAGCAGTACATGCTCCCCAAGATAGCCGTCTGGCATGTCCTGTTCTCCCGCAAGCTCTACGAAAGGATTATGAAAGACCCGCAGATCATTTATCCGCGGGAAATGCGGGACAGCGAAAATGGTTACCCACTCAAGGGAAGACGCCTTTACCTGTCGAAATACGGAGTTCCGGAGGACCTGCCACTCTTCGTAGATACGTTCGCGGACGTGCTGCACCACTGCCGCCACGTCTGGGACGATATGAGTCTGGCAACGGTATCTTACAAGGAATTCGAGCAGTGGGCCAGGCATTTCTTCACCAGCTCCTTCAATTATGGCTGGTGGGCCATGAAGGATAAGCATGGCACGCATCTCGAAGAGATCATCGAAATATACAACCGGGAGTTCCCAAAGGGCCTAATATGAAGCCAGATGAAATCGAACAGAAGGTCATCAAGATCATGTGCGATCAGCTCAACGTCCCCAAGGAGGCGGTCTCCCGCGAAAAGTCGATCGTAAACGACCTGGGGGCCGATTCTCTGGATTCCGCTGAGCTCGCGATGGAAATCGAAGACACGTTCGACGTCTTTATTGCGGACAAGGACGTCGAGAAGATTAAGACGGTCGATGACGTTATCAAATACGTAGAGAAGCGTGTGAAGTAAGCCCCAGTAGCTCATTTGGATAGAGCGAGAAGTTCCTAACTTCTAGGCGGCAGGTTCGAGTCCTGCCTGGGGCACCACATGAAACTACCAAAGCGAACGCCGTTCGTCTGCCTGGTCTGTATGAAAAGGCATTATCCGTTCAAGCCGGGAGAGCGCCTCTACGTGAACGACGACTGTATGGAGCGCTACACGGTCACGCGGAGCGGCCGCGTCTGGTATGTCGAGGTGTGGACGAGTAAGTACGTGCGCTGGTACCCGCAACGCAAGCGGAGGACGAGCCGTGGCAAATGAAAAACCGGTCCTAGCCGAAGATGGCGTCATGATCGGCGTGAGCGGCGTCCACCGCCTCGTCTGCCCGAAGTGCCAGAAGTCCCTGGAATGGACGGAACGCGTCGTCGGGGCAAAGCTGGACGATCTTCTAAACCAGAGCCAGAAAGATAAACCTGCTGACATGGAACGGGCCAGCCCCAAGGAAGCAATCTGCTGCGACACGCTGTTCGTACTCGAGGCTTGGGCCCATTTCCAGGTCTCTGTCACGAAGCTCGAGGTAGAGATAGAGGACGAGGAGCCTCCGCAGTGAGCGAATCTCCTAGGCCATCCTGCTTCGGAGGCGAGCTTCGAAACGAATGTATGGCCTGTACGTTCGGCATAGAATGTGAGATAGAAGAACGGAAAAGAAAGATGCCACCCAAATGGTGCGCCTGGTGCACTTGTGAGGGGCCAACAGAGGCTGAACAGAAGCACTGGCCATGCCCGCTCTTCAATAACGAAATGTTGTGTGAGATCTGCTGCGAGTATGACAAGAGGGCAGTCAATCTGCAGACGCACAGGCTGGAAATAGGCGAGAAGACGGATAAGACGGACGAGCAGGTCAAGCAGACCTGCAAGGATTGCCCTCATTCACGCCCCAGGACTACAGCCAGCCGGCGATCTGGGTGAACAGGTCGTTGAAATCATGGTCACTATGAAGAGCTGTCAGGGCCTCGTTCTGATTGGTGCTCTCCAGTACCGGAGCCATCGATTCGCTGCCGCCAATATCGAGGACGTGGCCGTTCGTCGTGGTCGCAGAGAACCTGAAGACCAGACTGGAAATGTTGACATATCTCCACGCGCCGACTGTATACCCCAGGGCGGCCAGGAACGTTCTGAACGATGGGATGTTCTTGAAAGCGCTGAAGTCCGCACGATTGCTTTCGATAAATCGGTAATCTCGCTCCTGGAAAGTCACCGGGTCCACGAATCTCGGGGTGCTATCAAAATCCTTCATGACGCAGAAGCCGCGAGGCGCATAGCCAGGGAATGTCGCGACAACGGAAAGCGACCAGATGTTCCTGTTCTCGATCATCTTAATTCCTTTCAAATCCGGCATATTTTTGCGCGTCCCCGTCGTCCAATGGACAGGACGCAGGTCTCCGGAACCTGCAATAGAGGTTCGAGTCCTCTCGGGGATACCAAGTGAACATCTGCAAATGTTGTGATCAGGGGATAGACGCAAGATGTGTTCATTTTGGTCAACTTCCTCCTGGCCACCCAGATTGCGACTGCTATGCCTGTGAAGAGAAGAGAGGAAAACCTAAGACAATCCACATGTCGGCTTTCGAGAAAAAGAAGAGCTTCTTGATCAGGCCCCCGTAGCGTAATGAATAGCGCACCAGTCTTCGGAACTGGGAGTGTCGGTTTGATTCCGGCCGGGGGTACCAGACCTTCTAGGAGGTGGGCTGCGAGACGGTGATCTGCCAGTATCAGTACATCCTCAACGGGGGAGATGGATAGGGCAGACCCGGGGCACAAGAGCCTAAGCAGCCGACCCTCTTGGAGGCCTCATTTGAACTTCTCGATCACCATTCCCACCTGCGGCCGGAAGACCCTGGCCCGCACGCTCCGGAGCATCCAGCTCGCTGGATTCCAGGAAGGCGATGAGGTGATCGTCGTCGGGGATGGACCACAACCCATCGCGGCGGAGATCTGCAAGCGCTTCCAGCCGTTCATGGACGTCAAATACCTCGAGCATGGACCAACTCACTGCTTCGGGAATGCTCAGCGCGATTTCGGGATGCGCACGGCTACCAAGGACATGCTCGCATTCATGGATGATGACGATGAATATGTAGCGGGGTGCTTGGCCGTCATGCGACAATTCGCCGCAGAGAATCCTGGAAAGGTGCTCATCTTCCAAATGTATCATAGATCGGTAGGGGTCATCTGGAAGGAAAAGGTCCTCAGGGAGGGGGAAGTCGGGACGCAAACAGTCGTGCTCCCCAACATACAGGAGCAATTGAGTCAGTGGACCTGTGAGCAGATTCCTGAACGCGACTATATGGGGGATTATTATTTCTTCCGCCGGACTGTCGATAACTGGCCAGGGAAAGATGCCGGCATCGTCTGGGTAAAATTTCCGGTGGCCGTCCACCACATGTCTTGGGTCCAATCAGAAAGCGCTGGAGAATGGGAACCCATAAAACAGTGAAAAACAGCGACTCGCCGGCCAGGGGCATCCCCAAGCTCAGCGAGCGCCTTATATCCCGCTTCACGGTCGATCGTCCAAATTCGCAGCGGCATTACCGATACCATCAGATGAAGGATGGAATCAGCAATAGTTGCAGGGAGAATAGGCATACAGGGTGTTATTCGTTGAACTGCAAGTGCAAGTGCCACCCGACCTCGCTTACTCGTTCTGGGCTTTTGAGGTGACTTATGACAGCCGTCGCAGCGCTCAACCAGCCCGTGCTGGTCCTGAACAAGAACT
>Ga0315284_10012235_pt1 | contig 12223 bp, 8 predicted proteins | sample YL17G09_16_MG_FD_203696 | JGI IMG/M metagenome (GOLD analysis project Ga0315284, IMG submission 203696) | Sediment microbial communities from Yellowstone Lake, YNP, Wyoming, USA - YL17G09_16 | ecosystem: Environmental > Aquatic > Freshwater > Lake > Sediment | place: USA: Wyoming | collected...
CTCCGGGCTCGAACTTCATGGCCGTTCCAGAGAAGAAATCTCCAATGCCATGGAGCGGGAGATTACAATGGAGACAACGGAGTTGGAGCGTTACACCAGTATTGTGGCAACGATCGGAAATACGGCAGTTTATATAGGGCTTTTTGGGACTGTTCTTGGGATCATTCGGGCTTTTCATGATATCTCCGTGGCCGGAGCTGGAGGGATGGCTATTGTTATTGGAGGGGTCGCAGAAGCCCTGGTCTGTACTGCCACGGGGCTTTTTGTGGCCATCCCCGCTGTGATTGTTTTCAATTACTTCACGAGAAGGGTGGAACGCTTTGTTACGGATATGGAACTATGTGCCTCGGAATTCATTGATCTAATCCAGGTGAAATAAACATGAAGAGAGAAGTGCGAGAGTCCAAGTTGATGGCAGAAATCAATATTACCCCTTTCACGGATGTTGTCCTGGTCCTCTTAATCATCTTCATGATCGCTACCCCGTTCATTTATCAGTCGAGCATGAAAGTCCAGCTACCACAGGCGTCAACATCTGAGGAGGCCTCCCGAGACATTATCATCACCGTCAACGCCCAGGGCGATGTTTTCTTGGAGGATGCGAAGGTTGATTTAGAGACATTGAAATATAAGCTGATGGCAATGATGAGGAGTAAATCGGATGCCTCTGTGATTGTGAACGGAGACAGGAATGTCAAATATGATTCCGTGATGCAGGTGATGGATATCTTGACGCGCTCGGGTGTGAAAAACCCGGGGTTAGGGATAGAGTTGAAGAAATGATAGGATCAGATGAGGGAAGGGATGGATTTCGTTCTTTGAGCGAGCCCGATTTCCCTGGTGGGAGTGGAAACTGGAGCCAGTGAGGTGAGAAACTCTGCCGACTCGGCTTCTTTTAAGATGGGGGGGCTGCTAAAGCCTGGACTTTTTTCCCTGGTGCTCCACGGTGCATTGATTGCCTTACTGACCCTGGGCTTAAGGACTTCGGTTTCCAAGACTAGCCTTTCTGTATACAGGGTTACCCTCAGACCCTATGCACCTCTGGGAGCGGTTCAATCGATTAACCCAGGGGGTGGTCCTGGGGGAGGGTCTACTTCCCTGGCGACCCAGCAGGCAAAATTGGACGAAGGTTCGAAGGACATTGGAGCCGGGGAAAAGTCAAAGCACGATCGGAAAGAAGTGAGGCTTGGAAAAGAACAGGTCTTACAAACTGCCAAGAAAAGCCAGAAGACGCATGAAGAACCCTTGAGAGATACAACAAGGACGGGGGTAAACTTTTCTCAGAAGGTGGAAAAACCGAAAAGAGAAAAAGAGTCAACGAAGTCTCTTGAGGAGGCCCTTGAAGATGTTCGTAAAAAGGCAGCCCTTGATGCAATTCAGCAAAGGGTGGCCCGGCGTGAAGCAACCGCAAGGCAAAAGGAGGAAGGACGATTGGCTGGAAGACAAACCGCGGAAGGACAGTCGCAATCGGTTCCTTCGCAGGGTCGAAGTGGTCCCTCATCCGGGACAGGAGCAGGCACAGAAGTTAGAGCGGGAATTGGATCAGGATCTGGAGGGATGGGATCTGGAACTGGATCAGGAATTGGATCGGGAACGGGCGGTTATCCCATTGGCGGCGTGCCATGGGGTTCCCCTCAGGGTTCTTCTGCGTGGAATTCCAAATGGGATGATTATTATAGTATGGTATGGGCAAGAATCAAAGCACAATGGTCCCTCCCTGAAGACTTCCAGAAAGGGACGGAATTAGAAAGCATCATTGTCATGATCATAGGCAGAGATGGAACAGTTCAAAAATCATGGTTTGAGAAGAGGTCCGGCAATGCCCTCTATGATCAGATGGCGATGCGAGCGATTATGAAGGCAGAACCCTTCCCACCTATTCCCAAAGAATTCAGCGATAATACGGTCGAAATCGCAATTCGTTTTCATCCGGATTGAATGAGAGCAGAACCTGCCTGGTCATTCCCTTGGCGATAGAGCAGCGTTAACTGTCTTCATGATCTCTCATGCCTACTCTCGGATCGTCGAGCATTTCCCCCACGGCGAAGATGGCTCTGTGTTTGCCCGCTTTTTCCACAAACTCCTTCATCATGGAAGTGGTTTACGCATTTAGTGGCGGCTCCAGTGGAATGGCATCACGACGACCACTTTGCCCATCCGCGTAAAAGTCTTGGTTGGAAAAGAGATTGATTTTTTGTCGATTTTGTGAGATATCATTGACGCAACGGAACTGGCAGGAGGATATCATGACCACGCAGCAATGGATTGCTCTCGGAATTTTTGTTCTTTCTTACGGGTTGATCATTTCGGAAAAAGTGAACCGAACGATCGCTTCAATCTTGGGTGCCGTCCTGGCGTTCATCTTTATCTTGACGCCCCAGGACATCCTCCACTACGAAAACTGGGCGACCATCCTCTTCATCTTCGGGATGATGACCGTCATTGAAACGATGAACGAGTCGGGTTTCTTCCGATGGCTGGGACTTCACAGCGCCAAATATGTGAAACTGGACCCCATTAAGCTTTTTATCTTGTTTCCATTCATTGCAGCGTTCCTTGCGGCTTTTGTAGACAGCATCACGGTCATGCTCTTCATGTCCACCCTGACCATTGAAGTATCCAGGATCATCAAGATTAACCCTCTGCCCCTTATTTTATCAGAAATTTGTGCGGCGAACATTGGAGGGGCTTCGACCATGGTCGGAGATCCTCCCAACGTGATTTTAGGAACGTATTTTCAACTTACGTTCATGGATTTTGTCAGAAACACAGGTTTCATTGCCCTGGTGGGTTTTGTCATCAATACGATCTTCTTCATCTTGTTCTACAAGAAGGAAATCCTGACGACGCGAAAGAGGCTCCTCGAGGATCCAAAATGGGTCGAGGAACAGGTCAATGCGCTGGATCCGGCTGGAGCCGTGCAGGACAAATGGCTCTTTAAGATCGGCTTGTTGGCTTTCTTCTATGTCGTGATTATGCTGGTCACCCACCATATCACTCACCTTTCCGTGGCGACAGTGGCTCTGACCGGGGCGCTGATCGCTCTTCTACTCGGTGGACATAAAATGGGGAAGGTACTGGAAAGGATTGATTACCCCACCATCACCTTCTTTGCGGGTCTCTTTATTATTGTGGCCGCCATGGAACACGTGGGATTACTCAAAATCGCTGCTGCTACAGTAAAGACCGCCTCAGGAGGAAACCTCTTCATTGCCTTGTCGATCATACTCTGGATCAGTGCCTTTGGTTCTTCCATCGTGGATAATGTTCCCTTTGCAGCCACTATGGCTCCGATCCTGAAGCATATGAGCGAAAACTTCGGTTTCCCTCTTCTTCCGCTGGTCTGGTCGACCGCCCTGGGTACCGATATCGGAGGAAATGGGACACCTATTGGTGCCTCGGCGAACGTTGTCGCGGTTGCAACCTATGAGCGGATGACCGACAAGAAGATCGGCTGGGGCTACTATTGTAAGTCTTGCTATCCAGCCATGATGCTTGTCGTCATAGCCTGTAACATTTTAATCTATTTCTTCTATATCTAATCGGTTTGGGAATAATGTCCCGGTCTATTTCGCAGGAATGTAGAAAGAGAAAGGATGTTGACAAGCGGGTAACGTAGATTTAGAATTAAGCCAATTCTGGTCGGCCGAATTTGTGAGAAGCGGAGGAACCAAGTTACCGGGGTGAATTCCGGCATTGCCGGAAAGGATATCCCTTAATCCTAACCCGTCAGCTAACTTCGCAGGCGACTGAGGGAGGAAAGAGGCTAGGGGATTCTTCTCCTGGCTTTTTTTTATTGGCAGCGGAGAGACCTTGGTTCTCCCCAAGATGGTTGGTTCTGAGAGGTTGAGAAACGATGCCTTATCGACGATGGTTTTCAAAAATAGCCACGCCCAACCGAATGTTTGTGGCCAGCTTCGCGGCAGTGATTCTTGCGGGTGGCCTTCTTCTCTGGTTTCCCTTTTCTGCCATCAGGGGTCATCTCCGTTTTGTCGATGCTCTTTTTTCGTCCACCTCGGCTGTTTGCGTAACGGGCCTAGTAGTGATCGACGTGGGCAAGGACCTGAGCACCCTCGGTCAGGTCCTTACCATCTTTCTCTTCCAAATCGGAGGATTGGGGATCATTACCTTTTCCACAGTCTTCTTTGTTCTCATGGGTCGGAGCATTTCCTTCAAAGGAAGAGAGATCGTTCAATCCACGTTTCTCCACACTCCTCGGAGGGATTTCGTGGTGATCGCAAAGGCAGTGTTGGTGTTCACGTTCATCACAGAGGCTTTGGGGACCCTTTTCCTCTTTATTCGTTTTTCTCAAGACTTTCCTCCGGGCCCGGCTCTCTATCATGCGATCTATAACGCTATTTCTGCCTTCAACAATTGCGGCTATTCGCTGTTTTCAGACAACCTGATCGGGTACCAGGCAGATCCCATCGTGAATTTCACGATCATGGGATTGATCGTCCATGGCGGGATAGGTTTTATCGTCCAATACGAGGTCCTTAGGTGGTTAAGGAGGAAACAGAGGCGGTTATCCATCCACACAAGAATCGTTTTGATCACCACGACCATCCTGATTGGCACGGGGGCGCTTCTATTCTATCTTTTCGAAAGAAATTACATCATTAGAGAGGTTTCTCCTTTCACCAGGTTCCTCATTTCGCTTTTTCAATCAGTTACTCCACGGACAGCCGGTTTCAATACTGTGGACATCGGCCTCCTGACCAACGCCACCATCCTTCTCTTGATCATCCTCATGTTTATTGGAGCTTCACCAGGCTCTACGGGGGGCGGAGTCAAGACCACGAGCGCAGCTATCCTCGGCCTCGTGATCTGGAGCCGTTTGAAAGGCAATGAAGACGTGAACGTATTCAAACGAACCATCCCCCGTGAGATTATTGGTCGAACCGTCTCGATCATCTTGGCTTCCGCTTTTTCGGTAGCTTTCATCTGGTCGGTTCTCTTGGTTGCAGGCGGCGGAGACCTGCCGTTCATCGAGAGCCGTCGGCTTTTTGTCGAATATCTCTTCGATACGGTCTCTGCTTTTGGAACGGTGGGGCTATCCATGGGGATCACACCGAAGTTGAATGATCTTCAGAAGTATGCACTTATCGTCATGATGTTTGCAGGCCGGGTTGGGCCTTTGACCCTTGCCTTTTCCCTTTCTCGGAGCAAGGAAAAACCCGGTGTGACGTATGCCGAGGAAGGGGTCATGGTCGGATAACAAGAACAAGGCAAAGCGCTTGGGGCATAGAGCATAGGGTAAAGAGCAGAGAGCGAAGAGCATCATGGATGTGATGCCCTTTTGACCGGCAAGTGCTCCGTCCCGCCTTAGCAGGATAGGCGGGGTCAAGGAGCACAATAAAGACGATATTTCCTTTCCGGGGAGCGCCGACCTGCGGCCGGGAAGCTCCACCTATCGGGTATAAGGAGGCAACAGTATGAAACGCGTGGTCGTCATCGGGTTGGGGATTTTCGGATTCAATCTCGCAAAGACCTTGTACGAGAGTGGATTGGACGTGGTTGCGATTGACAAGAACAAGGACTTGGTTCAACAGATCAAAGAATATTGCACCAAAGCCGTTCACGCGGACGCGACGAGCAGAGACGTGATGGACTCTCTAGGCATCCATGAGAATGATGTGGTCATTATCTCTTTTGGGGAAGATCTGGCTGGAAGCACGTTAACCACACTCCATCTCAAAGAGATGAAAGTCAAAACCATCATTGTGAAGGCACCCAATGAGGATCATAAGCGAGTCTTGGAAAAGGTCGGGGCGACCGAGGTCATCATCCCTGAAAAGGAAATGGCTGACAAAATCGCAAGGAGCCTCATCTCTCCGAACGTTCTCGACTACATTCCGCTTTCCGAGGATTATACGATCAGCGAGATTGTCCCTCCGGCCAGTTTCTATGGGAAGAGCATTGGAGACCTCCATCTGCGGGCCAAGTTTCATGTCGAGGTGATCGCCGTGAAGGAAATGCTCCCCGATCGCATAAGAATGGTGCCCCATGCCGAATTTGTGATAAAGGACAGTGATATATTGGTGGTTATCGGCAAGACGGTGGACGTTCAGAAGATCCAGTAGGGAACCACCTTAAAAACCATCGTTACCTTTGCCCAGTGTGAGCCCACCCTCGTTTTTTGGGCGACCTTGGGTGGCCTAGAAACAATACGACCACGATTCTCAGGATTTTGATTCCTCTATACCTCCTCAAAACGGCTTGATTTTAAATCCCCAAATGGATATAAATAAAACCATATCCTAAAGAAAGAAGTCTTCTGTTGCCATTTGATTTTCCTTCACCGCACCCAGTAGGTTGCAGAAAGGAATTTTCGAATCGGCGTCACCGCGTCTTGATATGAAGACAAACGTTCTCCTAATCCTCAATCTGTTAATTGTCATCATTTTTATCTTGTTGGTGCGGAAAAAGGGACTTCTTACCTACTTCCGGGGCGGAAAGGTCTGGCTCACCTGGCTGGCCATCGCCATCATCACCCTAATGGATGAGCTGACTTCTGTCTTTTATGCCCCTGCCGAAGCCTTCCGCTTCATCGGGCCGAGCGCGATCATCTTTATCGCATTCACCTCTCTATTCATCCACTACATGACCACCCGCCTCGTGGAAATCGGAGAGATCCTTGAACATCACGGAATTTTCGGAGGTGGAGTCTATTCTTTTTCTTACTTGGTTCTGGGACCTACAATTTCTTTCGTTGCAGTAGCCTCCATCATGGTCGATTACACATTGACCGCTTGCATGTCTGCTGTGAGCGCGGTTTTAAATGCGACGTCTTTCTTCGAACTCCCTCATTTCATGAACATAGTTCTTGTCCTCATGATCATCTGGGCGATTGCAGGGCTCAACATCCTGGGCATTCGGGAAAATGCCAGGTTCACGTTCATGGTTTTCATGTTTGCAGCCTTCGTTTTCTTCAATCTGATCGCATCGGGGATCATTTCATTCGATGGGGACTCCCTGATTCGGCTCAAAGAGGGATACCACCATGCAGCCGGCCGCATGCGAACAGGGTCGATCTTCAAGAATTACGGAGTCTTCATTGCTTCCATTGCAAGCTGTATCCTAGCCTATTCGGGTGTCGAGTCAGTCCTTCAGACTGCCGGTTTGGTTAGAACGTGGAAGGAAATAGGGAAGGCATATATTTTTCTTGCCGTCACGGTAGGTCTGGTCACTCCGGTGGTGGCTGCCTTGGCTCTCTCTGCTCCGATCGATTTTGCCGAGCACGAAGGTGATTTGATTACCTACTATGCGACCCTCCTCAATGGAGTTCCTTTCGGAATCATCGTGGCGATTCTGGCCAGCTTTGCATTAATTATGGCTGTGAATACAGCCTTCGTGGCCTCCAGTGAACTCATGGAACGTGTGGCAGAGCGCTACGGTTTCCACTGGTTCATCACTACCAATCGCAGACAATCCCTCTTTCGCATCCATCTTTTCAACGCCCTCTTTTTCTCCACCATCGTCTTGATCACCCAAGGAAGCCAGATGATTCTGGCGGACATGTACGCCCTCGGGCTCATTGCAAGCTTCTGCATCAACATGGGGTCCCTGATCATCTACCGTTACCTGATGGGCACGAAAGAAGTGAGGCAGTTCAACACCAGTCGGTTCATCACCTTGCTCATATGGATTATCTTCATGAGCTGCTTTTTCTTTTTGGCTTCCATGAAACCTCACGGCACGATGATGTGGGCGACAGTGACTTTCTTTGTCTTAGTGGCAGGTCTCTGGGTGGCCAAGAGACGGGGGCCTGAAGTCAAGGAGATCGAGAAGGCTGACAGTGAGATGTCGATGGTTCTCTATCTGGCCCAAGCCTCTCATCCTGAAATGAACATCTACTTCCGCCGACCACGGGAAGAAATGATATGTGACGTGGGCCCTCCTGGGAATGAAGTGTATGTCACCTTTTGTTCTCCCAGGAAAGGAATCCCGGTCAAATGTGGAGCCAATGATTTTCGTTTCTCTCAGGGCAAACAAGGACTGTATCATCACATCATCTCCTTGTTGAAGCTCATCGAATACGAAATGCCCGGTCAAGGTATCACAGTCCATTTTGGGTGGCCTTTGTCGTCGTGGCTGGATCGGCTATCCATAGGGGTGATGGTCTATAACTTGCTTCGACTTCCCCAGCGATTTCCTCAATTCAACTTCAAAATCCACTATTGGGGGCGTCCGTCAGAAAAGTGAGTGCTGATTTCTTTGCGAGTCTTCCCTGAAACGATCAGAGTGATTTCTCCCTTCAAGGTCTTCTCTCCCATCTGCTGTAAAACGTCGCTGACCTTTCCCCGGAGGATCTCTTCATAAACCTTCGTGAGTTCTCGAGTCAGAGCAATCTCTCGATCTCCGAGAATCTCAAGAATATCCTTGAGGGATTCGGAGAGACGATGGGGAGACTCATAGAAGATGAGGGTCTCTCTGAGATCTTCCATCTGTTTTAAGAGATCTCGCCTCCTTTTTGATTTGTGGGGAAGAAATCCCTTGAAGAAAAAGGCGTCTGTTGGAAGGCCGGCCACACTCAAAGCAGCAATCACGGCAGAAGGGCCAGGGACTGGAACGATGGCGATCTCATTTTCGATCGTTAGACGAATCAATCGGAATCCTGGATCGGAGATACCCGGCGTTCCCGCATCGGACACAAGAGCCACATCTTCACCTTGGCGCAAGCGGGAGAGAATGAGTTCCCGCTTCTTCAGTTCATTGCCTTCGAAGTAACTGGTCAAAGGCTTTTGGATTCCAAAGTGTTTCAGGAGCAGACCGGTCCGCCGCGTATCTTCGGCTGCAATAAGATCAACTTCCTTTAGGGTACGAAGAGCCCTTAAGGTGATGTCTTCCAGATTGCCGATGGGCGTGGAGACGATATAAAGAGTCCCCTGAGATGATGACATAGAGTTGAACCTGATCAGTCGAACCTCAATACGAGCCGTTGCTGGAAATGACATGAACTCGAATCGGGTTGTGAGAAAAGACAACAAATGATGTCCCAAAAATATCATCCGCCTACGCAGGAAACCACAGCCTTGGCCGTGGAGGAATGCGTAACCCTGGACGGGAAAGCTAACACCCACCATTCTACCATGCTTCGGCGGATTTCGCTCACCGGCGGATGACCCACCGAAGCCTTGGCGCCTGCGCACCGACCCTCCTACGCCCCGCCGTAGCTGGCTTCGCGAAGGCAGGAGCGCTTCGGGGCCCAGGGGCGTAGGTGGGTATGGTTTATGGGGACCACGGGCTTGCCCGTGGGGCTCCATGTCTTCGCTGTTTGTTCAAGGTGAGACAACAATCTGCGATGACAATTCTCGTTACACTTGATAAATTTCTAGCCAGCAAAGACAAATATGTTCGGGGTCGCTGGTGGGTCAACAGCAAAACATTATCAATTTCAATAGGTTAGTCTTTTCCACATTGGCATTAATCTTGTATATAATGAAAAGGTACGTCCAGGCCTAGAGGGACGCTACCGTAGAGGTCCATTGATAATGTTCTTTCTGAGCATTACCAGAGGACAGCCAATTTCTGGTCTGACCCTTCTAGAAGCGTGCGGAAAGTGAAACACTCTTTTGGGAAATGTGGAGCAAGGAAAGCTTCCAACTCTTCAAGAAATCATCTTCTCACAGACAGTGCAAGAAGAATTGCAGAAGAGAAAAGTTGTTGACAATTTGTCCCAAATTCGTAAAGATAGATGTGCCTCACGAGGGAAGATAGAAAACGGCTATGGCTGAAGAAGTCACCGGTGAAAAGAAAACGCTCGATCTAAGCAGCGAGATGCCTGCGATCGAGGGTGTTGAGACCGATGAGGAGCTTCTCCTCGCCCGAGATGTCACCAGTGCGTTCGTAAAGGCGGTTAAAGCTGCCCGCTTTTATCCTGCAGACAATCCTACGGTCAAAGGGTTCCGGGATCAGTTCCTCAAGAAGACTCAATTCTTCGTCAACAAATATCAGCACTACATCCTTCAGATCGGAGAGTACGAATTCTCTTACAAGGGGAAGGTTCTGTATGAAAACAGAGATGTGAAGTCAAGCCTGGCTTTCCTCATGTACAAAGACGGTTTGAGAGAACTTCGTTTGATGAAGGGAATCGAAGAGTGGGAAGCCCAGGGATTTGTCGATCTCATCAAGCGGAGTGAGACCATCAATCAACTCGAAGATGACCTGGTGACGTTGATCTGGGAGAAAGATTTCATTCACATCAGTTACATGGCCACTGACGAATTCCTGGACGAGACTCCCGTCGTCATTCCTGAGAATGTGGATCAGTTCAGGAAGAATCTGATCTTCAAACCTATTGCTCATCAGGTGGAAGTCGATCCTCTTGAGGGAGACACCGAGGAAGAGGGCGACGTGAGCGAACTCATCGCAAAGAGATTGGAAAATCCACCTCCGGTGGCCACGAACCGAAACGTTTATTTCTTGACTCCGGACGAAGTCGAAGGGTTACGCAAGGAAGTCGAAACCGAGACCGATTCTTCTTTTATCTTTAATGTCATCGACATTGTTTTCGAAATTCTGGCTCTCGAGAAAGATCCCGAGCCTTTCCAGGATGCAGCCAATATCGTGAACAAAATCCTCGATGCCCTCCTGACGTTGGGAGAGTTCAAGAAGGCCGGCGATCTGCTGAAACGGATCTACTTCATCATAAAAATTTATGAACTCAAAGATTGGCAGGTGGAAATCATTCGCCAACTCATCGAGAACGCGGGAGATGCGAATCGAATCGAACGAATTGGCCGCGTGTTGGATAGGGATGAGGGGATTCGGCTGGAGGACGTCAGTGGCTACCTTGTTTTGTTGCAGAGAAACTCGATCAAGCCTCTGATTAAGTTGCTGGGAGAGTTGAAGAATTCAAAAACGAGAAGGGTTCTTTGTGACGCCCTTTCAGAAATCGGAAAGAATGCCATTGAGCTGATCATTCCCTTCATGGAGGATCGTCGGTGGTACCTGGTTCGGAATATCACGTATATTCTGGGTCGGATTGGACAAGAGCAAGCCATTCCTTATGTTCAGAAGGCCCTCGGCCATGCGGATGTCCGAGTTAGGCGTGAAGCCATTCAGGCCTTGGGAATCATCGGAGGGCAAAAGGCGGTTGGACTGCTGGTGAAAGCGTTGACGGATGATGACGTTCGCATCCGCAGCATGGCTGCGCTCAATCTTGGAAAGGTTGGAAAGACGGCCGGCATGATCCCTCTCTTGGAGGTCGTCCAATCCAAGGAGTTTCATCGGAAAGAAACAGCCGAAGTCAAAGCCTTCTTCGAAGCCATTGGAATGATTGGCTCCAATGAGGCCATTTCCGTGCTTCAACAACTCCTGGAACGGAAGAATTGGTTCGGCCGAGGGGCGACGGACGAAATGCGAATGGGAGCCGCTCATGCCCTAGCGATGATTGGAACTCCAGAGGGCAAGGCGATACTCGAGGCAGGGAGAGATTCGAAAGACACGGCCATCCGAAATGCGTGCCTTCAGGCTCTGAGAGCCCAACCCCGATAAGGAGTCTTCATGCCAGAGGGAAAGGAAGAGCTGGTCAGAAAAGTGAAATTGAAAGAGGCCAAAGGCTCTTTTGACAATGAGCAGCTCCAAGCGAAGCTGGCGGTGGAGTTTATCACTCGATTCTATCGCCTCCTCAAGGGAACAACGCTCTACGATCAGAAGAATGTCATCATTGACCGCCTGGCCCAGGAGTGCCTCGAGACGATCAACCCCATCCTGAGCTCCGAGGGCCATCTCTTTCTTAAGGTCGTCCGGGACAACTTCTTCTACAACAATGTGCGAATTCAGGTGAAGGCGGACCGTTATCCGGTTTTCAAAGGGCTCCTTCAGGAATTACGGAGACGGTGGATCGGAGAAATGGAGTTCGTTGAAGAGGTCACTAAAGAGCAACTGAAGGAATTCATCTTCCTGGTGTCGGGATTGGAAGAGGGCAATGAGAGCAACTACCTCTATGTCAAGAAACAGCTCGAATTTCGTGCGATCAACGGCATCGATGTGGGGAAGCTGGAGTCCTTTAAGGACGAAGAGATCTACACCGATTCGGAAGACCAGAAGCGTCACTCCAAGGAGGTCTATTTCAAGACCGTCAGTCTGGTGAAGGAGGTTGTTGAAAACGTCAAGAGTCAAAAGGTCCTCAGTGTCCGCAAAGCCAAACGGCTCATGCAGAGCGCAGTGAATGCGATCATTCAGGATGAATCGAGCTTGCTGGGGTTGGCCAACATCA
>Ga0315284_10012236_pt1 | contig 12223 bp, 15 predicted proteins | sample YL17G09_16_MG_FD_203696 | JGI IMG/M metagenome (GOLD analysis project Ga0315284, IMG submission 203696) | Sediment microbial communities from Yellowstone Lake, YNP, Wyoming, USA - YL17G09_16 | ecosystem: Environmental > Aquatic > Freshwater > Lake > Sediment | place: USA: Wyoming | collected...
GCCCGAGGTCGGGACGATCTCTCGCCGGCCGTTGGATGCCCCCGGCCGGGGGCATCCAACCGATCACCGTTGACACCATTGGTATCGAATGGGACCATCTCTGACAAGATACAAGGTCGGGCACCGCCCGACGTCTTTTGGCTGTTCTTCACTTTGGCGGGTCAGGCGTTCACGGATTGCGGTGGAGTTTTGGCAGGATGGCCGAGGCCAGGTAGGCCGCCCCGGATAGCGCGATAATGGTCGCTCCGGCGGGCAGGTTGGGGGCGTAGCTGACGGCCAGTCCCGCGGTGGTCAGGACCGCGCTGAGCAGGACCGACAGGATCATCATGTGCCACAGCCGCCGTGCGAATCGCCCCGCCACGGCCACCGGGAGCGTCAGCATCGCGATGACCATCACGATGCCCACCACCGTCACCAGCAGCACGGTGGTCAGGGCGGTCAGGCACAGCAGCAGCAGGTAGTAGAACTCCACTCGCAGCCCACGCACGCGGGCGAATTCCTCGTCGAAGCAGACGGCCTGGAACTGCTTGTGGAACACCAACGCCGCCGCCAGCACCACCGCGTCGAGAGCGACGATGAGGCGCAGGTCGGCGGGGGTGACCATCAGGATGTTGCCGAACAGGTAGCTCATCAGGTCGGAGGCGTATCCGGGGGTCTTGGCGATGAACAGCACGCCGGCGGCCATGCCGACCGCCCAGATGGCGCTGATGACGGTGTCCTCCCGCTGCTTGTATCGCAGGCCGACGACGCCGATGACCATCGCCGCGGCCAGCGCGACAATCGTCGCCCCGTGCAGCGGGTGCAGCCAGGTCCAGCCGTGGACCTTGTTGAGGTACATCGCCGCTCCCATCCCGCCCAGGACGCAGTGCGAGATGCCGCCGGCAACGTAGGTGATCCGCCGGACGACGACGTAGCTTCCGACCACGCCGCAGGCCACCGACGCCAGCAGGCCCGTCGCCACGGCGTACTGGAGGAAGGGGTAACGCCACAGGGCCTGGAGGAACTCACCGATCACTTGCGGGCCTCCAGGCAGTCGTGGGTGTGTTGGATCATCCGCACATCCTGGCCGTAAAGGTCGCGGATCAACTCGCCGGTAAGCTGCGAGGTGGGATGCGCCGAGACGCGGTGGCGGACACAGACGACGGTCTTGACGAACGGGGCGACGAAGCCCACGTCATGCGAAACCAGCACGATCGTCAGGCGCTTGTTCAGCTCGGCCAGGAGGTCCTGGAACTCGCTTTCCACCCGGATGTCCAGGTTGGCCGTCGGCTCGTCCAGCAGCAGGAGTTCCGGTTCGCCCGCCAAGGCGCGGGCGATGAGCACGCGCTGTCGCTGCCCGCCGGAAAGCGATGGGAAGGCCCGCTTGCTCAGGTCGAGGCAGCCGACCTCCTCCAAGGCCTGCTCAGCCCAGCGCCTGTCCCGATGGCGGTACGGGCCGAACAGCCTGGTCCGCCCCAACCTTCCGGTCAGGGCCACGTCCATGGCGCTGACGGGAAACTTGGGATCGAACTGCGACTGCTGCGGGACATAACCGACCCGCCGGCGGACCTGCTCGGGCTGGTCCCCCAAGACGCGGACGCTGCCCCGCTGGGGCGTCAGCAGTCCCAGCATGAGCTTCAGCAGCGTGGTCTTCCCGCCCCCGTTAGGCCCCACGACGCAGGCGAAATCCCCGGTGGGGATGCTGAGATAGACGCCCTCCAGGACCGGCGGTCCATCGTAGGAAAACCAGACGTCGTTGAGTTCGATGGCATACGGCTGGGGCATCCGATTCTCCCGTTTCCTTGCCTGTCCGTCGGTAGGATAGGCTCATGGGGCCGGCTTGCCAAGGGCTTGCTCGATTTGCTCGGCCATTCGGCCCATGCCTTCCAGGTAATCGCTGGGCAGGTCGTCCATGGCCACCACCGCGCCGCCGATCTGATCGGCGATGGCACGGGCGGTCTTGTCGGAGAATTGCGGCTGGACGAAGATGACCTTCACGCCCTGGCCGCGGGCGCGGTCGAGCAACGCGGCGACCTGGCGCGGGCCAGGCTCCTTGCCGCCGGTCTCGACGGCGACCTGTCTCAGACCGTAGGCGGCGGCGAAATACCCAAAGGCCGGGTGATACACGAAGAACTCCCTGCCCTTTAGCGGCGACAGCGCCTTGGAGAGGCGATCGTCAAGTCGGTCCAGATCGTCTTGGAAGGCCCGGAGATTGGCGCGGTACTTCTCGCCGGCGGCGGAGTCCATCTCCACCAGGGCGCGGCAGATCGTCGAAGCCTGTATCTTGACCAGTTTGGGATCCAGCCAGATGTGCGGGTCCTTGTCGCCGTGGGCGAACCCGTCACCGGCGTGTTCCTCATGGCCGTCATGCTCGGCGTCTTCCTCCGCCATCGGCAACAGGGTGATCCCCTCGGTGGTATCGACGACGCGGAGGTTTTTGTTGATCGAGGCGAGTTTGGCGATCAATGGCGGTTCAAACGGCATGGCGATGCGGAAGTACACAGCCGCCTCCGACAGCCCGGCCATCTGCTGGGGCGTCGGTTCGAAGGTGTGCGGGTCCTGGCCGGGACCGACGAGTACCTCCACGTGGGCATCCGCCCCGGCGATTCGCTTGACGAAGTACGCCTGCGGAAGGACGCTGACGACCGAGCGGATCCGACTCGGCGCCGCGGGCGTGGAGGGCGATTCCTTGCGACAGGACGAGGCGATCAAGGCCAACAGGATCGGCAAGGCCCAAAAGACTCGGTACATGGCGGCGACTCCCTTCCACATGGATATACACGCACTATTACCGGCACGGAGGTAATCCGCCTTCCGGGTTTGGTCAATCATTATACCGGTGGAATTGGACTCGCAGGTGTTGTGGATCGCCGGTTAACCACTGACGGTCCTCGGTTCGGCCCTTCGGCTGTGAGGCTTCGACGCTGAGCTCAGCCGAAGCGCTCAGGGTCGAACAGCTTCGCTCACCGTTCCCGGTCTTCCGGTCCTCCGGCCTACTGCTCCGATGGAGTTGTTTGCTCGGAGGGGGCGCATGGGGTGGATTCGTCGGTATGGGGCGAATGGGAATCCGTTGACACCGCGTCGCCGTCGGTGTCCTGGGAAACCGGCTTATTCATGCCGAGGGTGATCACCTTGCCGTCCACCTCCAACTGGACGTGGTAGGGACCGATCTCCAGCACCTTGGCGTTGTTGATCGTCTGCCCCTCGCACAACCGCTGACCGTTGATCATGGCCACGCGCCCATCGGGGCCTTCCAGGATGCCGGTGAGTTTGAAGCCCTTTTCGCCGTCCTGCGCTACAAGGGCTTTGTCCGGTTGCGGCGCCTGACCGTCATCAGCGGGGCAAATGGAGAAACCTCCTTGCGGCGAATTGGGGGAAACCAGGCAGGAATCGATATTGTAGTACCACCCTGTCGTTCCATCGCGCGGAGGCCGCAGCGCCCAGCCGAACTTGACCGTCCCCCGAATCCCGCGGGGGCTGAAGGGGTTGTCCGGCCATTCCGTCAGGTACGGTCCGCAAGGCCCGTACTTGGTCATCTGGCCGCTGGGGAAGGTCCGCCCCGTCAGGCGGTCGATGAATTGCTCGGGGTCCAGCTCGCCCCTCTCGTTGAGGTGCGGGCCGCGACCGTTGTGCTCGTTGCGATAGACCTCGATCTGCGAGCGGACGGTCCGGAGGTCCGACAGCAGGCTTGACTCCTTGGCGTCCTGCGAGGCATCGAGGAACTTGGGCATCACGATCATGGCAATGGTGCCCAGCAGCAGGATCACGATGACCAGTTCAATGAGCGTAAAGGCCCACCGACTCCGCGGCGGAGCGCAAGGGAAGGCAGGATATATAGGTGATTTCCGCGCGGTCACGCTCGTATCCGGTTTGGCTTGGGAGTCCATCACATCCGCAGGACGACCTGCCGGTCACCCACCTGAAGCTCGACGGCTTGGTAAAGCACTCGGATCAGCTTGGCGCCTCCGACGGTCTCGCCGACTTGCACCATTTGTCCGTTGATCAGCGCCGCATCTCCTCCCGGACCGCTCATGATGCCGCTAAGGGTCAGTCCGGGAACACTTTCCTTGTCGTCCGGTTTGGGCGCCGCGTCGACGGGCTGGTTGACGATCCGGCTGACCTCCCCGCCGCGGTTGTCCACCACGACGGGCTTGGCAGTTTCGGGCTCCGCAGGCGTGAGACCTTGGGTGTTGGCTTGCGATTCTGTGGCCAAGGCTTCTACCGTTCGCGCCTGGGCTGCCTGTACGAGCTTGGTGGCGTTTGCGGCGGCAGCCAGCGACGCGTCGATTTTGGACTTTGCCGGATCGACGGCGAGGGACTGGACCGGACCGGGCTTTTCCGCCACGGCGGCGACGCTGGTCCGGGGCGCGCCGGCGAACTTCCGCAGCAGGCTGACGCCCCCGACGACGGCGGCGGCCACCAGGAGGATCGTGAGGAACGCCGCCATCGCCGGCCCCTTGCGTCTCACCGCGCGCGGCGGGAGAGGCGGTGGCAGGACCGGGACGTTGGCCCCGGCTCGGCGGAGTTTATCGGCTTCGGCTCGCTTGAGGGCTTCATGGATCAGGCTCATTAGGCGGCCTCCTTGAGTTCATCAATGGCAAGACGGACCAGGTTGCGGTCGATGCGGGCGGTGCGATAGACGTACCCGGCCAGCAGCGCCTTGTCGCCCACGGCGTTGATCAGCCGGGGCGTGCCGCGGGAGTAGCGGTAGATCTCCCGAATCGCCCCGCGGTCGAAGGTCAGGACGTTTTCCTGCTGTTGCGACGCACCGGCCACCTGAAGACGATGGTGGATGTAGTCCTCGGTGTCGTGGGCGGACATCGCCTCCAGGTGGAACCGCACGGTGATCCGCTGGGCAAGCTGTCGCAACGCCGGGCGGGCCAGCTTGCGTCCCAGTTCCGGCTGGCCCACCAGCACGATCTGGAGCAACTTCTGCCGCTCGGTCTCCAGGTTGCTCAGCAGGCGGGCCATCTCCAGGGTCGCCACGGGCATGTCCTGGGCCTCATCGATGATGAGTACCGCGTTGTGACCCTGCGAGTTGATCTTCAGCAGGAATTCATTGAGCAGCTTCAGATAGCTCAGCCGGTCGCGCGACTTGGTGGCGATGCCGAACTCCTCCACCGTCGCGCGCAGCAGTTGCGTCTCCGAGAGCATCGGATTGAGGATCAAGGCCGTGTGAACATCCCCTCCAAGGTCCGCCAGCAGGGCGCGGCAGAGCGTGGTCTTGCCCGAACCGACCTCCCCCGTCAGGCAGATGAAGCCCTTGCGCTGGCGGATACCGTACAGCAAGTGGTTCATCGCCTCGCGATGCTGGGGGGTCAGGTAGAGGTATCGTGGGTCGGGCGTGATGCTGAATGGCTCTTCCGCCAGGCCAAAGTAGTCCTTATACATGGCTGCAACCTCTTATCTTTACTGCCCTTGCATCTTCAGGTTCCCGATGCGGGCGCGGTCCGCTCATCCCTCCGCATGAATCTTCGGCAACCGGCAAGGGCCACTTAATCAGCAAAATCCGCAGATTCCGCATATCTTGAGCGGGTGGAAAATCGCCGCGGCCATTTGCCCGAGGGCAATGCGAATGCTATGTTTCCAATAGGCAGGCACGGTGCCAGGCTTATGCCGGGTCTGTCGGAGGTTGTGCGGGTAGGTAGGCTCGATTCGCGAGGCATTGGAGTGGGCATCATGAGAAGGCTTTTCACACTAATTCTGCTTGCTGGAACGTTTTTCGGCGGTTACCAGACCGGGCGCATGCCCGGCAGCCCCGACCTGATCCCCATCGCGCGGGATACATACAACCAGACGGCGGACATCTGCAAACACGTCGTCGCCGTCGGACATGAGGCGGCCAAGTATCTCCCCGCCGCCAAGGAACTGGCCCTGAGTCACACCGACAAAAACACCGCCGCCCCCAAGAACACCCCGGCAAAATAAAACCGTCTCCTCGGTCTTCATGGGCCGTGCCTCGTGGGCACGGCCGGACCCTAGACAGCCGCGCCCGACGCTAGCGGGCGCGGCTTTTTAAATCGGTCGATGGCCGCCGCCCTTCCTTGCGGCACGCCTTCCGATTGACCACCCCGCAGCCAATTGACCGCGCCGCGCTTGCTTGCCCCAACGGCCGAAGAGTCGCACGGAGGCTCCGTCCCGCCGCGAAAAGGTCCAATATGGACCGTCTTCATGCGCGGGTGCTGTTGCGGACAACCAGGCAACTGACCGCCTGCGTACTTGCTTGCCGCCGGCGGCGGCGGTACATTGCCCTCATGCCGCGACCAGCCGCCGGCGATCGGCGCTACATCGCGGCCGTCCGGTTTCCGGTACGGTTTCCGGTCTTCCGGTCCTCCGGCAATCCGGTATTCCGGTCACCGGTAACGCCCGGGGCGTAGCTCAGCTTGGCTAGAGCGCCTGCTTTGGGAGCAGGAGGCCGCTGGTTCAAATCCAGTCGCCCCGAGTGGTTTGACAAGAAGGCCGTTCGGCGAGAATGCTGAACGGCCTTCGCTTTTCGGTACAAAGACTTACGTCGCTCAGCGTCCGGTTCAAACAGACCGCCTCCAAAATCTCCCGCCTCTCGCTTGTGTTTGAACCCCTCCAAAGATCGGCGGCCTGCTGGCTCCAATCAAATGCGCGGAACACATTGTCCCAGCTCGCCGCGTCGATGTCCCCGCAACGTTCGAGGCTGTCCCTGCATCGCGCCAGGTCAGTCTTCAGACCGGCCGACTTCTTCTGAAAGCTGTCCGCATTCACGTCGCCGGCCAGATAAGCGTTCAGCAACCGATCCTGCATGGCTTGGAGTTCTGTTTGGCGTTTCTGGATGAACGCCCGCTGGCGGTGCTGGTGGCTCTCGATGTCACGGACGGAATCGGCCAAGGAGGCGCGGAACCATTCCGCTTGTTCCCGGTCGGGGAACCGCATGGACTCCAGGTCGCGGATGATTGCCGCTTCCAGGTCTTCGCCGCGCCACCGCACGGTCGGGTGGTTAGGGCCAGGAGTGTTGTTGGCGCACCGATAGTACTGGTGCTCTCGCACGCCGCCCTTTCTGAGTTTGCGCCGGATGCGTTCGCCGGTGACGGACTGGCCGCAGAAGGCGCACCGGAACAGACTCCCCGCCAGCGGGGCGTCCGACCGTCCGTTTTTCCGCCGATTCTTGCCGCTGAGGATGTCCTGGCAAGCCTGGAAGACATGGCGTTCCACCAAGGGCTTGTGCTTGCCGGGGTACGCCTTGCCGTGCCATACGATCTCGCCCAGGTAGAAGCGATTGTTGAGAATGTACGAAAGCGACGTGCGGCAGAACCTCGGCTGGCTGGCGCGGAAGATGTGCCCCTCGGCCTGAAGCCGCTCGGCAAGAGACCGGAAGGTCATGTTGCCAGCGGAGTATAGCTCGAAGATGCGAACGACCGTTCGGGACTGCTCGGGATGCAACTTGATGGGTTCGTCGCGGTCGTCAGCGTTCATGTACCCGAATGGCGCACCGCACGGCAGCCAGCCCTGGAGAACCTTCTCGTCCTTGCCCTTTAAGACCTCCGTGCGAAGGTTGTCGCTGTAGTACTGGGCAACGGCGGCCATGACATTGAAGGATAGTTGCCCCGCCGCGCCCGGCCCGAACTGGTTTTCCACGAAGGCCAGCCGGACGCCGCACCTGTCCTCCAATTCCTGAAGGCGCACGGCATCCCGCATGTTCCGGCAGACGCGGTCGAGCTTATGGCTAAGAATGGCGTTGATACCGAGCTTCTTGGCATACTGCCGCACCCAGTCGTACATCTCATTAAAGATGGCGCGTTCGGCCCCGCGCTTGGCCGACTCGGCCACGACGAACTCCCGAACGACCTTCCAACCTTCCCGTTCCGCCTTGCCCCGGTTGGCGCGGAGCTGGGCGTCGAGGGAGTAGCCTTCCCGCTGCTCCCTCGACGACACCCGCGCCCAGATCACCACGTTCATAAGCCGCTCCTTCGCTTCTCGACCTTCAGGATGACTTCCGCCAGTCGCCTGACGTTCATCAGGATTTCCACGGCCTCCTCGGCCGAGATGACCCGGCCGTAGGCCTTCGACCAGACCCGCCGGGTATGGTCCAGCAACTGGTCGCTGATCCATGCCGTCGCCGGCGTCCGTGGCGGGCCCGGCGATGGATCAGGTTGCTCAAGGTTCGTGTGAAATCCAGCCAATTCCTGGGACATTTCCGTGGCGAGCTGCATGGTCAGCGGCCCATCCATGCCCGCAGGCCCATGGCGTCAAAACGCCGCCGGATTCCCGCGAGGGTCCGCTCGAGGGTGTGCCAGCCGCAGTGAAGATGGCGGGCGATGTGCGTGACGGACTGCCCCTTGGCCAGGCGGTGGATGATGTCCTGCTGACACGGGGACAAGGTTCCCATGGCGGCCCGGACGTCCATGCTGAGGGGCGTGATGTCCTCGAAGGCCAGGAACGCGTCCTCGCTCGCGCCGGCCGTCTGTTCGGCCTGGTACTGCCGCATCCGCTGGCGAGACCGGTTCCGGGTTCGCATCATCATCTTCAACCGCTTGTCCACCATGGCGAAGATGACGGTGGATTCCTTGGCCCCGTTGGACCGCAGGGGGTCGAACTCGAACAGGAGGATGTCCACGACCAGGTCGTGCAGGAGGTCCTCCCACTCGTCCTTGGGAAAGTGGAAGAAGCGGATGCGGCTCATGGCCAAGTCCAGCTTCCATTGTTCTATTTCACGTGATTCCCTGTCGTTCGTTTCCGGCTGATTGTTCGCGACCATACTCAATTTCCCGTCATGTCTTGCCGGTCGAGCCCATCTCGACCGTGCTGTCGCGATCCTGCCGGAGAGGCCGGGGACACTTATCTATGGCGGGGCTTGCCCGCGAAAACTCACATGTCCGGCGATGTGTCAAACATGTGTCCGCCGTCATGGGAGACATGTCCGGGATGTGTCGGGGGACATGTCAGACATGTGAGTTGCGGGGACATGGGCGGTTCAGCGGCGGGAAAGACACCCCGGCGGCAAATAACCCTGTAGACGCAGCGGACAGTCGTCCGCCGCCGAGCCGACGGAACGATCCGCCAAGCCCACGCGGGCGAGAAAGGACATCCATGACGAAAGCCTATCGGTATAAGTTCGCCGAGCGTGTCGACCTGCGTGACACCGACGACACGCTGCTGCTGGCCGTGCTGGCGGCCGAGGGCCTGTTCGGGGCGACGCGGGTCCGCATGGACCTTGCCGTCGCCACGGACGAGGTCATTCGCGTCATCGTCGTGGACGCCTCGACGGACGTCGGGCTGGCCGTCAACGGCATCTTCGCCGCGTTTGTCTCGCGCGAGTTCGGCCCGGATGCCTTCTGCGTCAAGCGGGTCGAGTGCGTGGCCGGAGGTGGGCGATGACTACCGGCGACCTCCACATCGACCTGGATGTCCTGACCCACGAGAGCGAGGACGTCTATCACGCCAAGGCGGGCGAGTTTCTCAGCAGCCATCTGCTGGCGGACTTCCGCAAGTCGCCGCTGCTGTACTACAAGCGCCGCTTGGGCTTGATCTACGACATCGACCGGCCGGCGTATCTGCTGGGCCGGGCCGCCCATGTCCGCATCCTTGAAGGCCGCGACCGCTACCAGGATCAGTTCGCCATCGGCGGCCCCATCAACCCCAAGACGGGCAAGCCCTACGGCGCGAACACAAACGCCTTTGCCGACTGGGCCGCCGCGCAGGGCAAGCCGGTCCTGACGGCCGAGCAGGCACACCTCATCGAGGACATGGCCGTCGGCGTGGCCACCAACGAGCCGGCGGTCGACCTGATTATCGATGGCGTCGCCGAGGGCGTCGTCCGCCAGGAGATCAACGACGTCCCCTGCCAGATTCGCATGGACTGGCTGAATCCCCATCGCGGCATCGTGGACCTCAAGACCTGCGACGACCTGACGTGGTTCGAGGCCGATGCCCGGCGCTACGGGTACGCCCACCAGTTGGCGTTCTACCGCAGCGTCCTCTTCCAGGCCGCCGACCTACTGGCGCCGGTCCACTTCATCGCCGTCGAGAAGAAGGAACCGTTCCGCGCCGGCGTGTGGCTGGTCTGCGAGGAGACGCTCGCCCAGTGCGCCCGGGAGAACGCCGCCGCCATCGAGCGGATGAAAGACTGCGACCGGCTGGGCAACTGGCCCACCGGCTACGAGGAGGTCCGCGTGTTCGACGCGATCTGATTGCTCGGGCCCTGGTGGTGGCGCGAACGCACATTGCAGGCGCCAGGCGGGTTTGATTCCCGCCGCCCGAAATGGCTGGCCAGCCAAACGTGAGAGACAACCCAAACCCAAGATCATGAAAGGACACAGGCAATGCCGCTTCCATCAACAGTACTGACCCAGGCCAACCTGCGTGCCCCCAAGGGCATCGTCTACGGCCCGCCCGGGGTCGGCAAGACGACCTTCGGGGCCAGCACGACCAAGCCCATCATCATCGACTGCGAGAACGGGGCTGCTCACGTCAGTTGCGACCGCACGCCGTACCTGTCGGACTGGCCTTCCATCCAGCAGTGGCTGGAGGCGCTGGCGGCCGGAGGACACGACTACGGAACCGTCGTGGTGGACTCCGTGGACTGGCTGCTGCGTCGCGCCGAGGAGCACGTCTCCGGCGTGGACGGAAGCCCCTCCGGCATGAAGCAGACGCTTAACCGCTCCCACGGCGGGTACGGCAATGGCAAGCAGGTGCTGAAGAACTACGTCTATCAGTACCTGTTGCCCATGCTGGACACCATGGTCAACGCCGGGATCGCCGTGGTGCTGCTGGCGCACGCGACCCGCCGGGAAATCACGACCATCGACGGCATCACCGTCGAAAAATCCGCTCCGGAAATCCACCCCGACCTGGCCAACACCATGATCGAGTGGTCCGACTTCGTCGGCGCTGCCCGCATGGCCGCCGACGGGCGCGAGCTGATCCTCAGCGAGACAGGCCAGTTGCTGGCCAAGAATCGCTACGGGATTGACTCGCCGCTGCCCCTGTCCTGGCAATCGTTCCTGAACGCCATGTCCAACCCCAACACGGAAGGAGCAACCACCCATGCCTAATCTCAATGGATTCGATGCCAACACCGTCGAGCCGGTCCAGAGCAACTTCGAGCCGATCCCGGCCGGCAAGTACCTGGCGATGATCGTCGGCTCGGAGGAAAAGACCAGCCGGAAGGGCTTCCGGTATCTCAGCCTGGAGTTCGAGGTCCTGGAAGGCCCATGCAGGGGCCGCAAGCTCTGGGCCAACCTCAATCTCTACCACCCCGACGCGGAGGTGGTGAAGTTCGCCCGCAGCGAACTGGCCAACGTCTGCAAGGCCGTCGGCGTCCTGAAGCCCGCCGACAGCGTGCAGTTGCACAACCTGCCCATGCAGATCGCCGTCAAGTGTGTCAACCGCAAGGATACCGGCGAGCTCCAGAACCGCATCAAGGCCTACGAGCCCAAGGGCGCGGCGCAGGGCCAGCCCCAGCAGGCCCCGGCCAGCAGCACCACGCCGCCGTGGAGGCGCTGATGTTCACCATTGAGCTTCCATATCCGCCCAGCGTGAATCGCTACTACCGCCACGTTGGCTTCCGCACGCTCATCAGCCGCGAGGGTCGCGCATACCGTCAAAGGGTATGTCTAGCCCTGCGGCTGGCGGGCGTGCAACCGCTGGATGGGGCGCTGGCCGTTGGGATCGACCTCTATCCGCCCGACGGCCGGCGGCGCGATGCGGACAACACGCAAAAGGCCCTGCTCGACGCGCTTCAGCACGGCCGGGCGTTCCATGATGACAGCCATGTCAAGAAGCTCCTGACCATCATGCGGGAGCAGGTCGTGCCGGGCGGCAAGGTGATCGTCTGCATCCTCCCCCTGGACCTATCAACCGTGAAGGAAATCCAACATGAAATCCGCTCAAGTACCTGACAACGCTCCTCTCGCTCCGCGTCATGCGATGGTCAAGCTTGCCGACATCCGCATCGACGGCGGTTCGCAGCAACGGCCGCTGTCGCAGGAGGCGCTGGAATCCTATGAAGAGCGCCGGCTTAGCGGGGAAGAGTTCCCGCCCGTCCAGACGGTGTTCGACGGGCTGCACCACTGGCTCTGGGACGGTTTCCACCGCGTCCACGTCGCCCGGAAGGTCGGGGACAAGATGATCATGGTGGAGATCACCGAGGGCACGCAGCGCAACGCGGTCTGGCTGAGTTTCGGTGCGAACAAGTCGCATGGCGTGCCCCGCGTCAAAGGCTGCACCGCCGAGATCATCAAGAAGATCTTCGCTGATCCCGAATGGGCCAAGGTGC
>Ga0315284_10012237_pt1 | contig 12223 bp, 6 predicted proteins | sample YL17G09_16_MG_FD_203696 | JGI IMG/M metagenome (GOLD analysis project Ga0315284, IMG submission 203696) | Sediment microbial communities from Yellowstone Lake, YNP, Wyoming, USA - YL17G09_16 | ecosystem: Environmental > Aquatic > Freshwater > Lake > Sediment | place: USA: Wyoming | collected...
AGGATCTTGAGCTGTTTGTGGATGGCCGCCGGGGTGCGATGGAATTTCTCCGCCGCCTGGGAGATCGTGCCGAGCTCGGCAAGCGCAATGAGAGTCCGAATGTCCCGGATTTCCACGCCTCTCATGTTCAAACAAAAGTTAATGACTTGTCAAAATAATTCGCTTGTTCTCGCCAAGGGCATCATCTAGCATCAGTGCGGGAAACGGCTACCGGCTTCGGAGGAGGAGAGAGATGCGCGCTCGCTCTATGGCAGGGTAGGCCAAATGAAGGAAGGGACAAAGGAGTTGTCTTCCATGGACATCGGATCCTTTTGTGCAGGAGGCTCTCCCGTTGCGGTAGCCGCGCTGTAGAGTCCAACCAGCAGTCCGAAGGGCAACCAATTGTCGTGGGTCAGGAGGTAGAATGGAAACCATTCCGGGCAGGTCGTTCTCAGGCTCAGCTTGCGCCGGGGCAGGTGTAGCTGCCACAGCGCACGCGCCGAAGCTCAAGGTCGGCGCACGGCAGCACCCCCTTGACGGGATCAGTCGCGAAAAAATCAAAATCACCGATGTCAAAGTGACTTTGCTGTCGGCCGAGATTCCGCCCGAACGACATTGGTTCAATGCGCGCACCATCGTCTGGAAATCAGATGCAGTCTTGGTACAGGTGTTCACTGACAAGGGGATCGTGGGAATTGGTGAGGCCAGCCCATATGGGGGGCCAGTGGAGATGAAGAAGTTTGCCGAAGAACACCTCAATCCCGTCTTGATCGGGCAGAACCCCTTCGACGTGGAGTTCCTGGCCTGTGGCGGGGTAGGCAGTCGGGGGGTGGAAGGCAGGCGCGTATACGACAACAGCGGGCGGGCGGTCTGGGCCGGAGTCGATGCCGCCCTGTGGGACATCATCGGCAAGGCTAGGAATGTGCCTGTGTACAGGCTGCTGGCGACGGACGATGAACCGACTGCCGTTATCAGGCTTTATGCCAGTGGTGGAGACGAATACGCCTGGTACAAGCGGCCGGAGGCTCTGATCGATGAAGCGCTCCGAGTCAAAGAAGCAGGGTACACGGCCTACAAGTTCCGCCTTGGCACGGACTGGAAAGCCAGCGGGATCACGGTCCAGAAATACATCCCTCTGCTGGTCAAGCTGCGGCAGGCTGTCGGGCCGAACTTCGATCTCATGCAGGAATCCAACATGCGGCTGACCTTTGAGCAGTGCCTAGAACTCGCTCCGGTCTTGGAAGAGCTGAGGTTCCTTTGGTTCGAGGAGCCGTGTAGCGCCTTTGGAGAGGACGCCATTGAGGATCACGTCAAAATCGGGAAGGCCATGCTGCATGTGATGATAGCCGGCGGGGAGGGGCTCTCGAATAGGTTCGAATTCAAAGAATGGATCGACCGGGGTGCTTACGACATCGTCCAGCCGGATTGCAACTATGCCGGCGTGACGGAATCCTGGCATGTTGCCCGCATGGCGCATCTCGGGAGGAAGGCTTGTTGCCCTCATAATTGGCACGGAGGTCTGACTATTATGGCCAATGCCGCTTTGGTGGCGGCGATCCCCAACCGTCTAATGCTGGAGCATAACGTTACGTACAGTCACTTAAGGGAGGGCCTCTTCAAAGACCCACTAGTGGCAAAGCGCGGCTATATGGAGCTGTCCAACAAGCCCGGATATGGCGTCGAGGTTATCCCCGACATCGCCAGGAAGTTTCCGTACATTCCCGGTCCCTTCCACAGGCCGAATCCCGAGTTGCCGATGTAATGCGTCGTGATGGGAGCCTCGAAGGACGCGAGACCGGGCACCGGTACCTGACGGGGGGCCGCACTCTCCACGTCCAATGGATGGACGACGGAAAACTGGCGCGCACGGCCCACCCTGGACGGCGGGAAGTAAGAGGGCACTTCAGATTGAATTTGAAGACCTCTGTGATGAGTGCCGAGATCATGTCAATCAGACGGCAAATATCCCGCATTTGCAGACCGCTCATTTTCAACCAAAAGTTAAAAACCTTTGAATATAATTAGCTTGTTTTTACCAAAGGCATCATGCAACATCGGCGCAGAAACTAAGTCTCGCTTCGGAGGAAAAGAGTCATGTGCGCTCGATCAATGACCACTGGTATCTTGCCGGCCGCCCTCGTGATTCTGTTATTTGTTCCGTTCGGCCGCTCGCAGACTTCCACCGGCGCGGTGAACGGGTCGGTGCTCGATAGCTCGTCGGCGGCCGTACCCGGCGCCGCGGTGACGATCCGGAACACGGCGACCGGCGAAGCACGGGCGGCCAAAACGGACGAGCGAGGTGCCTATGTGTTTCCCTCGCTCCTTCCGGGCACGTACGAGTTGACCGCCGAGGCAGCGGGGTTCAAGAAGACGGTCCGGGGCAACATCATCGTGGACGTACAGCAGGCGGTGCGGGTCGATCCGGTACTGCAAGTCGGCAACGTTTTGGAAGTGATCGAAGTAAAGGTTGACATCCCGCTGCTACAGCCTTCGACTTCTTCACTCGGACAGGTCGTTGACAACCAGAAAATCCTGGACCTGCCGCTGCAGGGCCGCAACGCGATCGAGTTGGTGACGCTGACAGCCGGTGTAGTGCCGCTGGAGGGCTTCGGCGGCCTGGCGGCGCTCGGCAACGCTTACGCACAGGGGAACGTTTCGATCGGCGGGGGCCCGGGCCTCACCAGTGCCGTGCTGTTCGATGGCGCTGACGTCAATGGCGCTCTCGTTACTGCTCCGGCTTTCGTGCCCTCGGTGGACACGATCGGGGAATTCAAAGTCCAGACGAACGCCTTCTCGGCCGAATTCGGGCGGACCGGTGGCGGCGTCATCAATGTGGCCATGCGGTCGGGAACCAACCGTCTTCATGGCGGCATTTACGAGTTCCTGCGCAACCGCGTTTTCGAGGCCAACACCTTTTTCAACAACACCGTGGGCGCGCCGAAGCCCCAGTTCACTTACAACCTTTTCGGCGGAACCTTGGGCGGGCCGGTCACCCTGCCCGGGCTTTACGACGGCAAGGACCGGAGCTTCTTTTTCGCCGCTTACGAGGGATTCCGGGAGCGGCGCGGCCTCAGGCCGTTGATGAGCGTACCTACCGTGCTCCAGCATGGGGGAGACTTTCCGCAGACCCTCAACCAAGCGGGGCAGCTTATCAGGATTTACGACCCGCTCACGGTTTCGCAGCTTGCGAACGGCCGCTATACGCGCCAACCGTTCCCGGATAACCGCGTGCCGCGGGAGCGCTTCGACCCGGTGGCCGCCAAGGTGATTGATTACTACCCGATGCCGAACCTGCCCGGCGACCCAACGACTGGCACGCAAAACTTCATTGCTAACGAACCGGTCGGGAACATCTCGGATCAGATCAACGCGAGAATCGATCATAACTTGCGCTCGTGGCACCGGCTTTTTGGCCGGTACAGCCTCAGCCGCGCGAACCGTGGCGCGGCCATGCTGTTCGGGCCGGACAATCTGTTCGGCGGATCAAACCCCGGCGGAGGGAATGCGCCGCTCCTCAGCAAGGGCGAGCAGTTCGTGCTGCGCGACACTGTGACCGCTAGCCCTACGCTGCTGCTCGATTTCTCTTACGCAATTGTCCGCCAGTTTATCAGCAGGGTGCCGCTCAGTTGGGGAAGGCCTCTGACTGACCTCGGATTCTCAAGAGCGTTTTCCGACGCAAGCCCAAGATACTATCCGAACTTCACCATCACGAACTACAGCGCGCTGACGGCGAGCGGCCAGGACTTGATACGCCGGGGCGATTACACCCACAGCCTCCAGGGCGCAATCACGCGGGTGGCAGGGCGAAGTACGCTCAAGACCGGGGCGGAGTATCGTTTGAAGCGCGCCAATGATTACCAGCCGCCCGTTGCCGACATCTTCAATTTCAGCCCGGCTTGGAGCCAGCAGGACCCGCTCGCCGGCGCTGCCAATGCGGGTTCCGCCCTGGCTTCGTTCCTGCTCGGCTACTGCGCCAGCGGCACCGCGGCCACTGGTGCGGCAATGGCCCTTCAGAACCACTACGTCGCCGGCTATATTCAGGACGACATCCGCGTCACTCGCAGACTGACGCTGAACCTAGGCGCGCGCTACGACTTGGAAACGCCGCGCACGGACCGATACAACCAATTGAACTGGTTCGATTTCTACGCTCCGTCGCCGCTGGCGCAGGCGACCGGGCTGGCAAACCTGCACGGGGGCTTCGTGTTCGCCGGCGTCAACGGCAACCCGCGCCGGCAGCAGATCGTGGACACCAACAATTTTTCGCCCCGCTTTGGTTTCGCCTACAGTGTCGATTCGAAAACGGTGGTGCGCAGCGGCTACGGCATCTTCTACATGGCGGCGGGGGGAACCGGGCCCGGCGGCAATGTGGGCAACCTCGGCTTCAGCGCTTCTACCGCCATGGGGACCAGCGACGATTCTGGGCTGACCGCCGCCGCCGTCCTAAGTGATCCCTTCCCCAAAGGCGTCAACCAGCCCAGCGGAAGCGCTGGCGGCATGGCCACCATGGTCGGCCAGGCGATATGGCTGGGGGTCGATCGGGGCAACCACGCCGGGTACGTGCAGCAGTATAACCTCAATATTCAACGGACCCTGCCGGGGAACACTTTGATCGACCTAGCCTATGCCGGAAGCCACAGCATAGGGGTTCCTGTCCGCCGCGAGGTCAACCAGTTGGATCCGGCCAACTACAAACTCGGCGGGGTGCTGCTGCAGACGGTGCCGAATCCCTTCTACGGTATCGTCCGAGCCGGCTCGCTGTCGGCGGCCACCACCTCGGTCGGCCAGTTGCTCCGGCCCTATCCCCAGTTCCTGGATTCCTCGTTGTGGCAGTTCGAGGGGAACAACAACTACAATTCCTTCCAGGCGAAGCTGGAACGGCGGATGGCCTCTGGGCTCGGCTTTCTCGTTGCCTACACGGCCGCCAAGAGCATCGGCGATTCGAACCCCATTGGCGACTTCCTTGGGGTCCCGTCAGCATCGTTCCAAAATAACTACCACCGGCGCGCGGAGCGGAGCCTGCTAACGCAGGACGTCTCGCAGCGGATGGTCATCACTTACAGCTACCGCCTGCCGGTGGGGCGAGGGCTGAAGGTGGGCCAGCACTGGAGGCGGTCGTTGGATATTCTGGCGGGCGGCTGGCAGGTCAACGGAATCACAGCACTGCAGACCGGTGCACCGTTGAAGATTACGCTCAACGCCTCGAACCCTTACGGCGGCATCCGGCCGAACAGCACCGGACAGACGGCGAACCTCCCTGCATCGGAGCGTAGCAGGGTGCGTTGGTTCAACACTTCGGTGTTCACGCAGCCGCCGGCATATTCGCTGGGAAATGTCGGACGGACGCTGCCGGACGCCCGCAATCCTGGCATCCAGAATTTCGACTTGTCGCTATTCAAGATCATCAGCCTGACGGAGGCGTTGAAGCTGCAATTCCGGGCCGAGGCCTTCAACGTGCTCAACCACACGCAGTTCAACGGGCCTAACGCTGCGTTCGGATCGACGATGTTCGGCGTGATCAGCTTGGCCAAATCCCCGCGCACCGTGCAACTCGCGCTGAAGCTCAATTTCTGAGCGCCCAGGCCTTAGAACAGGAATGGCGTGCGTCATTTCGAGGCTATCGTGATGATGAGGACAGGGAGTTGGAAGGCAGTGTTGTTGGGGATCATGAGCGTTCCCTTTCTGGAGGCCGCGCTGGCAGTCGGAGCGGACAGGAATCTCTCGAACCCTTACTACATCGAGCCGCGCTCAGGGGCGCAGCACGTGTCTCTGGACGGGGACTGGGAACTGGGCTACCGTGATGCGCCCATCGACCGCCTGGAGGATCTGGCCACTGTCCAGAAGTGGATACGGGCCCGCGTGCCGACCACGGTGCAATGGGCCCTGTTTCGCAACGGCGACTTGCCAGACCCCTACGCTCACCTGAACTCCAAGAAGTACGAGTGGATGGACGAGAAGGTCTGGTACCACAGGAGATCGTTTGATCTGCCAGCCTCGGCGCGCGGGTCCTACATTTTCCTCTGCTTCGACGGCATCGACTATTACGCGCGTGTGTGGCTGAACGGTGCCTTGCTGGGGCACCATGAGGGCATGTTCGGCGGGCCAGCCGTGGAGGTGAGCCAACAGGTCAAGTATGGAGGCTCCAATGAACTCACTGTTGAAGTGCGTGCCGGGAACTGGGGACAGAAGAAAAGTTGGCACTTCTGGAAACCAGGCAGGGTGGTCCGGCCTTGGATCCTTGCCAGCGGCACCGGTGCTGAAGCCTTCTTCCCATTCGGCATGTGGCGAGGCGTGCGGCTGGAGATTGTCCCCCGCGTGCATCTCGAACGACCCTTTCTCGTCACCGAGGGAGTGACGAACGGCGAGGCTCGATTGGCGCTCACTGTCGAGGTGCTGGCGGCGGCGCATTCGCTGGAGTCTGAGCTACACCCATGGGAAGTACGGCACGTCGCGCTCCCAGGGTTTCGGAATGCGTGGACGTCAAGACTGTTCGGTTCGCGCGTCACGCTCGACATTCAGTTCAACGACAAGGGGTCTTTCAAACCGATCTTCCAGCGCAGTCTCCCTCTCCGAATTTACGAAGGGCGCAACTGGGTTAAGGATGAAATACGGATCCCCGGCGCAAAGTTGTGGTGGCCCAACGGCATGGGATCTCCGCACCTCTACCGGGTCAGACTAACGGTGCGGCAGGACGGTCAAAGCGATGCTCTCGAATTCGACTATGGCATCCGGACGATAAGGACGCAGCCCACGACAGGTCCACGCACACAGGATCGCTGGGGCAACTGGCAGTTCGTTGTGAACGGGCGGCCGCTATTCGTGAAGGGCATAAACTGGATGACCGCCGATCTCCTTCTTGACCTTCCACGGGAACGCTATCGCTGGCCGTTGAACTTGGCAACTGCCGCCGGAATCCAGATGCTGCGAGCCTGGGGCGGAGGTCTGATTGAAACCGAAGACTTCTATGCCATTGCCAATGAGCTCGGTTTGATGGTGTGGCAGGACTTCGCGATCGGGAACACGGACACGCCTGACTGGCCTCAGGACGTTTGGGAAGCCCAAGTCGTCCAAAACATCATTCGTATCCGCAACCACCCCGCTCTGGTGCTTTACTGTGGTGGCAATGAGTTCAACCCTTATTCCCTTGGCAATGCGACGAGTGTCGGCATTTTTGAGCGTTCGGTCAGGGACTTTGACGGCACACGGCCCTTTCGCCGAACGGATCCCGATGAGGGCAGTATCCACGTATATCCCGGAGTGAGTCTGGGCGCGGATCCCACCTGGTACTCTCACCTATACCGCTTGGTGCCGTTTGTCAGCGAAACGGGCATTGAGAATATGCCGGAGCCGCAGTCGCTGCTTGAGATCATCGATGAAAAGGAACTGCTCAGCCCTTACGAGAGCCTTTTTGGCAAGGAGTTCGACGTTTCTCATCCGGAGTTTGCGCACCACTGCGTGGGCAGGACCACACCACGCACTTTTCGGCGCGCCTCGCACATCGATAACATCTCAAACACTACTCTGGCGGCGGTTTCTGAGGCGGTGCAGGCCGCTACAGGCGAGTACTATCAGATCCTGTCGGACGCGATTCAGGGGAACTACCCCGTGACCGCCGGTCTGATGCCCTGGGTGTTCAACCGTCCCTGGCCCGTGGTTTACATGATGATGGTCGATGGGTTTGGGCAGCCCACTCCAGCGTACTATTTTCTAAAACGGACGTACGAACCGGTCCACATTACAGTGAGCCTGCCAAACCTCATCTGGAGCAAGGAAGAGGAAGTGCCGGTCGAGGTCAGGCTGATCCACGCGCCGCAAAGACGCGCTGGCGGGCTTGTTGCGGCCGTCGAAGTGCTCGATCAAGATTTCCGACCACTCTGGCGCCGGCAGTGTGAGCTCAATGCGGAAGCAGGACCTTCCGTGACATCCCGCCAACTTGGGACCTTCGTAATTCCACAGACCTTGGAGGACCGGTTCTTCTTCATGGTGGCCGAAGTCAAAGACCGGTCGGGCAAGCTCCTTTCCCGTTCGGTCTACTGGCCCCGCTGTTTGAAACTGATGGCTGACGCCAAATTCCGAGAAGGATACCGCAAATCTCCCCAACCGAGCCCCACATTGGACAAGGGCCCCTGGCTGAAGCGACAGGTGGCTTCGACTCGGACCTCGCTGGAGCTTCGATTGATCTCCAGCAAGGACATTGACGCCCAGCAGACGCGCCTGCAGGTGGACGTGCGGAACAGCGGACCTAAGCCCGCGTTCATGACGCAAATCGATATCCAGGGTGCGAAGCGCGCATTTCAGTGCACCGACAACTTCTTCTGGCTGGCTCCCGGCGAGGAGCGCTTGCTGCAGGTTGAGGTGCTGTGGCGGGAGCCCGTGAATCGCCAGGGCACCGCGCTGGCGCTGCGTGCCTGGAACGCCGAACCTGTGAGATTGCCCCTCCCCGTACCTCGTCCACAGGGGTCGGCTGGCGCTCGACAAGGGAAGTGACACGGAAAGCGGGAGCGCAGCCTTAAGAGATCGGCATGTCAAGGTTGCGCTATAGGAACAGGTCTTGAGAGGCGGGAGCAGAAACAGGATGCAAGCACTGCCCATTTCCAGTAAAGATTCATACAAGTGGTTGGTCCTGGTCCTGTTCTGGTGCGTATATTTCTTGAATCAGGCGGACCGGCAGGTGGTTTTCTCCGTCTTCCCACTTCTCAAGCTCGAACTTGGACTGAGCCAGACGCAGCTCGGCTTGCTTGGGTCTTCCTTCTTCTGGGTCTATGCCGTTCTCGTCCCCGTCGCGGGCAGCCTAGGCGATGTCCTGAGCCGCAAAAACCTGATCGTGGCGGCGCTCCTGGTCTGGAGTGCGGCTACATTCTCGTCCGGGTTGGTCGGCGCCTTCGTTCCGCTGTTCGCCTTTCGCGCGATGACCGGAGCCAGTGAGGCATTCTATTATCCGGCGGCCAATTCGATGATCAGCGATTACCACGGGCAGCAGACACGCTCGCTGGCCATGTCCATCCACCAGACTAGCGTGTATTTCGGTATTGTGACAAGCGGGGCGCTGGCCGGCTACATCGGCCAGCAGTACGGTTGGAGCTTGCCGTTTTTCAGCTTCGGCGCTGCCGGCATCGTGGTGGCCATCATCACGCTCCGAGCTCTCCGAGAACCGCAACGGGGTCAAGCGGACCCGGAGGAATTCGGCGGTCAGAGCTGCACACAGGAACTCAAGCTCCGGGCACGCCTGGCTGACACTTTCGGCAGTCCCACGGCCGTCATCCTGATGCTCGCCTTTCTCGGCATGAGTCTCGTCAATGCCGCTTACCTGACGTGGACGCCGACACTGTTGTACGAGAAGTTCGGACTGAGCTTGGCCAAGGCCGGTTTCCACGCGACTTTCTGGCATCATCTCGGCGCTGCGATTGGCGTGCTGCTTGGCGGTCGAATTGCCGACAACCTCGCACTTCATTCCCGCCTCAGCCGGCCTCTGGTTCAGCTCGCCGGTCTGCTCTTAGGCGCGCCTTTCATATTTGTTTTGGGCTGGTCGGATTCTAACAGGGTCGTATTCGCCTCGTTGGCATTGTTCGGCTTTTTCCGGGGCCTGTACGACTCAAACCTGTTTGCCTCTCTGTACGAGGTGGTTCGGCCCGGGGCTCGGGCCACGGCCACCGGTTTCATGATCGCCGTCGCTTTTCTAGGCGGCGGTTTTTCGCCGGTTCTGATCGGGCGGCTGAGCGATTCGATCGGACTCGGGCCGGCTCTCGCTACCACATCGGTATGCTATCTGGCCGCCGGGCTGCTGGTTCTCACTGATTGCCTGGTGTGGTTCAGGAAGGATGTCACCAGGGTGCAAGGGGCGATCCTTGCTTCAGCGGGGACGTGGGGCGCGAGGTGATGCTCCTGGCAATTCCGAAAGCGATGAGAATCCTGGTTGGCAGGGGAGGAGCACTGCAATGAGACTTAGAGGACGCGTGGCAATCGTGACCGGAGCGGGTCGCGGGATCGGTCTTGCGATTGCCAAGGGCTTGGCGCGTGAAGGAGCAGCCGTGGTGCTCGACTATCCGGATCCGTCCGCCTCGGCTGAGGAGGCCGTCCGCGACATCGCTGGCTCTGGCGCGATGGCCATTGCGGTCCAGGCCGACATCCGGGACTTAGCGATGCACGATCGTCTCGTGTCGGCGGCGCTGGAGCGGTTTGGCCGGCTGGACATCCTGGTCAACAACGCCGCCGTCGAAGTCCGCGAGCCGTTTCTCGAGGCCCGGCCCGAGAATTGGGATCTCACGTTCGCCGTGAACCTGAGGGGAACCTACTTCTTGAGCCAAGCGGCAGCCAAGGCGATGATTCGCACCGGCGGAGGCAACATCCTCAACATCGCCAGCATTCACGATACGGTGGCCATCCGCAACGCGTCGATTTATTCGATCACCAAAGGCGGGACGGGGATGCTGACGAAGTCACTGGCCCTAGAACTGGCCGAGCACAAGATCAATGTCAACGCGATTTCGCCCGGCGCGATCCTGACCGACCTAAACCGAAACGTGCTTGAAGACTCGGGATACAGGGCAAAGGTCCTGGCAAAGATTCCCTGGGGACGAATCGGCGATGTGGACGATCTGGTCGGCGCCGCCGTCTTCCTCGTCTCCCGCGAGGCCGATTACATTACGGGCGCGACGCTGTACGTGGACGGGGGAATGTTGTTGCGCTAGAAACTCGACGGCCATTTCAAGGAGGGACGGATGGCATCCGCATCACCATGGAATCGTGAGGAACTCGAACAGATATGCGAGCGCTATCGCCGGCTTTACGCGGGATTGATTTACGACGTGCTGGAAGACCTGGGCTACCCCAACCAGGTAGTTGCACATGAAATAGCTCCACTTAAGCCGGAGATGAGACTGGCCGGGCCGGCATTTACAGTCAAAGGAACCCCCAGTTGTGAGCGCGATGAAGCACTTCGCTACAAGCGCCTCAGGATGGTCACGGAAATGAAGCGCCCCTGTATCGAGGTTCGCGACCGCGGCACTCCTTACTCCGTCGCTATTTATGGAGAATTGAGCGCGACTACAGCCGCAGCTCACGGCGCCGCCGGTGCCGTGTTGGACGGTGCCACTCGCGATGCCAGTAGGCTAATCTGCATGGGGTTTCCTGTCTTTGCCCGCTACCGCACCCCGATTGAAGCCTTCGGACGCTGGGCCGTGCATGAATATCAGGTCCCGATTCTCCTTTCTGGCGAGCTGGCCGATACAGTGCAGGTTAACCCGGGCGATTTCATTTTTGGAGACTACGATGGGGTCATCGTCGTTCCAAAGGAACTGACGCTGGAGTTGTTGCTGGAATGCGAACGGGTGACGGGGATCGAGGATGCGGCCCGCGAGGAGTTTGCCCGTGGGGAGGACCCAGTGGCCGTCTTTGAACGGCATAAGCGGCTCTGAGCGACTATGAAATTCCGGATTCTATACATGCGCGCATAAATAAAGGGACACAACGCTGCAGATTGTGGCATAGTTGTGCCTCTCGCCAATCCCGAACAATCTGAGAACATGGGGCTTGCGCATTTTCCACAGGCTCCGCCTATCGACGTCCGGAGTGCTGCTGGTTGGCGCCCGCTCGTCTTTGTTCCGGGCACGCGTCGCTCTTCAGTTAGAAAACCTGGCCCTCCGCCACCAGATCGGCGTCCTCCAGCGCTCAGTCAAGAAGCGACCGAAGCTGACCGCAGCAGACCGTATTCTGTGGGCCTGGCTGTGCGGCGTCTGGAGCGAGTGGCGATCTGCTTTGGTGATCGTCAAGCCGGAAACGGTCGTCGCCTGGCATCGGAAAGGCTTTCGCCTTTTCTGGACATGGAAGATCCGACACGGCCAGGTCGGACGGCCAGCAGTTCCAAAAGAGGTCCGCTGTCCCTGGGCCAGGATGCGCCAGAACCGCGACCGGCGCAACCGCCGGAGACGGGGCGAGCCCTGGCAGTTCCGCAGGTCGGCGGCCTCCACCATCGCTACGAACGCCGGGCGGCCTGAGAATGACAGCCGTGGATGCGGTCACTTCGCAGGCAGGAGTGTGTCTGGGGAATCGCTTCCCGACGGCCGACATCGCGAAGACGGCGTGCGAACCGCGGACCACTGGCCCCCGCCCGCCAGACACTAACAACCACCCGGGCATTCAATCGGCAGCCGCCGATCTCATGTGGCCGCCGACCGGATTTGCGATAGGGACCGGTGCTGGTTCATCTCTTTGTTTCACACTATATCGCTTGCTGCGCGCGCCGAAA
>Ga0315284_10012238_pt1 | contig 12223 bp, 17 predicted proteins | sample YL17G09_16_MG_FD_203696 | JGI IMG/M metagenome (GOLD analysis project Ga0315284, IMG submission 203696) | Sediment microbial communities from Yellowstone Lake, YNP, Wyoming, USA - YL17G09_16 | ecosystem: Environmental > Aquatic > Freshwater > Lake > Sediment | place: USA: Wyoming | collected...
CACATCGGGCACACACTAAAAGATACCTTTAAAAAGAGATAGGACAATACACACATATAGGCACACATGAAGCACACATCTAACGAGGAAAAATGTATAAAGGAGGGATTCGCATGGAGACTAATGACCTGAAATACGCCGAAGAGGCCGTGGAAAAAGGATATGCAGTCGAGATGGAATGCGCCGACGGCGATGTGCGCAAGATAACAGCAGGACGAACACCGCAGAAGAGGCGGATTGTGGTGGCGTGCGATTTCATGCCGATACAGATCTGCTGATAACAGGATCAAGATAACAATGAATCAAACAGTGAACTAAGATGACAGAAGGCGACCAACCAGTGCAGCTTCAGTCGGGGGCAGAACAACAGGACGGCAAGCTGCCTGAATTAACGACGTGTGCGAAGTGCGGAGCTAGGCTATCGGAGATCCTGCCGTCGTGCCCTACGTGTGGAGAGGGTGCGGCGAGGGAGAGGAGAGGGACTACTTTTTCGATTCCATCGACGATGACTGTTGGCGCTTCTCCCATATTCACTGTACGCTATATGATACTCCAAAAACTTGCTGAGACCAACCAGCCGACGTACGCAAACGCATTGTCGCAAGGCCTTGCGCAGTACGGCATAAAGAGAGAGAGGATCCTCATCGAACTAAACAAGCTGATCAACAGCAAGTACGGACTTATCAAGAGGATGAAAGCATCTTATCCCTTCCAGAAGCATTTCCTCTATTCGATAACCGAGAATGGGGTAAATGAGCTGAAAAAGAAGAAGGGTATTGCATTCACCAGGAAAGAATCGGGTATAGAGACGCCACCCCTTGATCCTTATCTCTGGCTTCTCGAAAACCTTGCAGAGCCAAGGACATTCATTGAATTGCAAAGGGTGCGTGGAGATTCAGAGAAGACATTGAGCGTCTATCTATCGACGCTGTACAAGCTCGGTGTGATTGATAGGTACAAGCAAGCGGAGGCAAAGCAGTTCTCGCAGAGGAACAGGATGGGAAGGATCGTTGAAAGAACGACCACGGTGATGAGAACTTATTATCAGTTGAGGCCCGGACCATTGAGAGAGAAGCTTGCAGAGATGTCGATCCTGCCGAAAGCGCCCCAAACTGTGAAGATAGAGATGCCACTCGGGCCGGGATTGAAGGAACCCGTTCTTACTATCCAGCTAGAAGAAGAATACAATAAATGGAGACAGGAATTGGAAGGCAAGCCTGATTTCATAAAGGCAGTAATAGCCCATGCCAACAGGGCAAAGGTATCTCCAAAAATGATGTTCAGGATTGCATTCGTGAACCTCAAGAAGGCAGGAAAGCTGTAACGTCGATTACATTACTACCCTAATTGATGTTTATTACTACCCTAGGTTGCTTCCCTAGTGTGGATCTATTACTACCCTACTTCAAAATCAGTTCTAGGATGGTAATGTGCAACTATATATAACTAAATAGATAGCATTAGTCTATAGTCTAGTAATGTCTCAGTTCTTTTCTCTTCTTATACTCACGTTACTAGCCAATCACAAAAACCGGAAAACAAAGCCAAACTTAACTATACTACATTACCAATCCTATAGGGTTGAAACATCTATAGAGAGACCTTCCTGAAACAGGTTACTATCCTAGGTTCTCTCCTAAAAACCTCTTTCCTCACCTGTCTTTCAGGCATGTGAAAAATACAAAGATCGCGAAAGAATGCTCAAGATCAATAACAATCTATGAAATAACAAGAGATTGGATATAAACTAGAGATTAAGACCAATAAGAAAAGAAAAAAGAATTGAATGAAAAGAAAACAAAAAGAAGAGAAAAAGACTAATGAAAAGAAAAAGGAAAGATAGGAATGAAAAAACAAAAAGAAAAGAAAAAGGAAATGATAAATGAAAAAAACAAAAGAAGAAACCGTAAGCCGGAACAAAAGAAAAAAACAAATAAAAACACAATCAAAAAGATGATTACATATAGCGAAACCCAACCTCCCCCTTCTTCCCCTATTTTTGAAACAAACGCGAAAGGAGTGGAAACCGAATGAAAATTCCACTGCCGCGCCCCCCATTTCCTCAAGGAAGGGTTAAAACAGCCTTCTCCAGTAGGAACAGAAGCTGATTTTGTACTGCGATTTTTTCTTCCACTTAGGTATAAATACCGCAATTGTGTGCCAATACTATGAACGTAATTGGATTGGAAGCCATACCGAAACGGAAGCCAATTTACAGGTACAATGAGCTGTCAGAGTCATATAAACTGTGGCTGATAGATCATTATGGGTATCAGCCGATATGGCAGAACCCTTTCGGAAGCGGGGGAAGGAGAAAGTGGTTCGTTGAGGTCAGGAAGAATGAGAATGTAGAGCACGCCTTCTTTGTCAGGATCCTGGAACAGCTGATCAGGGGGCTTGCGGACGATGTCATGGTCTATGAGCACTCTAAGCCGGACATCGTGTTCGATTGCGCTAAGTACGGATCTGTCGCGGTTGAGGTGGAGACTGGATCAAGAAAGCAGTCAAGATCTGAGTTGGAGTCCAGATTCAAGAAGCTGAATAAGGAATATGGTCTTGTGCTTGTATTTGTGACAGATAAGTACCTGAAGAGGCAGTATGAGAAGCTGGCGAAGACGATAACAAGGACAGAAATCAAGTATGAGATCGCATCGTGCTTTGATGCGTGGAAAGGCTGACTATTTCAGGCTGAATAGCAGGAAACAGTTCTCTCAGATTTCGTTGGCAGTTCCAACACTCTCCTTGTAGAATCATCATCTGAAAAGAAAGACTGACGCTTTTTGGGTCCTATTTGTGAACTGCATTTTTGTTGTAATTGCCATATCCTAACGTCGGGATTCCGTCGTTAAACAAGCAGTTCTGATACGGTTTTTACGAACAAAACATATCTGCATTTACAGCATTCATGGTGTTCAGAGGCGTTTTTGAGCCGTTCATTAGATAATCATAAAAAGAGAGGAGGGCACATAGTGACGGCTATGAAGTCAGCCTTGGCATAAGCCAGAACCGCCTCCAGCTGATGACTTCTTCTCAGGTGGTGCCGGATGGAGGATTACCAGTCTCTATTGCCTCTCGCAATCATAGCCGTTTTCATCCCGATCGGATGGATGATGATATTCTTCCAGACGTACCGCCATTTCCCGAAGATGGAACGCAATCGGCGCCTGTGGATGAGCTTCGTGAACGCGACCGGACTCTCGCTTTTCATCTCTGCGATCTGTTATATAGCGATCCGCTTCGTGATGGAGGGCATGATAAGATGAACCGCATCCAAACAGAGCGGGAGCGCCTCCTGACCGTCCTGATGCAGGCGTACAGCCTCTCGGAACTGCTCGACATAATGAAAAGCGTCTGTCAGAGTATGTCGCATTCCTCGATGAACACGAAGTCGAGGCACTTCGGCCATTTCAAGCTCACCCTCTTCGGGCTGACCGTGAAGGCAGACGGGCTGACCGAGAGGATGGAGCTCAATCTGGATCTCCTGCGGAAGACCATGCCGGAGTGCGAGGACAGCTATCATGGGCTGAAAAGGATACGGGAGGGAATCAGCCTTGCGCACGGCCTCATCTGGGGGAACAAGATAGACGAAGGAAAAGAGAAGATAATCGGAGTCGCGGACGAGTACTCCGCGGTGTTCGAGCGGGTGATGGCGCTCAAGAGGAACCTGTAGCCGCGAATGAATAACTGGAAATGTATGCCAGAACTGAGAACATTTTAAAAACAGGCAAGAGATAGCATGATTGGCGATGAAGCTCGCCATGCGTTAGGCTAAACTGCCCGGAAGGGCTGACGGCTTCTACTTCTAAAAGGTGTTCAAATGAAAAAGGAAGGGTGGCTGAATTCGACTGTTCTGGGCGCAGGTCTGACAAGCTTTCTGTCCGACTTTAGTCACGAGGCCGTAACGGTCCTGCTGCCCTCGTTTCTGCTCATGCTGGGCGCCCCGGTGTACGTCCTCGGTCTTATCGAAGGCGTAAGCGACGGTCTTTCCAGCTTCGCGAAGCTGTTCGCAGGATATTATTCGGACAAGTTAGGCAAGCGGAAGGAATTCGCCATCATCGGATACATCGCCACCGGTATTTTCCCTGCGATCCTGGCGGTGGCGATTTCGTGGCCGGTGGTTCTTGTCGGGCGTGCCTTTGGCTGGATGGGGCGCGGAATCAGGGGCCCGCCTCGCGACGCCATACTCGCCAAATCGGTGGAAAAGAAGGATCTGGGAAAGGCATTCGGAGTCCATAGGGCCGGCGATACGCTTGGGGCGATATTGGGGCCGTTGGCTGCGTTCGCCATTGTAGGGGCGGTTGGGCTAAGAGAGATATTCTGGCTGGCATTGATCCCCGGACTTCTTGCGCTGCTGGCCTTCTGGCTTCTTGTGAAGGAGAGGAATCCGGCACCCTCAGGAGAAAAAAGGACGTTTGTCGCGTCGCTGACCGGCTTGCCTGACAGATTCAAATCGTTCCTAGGCGCAGTGTTGGTTTTCGGCGTCGCTGATTTCTCCCATACCCTGCTGATAGCGTTTGCGGTGGCAACCCTTGCTCCTTCGATGGGATTTGTCGGAGCAACCGCGGCCGGGGTCGGTCTTTACACCGTTAGGAATATCGTATACGCCGCCGCGTGCTATCCGTTTGGGGCGTGGGGCGATAAGTTCGGGCGAAGGAATGTGCTCGCGATCGGGTATGTCATTGCCGTGCTTACCTTCCTCGGTTTCATCCTGGCGCCACCGGATCTCGTTATTTACGGGATTCTGTTCGCGATGGCGGGAGCGTTCATTGCCGCGGAAGACACTCTCGAGGGGGCTGTTGCCGGAGAGATGGTCGAGGAAAGGAAAAGAGGGCTTGGGTTCGGCGCTTTGGCCACGGCGAACGGCATAGGGGATTTCATATCCAGCGTGGCAATCGGCGTCTTGTGGGCGCTTTTCGGTTTCACTGCCGGTTTTGCATTTTCAGCGGTGCTCGGGTCGGTGGGAACGCTGATGCTGCTGCGGACGAATAATATTCATGCCGATGAAAATCGATAGGAATATTTTGCTTAGGGACCGGCGCATCGGGCCGCGTCAGTCGTAAGTAGGATCCGAGCCCCAAGCCATCATTTTTATTGCTTCTCTGCAATAACCATTTGGCGATGAAGCTCACCTAGCAAAACGCTAAACCGCTCCGCATTGGAGCTAATGGCTTCTAATTACGTAAAGGGTGAGCCAGATGGTCGCAGATATCATTCCGCTGATAGCAGGCGTTCTCGTATTCCTGTCCAGCCTGATCTCTTTGGAAGTCGGCATCTCCGTAGCAATAGTGGAGCTGCTGCTCGGAGTAATCGCGGGCAACTACTTCGGATTCCAGCCCGAGCCATGGATGACGTACCTCGCGGGATTCGGGGGTGTCGTCCTGACCTTCCTAGCCGGTGCGGAGATCGACCTGCCGCTGATGCGCTCCAAGCTCAAGCAGAGCCTCCTCATCGGTGGCGCGTCCTTCCTGTTCCCGTTCGTCGGAACCTTCGCCTACACGTACTGGATTTTGTCCTGGCCCCTCAATGCCGCGCTCATCGCCGGAATAGCCCTGTCGACCACCTCTCTCGCGGTCGTCTACTCAGTGCTGGTGGAGACGGGCCTCACGAACACCCCCCTCGGAAAGCTTATCATGGCATCGACGTTCGTGACCGACATGTGCACCGCCCTCGCGCTGAGCATCCTGTTCCTGACGCCGAATGAATTCACGGTGCCGTTCGTGATAGTCTCTGTCCTGGTGGTTTGGATCGGGGCCCAATTCTCAAAATTGCTCTTCAACGACAGGATCTACAAGAACAAGGTCGTCGAACCGGAGATAAAGTACCTTTTCCTCCTGCTGCTGGTGCTGATATTCTTCGCTAGTCTCGGAAACAGCCAGGCCGTGCTTCCCGCCTTCGCGCTCGGCCTGTTCATGTCGCCATATTTCAGCGAGAGCACAGAAACGAAGGTGGTGCGCAATCGGCTCAGGACGGTCGCGTACGCTCTGATCACCCCGTTCTTCTTCATAGTCGGCGGCCTCAACGTGTCGCTGCCGCTCGTGATCGGGGCAGCCGGGCTTTTCCTGGCGCTGTTGGTTATAAAGCAGGCCACGAAGTTCGCAGGGGTGTATTTCCTCGCGCGGAAATACCTGCCCAAGCGGGAGATGTACGTCACGCTCCTCATGAGCACAGGGCTGACATTCGGGACTATCGCCAGCCTGTACGGGTATCAGGGGGGCTACATAGACAAGACGCAGTTCTCGGTGATTGTCGCTGTCGTCATCGCCAGCGCCGTGATACCGACCCTCATAGCTCAGAAATGGTTCAGGCCGATGCATGACGAGGACGTGATCGATTACGACAGATCGAGATATAGAAGGTAATAGAGGTGAGTGGATGAACTACAGTTGTACGAAATGCAATGTTGAGAAGGGCTGGTCCGCCAGACTCGTGGAGGACGAAAAGAGCAAAGAACTTGTCTGCACCGTGGATCCGAAGCACAGATTCAAAGTCGGCAAGAACGGGTTCCTTGAATCGGTCCAGGAACGTTGACGACCGATAGAAACAAGGCTGACCAAACTACCGAAGGCGATGAGGTTCGCCTTCGCGAAATCGATCTCTGGCGTTCCCGTCTCCACTATCAGAAAATAAATATGTCTTTATTTAAGACTGTCGGTGACGGCTTAAACTCATACTGAAAATGACCGAGGGGTGCAATGCCCTCGGAGGGATTCGAATCCGATACTAACACACTCTTCCTGATTCATTTGTCCTATGCATCATGCCTTCAGGAAAAACCAATAGACCAGCACATTGATGACCACGAGCGGCACCCCCACCTTGAGGAAATCGAAGAACGTTATCGTCTCGCCCTTCTTCTCGGCCTTTTGCACGACTATGATGTTGCTGGCCGCGCCAAGAAGCGAGAGGTTTCCTGCGATGGTGCTGCCGGCCGCGAGAGCCATCATCTGTCCCACGCCCGCTCCCGCGTGCAGGAGCATCGGCAGGTAGAGTGCGACGAGTGGCACGTTGGAGATGAATTGGCTGAATATGACGCTCACGCCCAATATCATCGGCAGGGAGGTTATGTCCGCCTGCGTTATCAGCGACTGGAAGAGTCCAGTCTCCCATACGCTCGCCATGAGCACGAACATGGCAACGAAGAACACGAGGGTCTGCCAGTCTATCTTCCTGAGAATCTCAAATCGCCTGTCGCTGAGTACGAGCACTGGCAGGGAAGCGACAAGCGCTATGCTGGTGAGGCCGAAATCTATGCCAAGGCCGAATGCGGCCACCGCGATCTTGGCGGCTATAAGGATGAGAACCATGTAAAGAGCGAGCTTGGACAGGATCGCGAGATTCTTGTCCCTTATCGGCTCCTGCGAGTGGGCGATGGACCTTCCGCTCAGATGATCCCTGTAGAATATCCTGAGGATGAGATAGGCGACGAAGAGGTTTATGATAGTCGGAAGGAACAGATAGCGCAGGAACGTAACGAACGGGTCGCCTACGCCGCCGTTGAGCGCTATGAGGAGGTTCTGAGGATTCCCTATCGGACTCATGACGCTGCCTATCGTGACTGCGAAGCAAAGCGCGAGGAGCATGGGCTTTGCGGATATCTTGTATCTCCTCGCTAGAAGAAGTACGACCGGAGTGCCTATGATTGCGAGAGTGTCGTTCATGAGAACTGCGGCCGCGAGACCCATGACCAGAATAATCGCCAGCAGGAGGACGTTGGTCGACTTCGCCCTCTTGAAGAAGTGATAGGACACGTGGGCGAGATATCCGCTCTCCTCCAGTGCCTGGCCGATGACGAACATGCCGAACAGGAACAGTATGACGTCCATGTTGACGGATACGATGGCCGCCTGCGGAGTGATCTGCCCTGTCACGAGCACCGCGACCGCTCCAAGCAGCATTATCTGCCAGATCCGCAGCTTCAGTTTGAGCGTCTGTCTCAAGGCGATCAGCAGGAAGACCGCAGCGAGCACGATGATGGGGATCAGGGCAGGGATCATGGCAATCATTGTCCTTAATATTCAATTCAATTGGTATCGAACGAAGATATTAAACTCGCTGCAAATTCTGGGTTAATCAAGACATTCCGGAATAGGGCAGCATTTACCTTTCCATTATTTTTTTGCTTTCCTCCATTGTGACGGATCGTTTCTGGCGGCTCTGCGATGGACCGGTCGCCTCGCACGCGGCGTCGAACATGCAATCCACGAGACGATGCGGGAATTTGATTATGCATTCGGCCAGTACGGCAGTCTTCCATCTAGGTCTTGGGGCAATGCCCAAACTATTCAGTCGTAATAATTGTTTCATAACAATGTCTTGTTCCATAACAACATCTCAATATTGATCTGTTAATGCTGATTCGCCTCGAGCAGCAATTGCTTTGCGGGCTTGCGGTCGTCCTCGGTCAGCCGGATTCTGTCTTCTATAAGTGGTCCGATCGATACTGCGAGCCAAGCGGAACCGACTTCATTTGTCCTCCTAGAACAACGGGAGAACCTGCCGGCATCCCGCGTATACTTCCATTCAGCGTCGTTAGACTGCTGCACCGTGGGGGGCGCAGGGCTCGTAAGTTGCGTCATGCATTTCACCTGATCCAAATTTGGTCTCCTGGTTCCGTAATGCTCTGGATATGCCAATGCTATTTGACAGACTCCAAGTATCCGTCCTTTCCTTCTATGAATTTATGCTTGGGATCCTTGGCGCAAACGAATTCCTTGCCTCCCTCGGACAATTGATTGTTTACGCCAGAATTCATGCGGCATATCGGACACACTCTCTTATACCAACCTGATGCTTTTGCCATATACACCAACTCCTTATCGTGAATGCCTTACTCTGTCGTGGTATTCGGGCTCGGCTGTTTCCCCATTTCTTGTTTTATTTCCAGCTTGTCCACCATCGGCTTGCCGAACTCCTTGCCGCTGTCCTCGCCTTTTTCTGAATAGATCCGAGTGATCCCATCTCCACCCCATAGGTATTTGACCGGACCCTTCTCACTTGGTTTCTGTTGTTGCACGTCATCGCCTCGCTTCAACACTGGACAGCAGGAAATCAATTTCCTTAATAGTGATGTCCTCTACAACGGCTTCTGATATCTCCATTCCGCATCCCGTATCCTTCAATGTCATGAACTTCCGCGAATCGGGCAGGTAGTAAAGCCCTTCCACGCTCTTTCCGTGGTTGCTGGAAACCGCAGATATCCCACATCTCCTGTCGAGGTGTATCCCGTCTTCTGAATAATGATAAGTAAGCGTGTTTTGCGACGGTATGAATCCGTCTGTCGTTGTTGATTTGTTCTCCGACAGGACTATGGGTTGCTTCAACTCCGGCTTCGAATCCAGGATGCTCATGAGCCTTTGCAGTCTCTCGGCCTTTTCCCTCTCTCCTCTCCTGTTCATCGCCCGCTGACCGGACGGTGCGCAAAGAGAATTCGGTTCTTCTGTCAATGGTTTAAGCGGGAAGGGAATTCCGGTTCTACTGCCCGTCTGTTGCTGTAAATCCTCATTCCCTGCCTTGCTATACCTCACCGATTGGTCTGCCATATTATGTCGCCTCTGATGATCGTCAGTTTCTGTCTGTTCCGTTCGTTCCAATATCATGTTCGTGGAACCAACGATGCAGGGACTTGCAGACGACTATCGTCTCCGCTTCGTTCCCTTTCACTCCCTTGAAGAACGTGACTACGGTCGCTCTTTCGGGATTCTTGGCTATGCTTTTCGACAGCTTCCACATCAATTCTGCCGCTTCCCACCATTCTTCGTCCGTAATCTCCATTCTAACACTTTTTCGAGCCACTACTGCACCGGTGCCTGGCCCCGCTTGGACACGCGCTTTCGCCTCGCCGGCTTCTGAACCTGCGTGGTAGGCGATGTCACCTGCGCTTGCGCCTGTTGATTCTGATTGTTAGATTGCTGACTCGTCTGATTCTCCATACAAACACCCCAACCTGATATGTTTGTTTGAAACCAGGCCATCTTATTTATGTGTGGTGGCAAAAGATACCATTTTATTCCATTATCTAGATATTATCCTATGGAAGATGTCCGTTCGGTGCTGGAGGAAATTGGTCTGAAAGCCAGCGAAACGAAGGTATACCTGGCGCTGCTGAAGTTGACTGAAGCGCCCGTGAGCGAGATAGCCAAGGATGCTGGGATGCACCGCAAGAATGCTTACGAGGCGTTGGACGGCCTTCTCAGGATGGGCCTCGTGAGGCGCATAGTCCGGGGCAAACGGATGATGTTCATAGCGGAAGAGCCCTCAAAGCTGCACGAGCTGCTCGAAGGCAGGAAGGCCAGAATATCTTCTATACTGCCGAAGCTCAAGCAGCTCTACCGCATGCCCCCGCCCGAGGACAACGTATCCATCGTGAAGGGAAGGAATGGGATAAAGACCATATTCGCGGACATACTGAAGAGCAAAGAGAGCTATATCACATTCGGCGCGGAAGAAAAACTGAGGAATCTGCTGCCTATCTTCTACTCGCAGTATCAGATGAGAAAGGAGGGTTCAAGTCTCCACTGCAGGGCGGTGTACAGCTCCACCACAAGGGATACGGACGCGGTGAAGGAATTCATCGGGGAAGTGAGGTTCGTGCCTTTCGAATTCGAGGGATCTGCGACCACCTGGATCTATGGCAACACGATCTCAATCGTTTCGTGGGAGAAAGAACCCACAGGCATAGTCATAAAGAACAAGAACGCGGCCAACAGCTATCGCAGCGTATTCAACTATCTATGGAGTATCGCGTCACCGTGAGACTGCAATATTCAGAAATGGCGGGGACGCAGGTCGCTGCGCATTAGGATACGCTTGGAAGGGCTCTACCGGTGACGGCTTAAATCGCTAAAACTCTAGTTTAACTATACAGGTAGGAATAGCTGAATTGAAATACGGGTCACCCGTACTTTCCTTTCTTCATGGAGAATAAGGTTTTCTTGAAGTCGCGCAGCGTGTTCGGAATCTTATTGGTCTTTTCCGCTAGCGAGGCGTGTCGTTTCTTCCGCTCTTTCTTTTTATCTTCCGTTTCATTCATGTGTCTAACCTCCGATAAGAATATCGTTCGTCAACTTATTAAAAGACAATCCAAAACATATAGCATGGCATCGGCCTTCGCTTTCTTAATTTTTTTCCTGGTTTTCTTTCATTGATATCAAAAATCAAGTTTATATATTTATTGTTATAAATATGTCCATGAAAACGAAACCATGCAGTGAAAGCGACCTGTTCAAGGCGATTGGAGACAGGACGCGGTATAACATCGTCCTGATACTCCTCGATGGCGAACGCTGCGCATGCGAGCTCCCGAAGCTCGTCAAGCGGGCGCAGCCGACGGTATCGCTGCAATTGAAGTACCTTCTGGAAGCGGGAGTATTGGCCTCACGGAGGCAAGGCAAGAAGATAATCTACAGCGTCAGGGACAAGCGGGTGCAGGACATGTTCAAGGCATTGGGGCACAAGTGCATGCTGTGCATGAAGAAGAGATGCTGCCAGGCGGAATGAGCGACAGTGATATTTCAAAGGTGATATGATGAAGATAGAAGTTCTTGGAAGCGGATGCGCGAAATGCAAGATCCTGGAGGAGCGCGTGCGCGAGGCGGTGAAGAAAGCCGGCCTGGACGCCACAGTGGAGCATGTCTACGACATGGACAAGATAATCGCGACAGGCGTCCTCGGAACGCCGGCGCTCGTCGTGGACGGCAATGTGAAGTTCTCCGGACGGCTGCCGAACGTGGATGAGCTCGTCTCGATCCTCAAGAGTGAGTAGATGGACGACAGGTGGCTATTCTTACTGTTTATCGGAGTTTTCTTGCTCTTCTACTTCATGCCCCAGAATGGCCTGATTGACGAAGCCGTGATTGGCGCCGTCGCGATGTCGCAGGACTACGCGCGGCTGCACGTCCTCACCTGCCTGGTGCCCGCGTTGTTCATAGCCGGCGCGATCACCGTGCTCCTGAAGAAGGAAGTGATCCTCAAGTACCTGGGGGCGAAGGCGAACAAGGCGGTCGCATACGCGGTCGCATCCATCTCGGGCGCGGTGCTGGCGGTGTGCTCATGCACTGTGCTCCCTCTTTTCGCAGGCATATGGAAACGGGGAGCCGGACTCGGTCCCGCGATCACGTTCCTCTATTCCGGTCCCGCGATCAATATAGCTGCTATTTTCCTCACGGCCTCTGTGCTCGGATTCCAGCTGGGTGCCGCAAGGGCCGTCGGAGCGATCGTGCTGTCG
>Ga0315284_10012239_pt1 | contig 12222 bp, 8 predicted proteins | sample YL17G09_16_MG_FD_203696 | JGI IMG/M metagenome (GOLD analysis project Ga0315284, IMG submission 203696) | Sediment microbial communities from Yellowstone Lake, YNP, Wyoming, USA - YL17G09_16 | ecosystem: Environmental > Aquatic > Freshwater > Lake > Sediment | place: USA: Wyoming | collected...
CTTCGGGGCGCGCCGGCGCCAGGCGCAGGAGCACTACCGGACGTTCGTGGCGGAGGGGGTCGGACGGACGGTGTGGGAGCACCTCCGCGGGGGCGTGATCCTTGGCGACGAGGCGTTCGTAGAGTCCATGAAGCCACGTCTTGCAGCAAGCGAGCCAGCAAAGGAGATCCCCGTCGATCAGCGCCTGGTCGCCCGGCCGTCGCTGCGCGACCTCTTCGAGGGAACCCAAAGCCCAGAGGAGAAGGAGGAGACGGCGTACGCCGCCTACGCCGTGCACCGCTACACCCTGATGGAGATCGGCGAACACCTCGGGTTGCACTACTCGACGGTGGGCAAGTGGGGGCGGCGCGTGCGGGAGCGGCGAGGGAGCTTGTCGATCAAGATCTGACCCCTCTCGCCGCTTGCGCCTCTCTTGGGATGGACCTACCATGGGCGACGTGGAGGGATGACCGAACGGCAAGGAACCGCTCTCGAAAAGCGGCAAGGCGGCAACGCCCTCGGGGTTCGAATCCCCGTCCCTCCGCCACAGGCCGCGGCGACCCAAAGAGTCACCAGGGAGTTTCCCGACGGAGTCCGTGAGTGGACTCCCGGGCACTGTGAGACGAAAGCGCTACGCAGCATCGCTAACGACCGGGTAGAATGAAGGTGCTGCAAAGAACGAAGCAGGAGTTCCACAACGGGACCACGCGGTGGAACTCCCTAGCGGCGCCGAAGCGCCGCCATGCGCCCGTAGCTCAGTGGATTAGAGCGCCGGACTGCGGCTCCGGAGGTCACAGGTTCGAGTCCTGTCGGGCGTAGAAGCGGGATGGGCAGGCGTGCCCATCCCGCTTCTACTTCCGGCGATGAGGGCCTGTCGGAGTTCGCGTAAGCGAACTCGCTAGCCGCCCCGAAGGGCGGCCCAGGTTACGAGTCCTGCCGGGCGTACAGCAGAGCCTTCTGAAGGGTCTTTACTCGCGAGGCCCGACAGGATGGCCACGGAAGGCGAGGACACACCGAGGATCGCAACTACCTCCACGCTGCCGCGAGTCGTTCACCTTCAGGGTGAATGTATCTTGCTTTCACACAGTCGCCCCACTCTGTCGTCACGTGTCGCAGTGGCCTGTCCCTTTCACAACGACGCGTCTCCGGAACTACTCTTCCCCGCTTCAGACGGGGCGAGTCATCCTAGCGAGTACTTCCACACCAGCGCACGGCCTGCTATGCTCTCCGCCAAGGAGGTCCCTCATGAGGTGCATCCTGCTTGCGCTATCACTTGTCATCATTGTTGGCCTGACTGCGTTTCCTGCGGCGGAGGCTCTCACCAATAGAGCGGGAGCCATAGCGGGAGGGACTACCGTGGAGCCCTCCACCAACGTCCCTCTCGCAGGCTGGGACACGGTCGTCTTCCCACACACCTTGCCGAGTGGGCGCGCCCGGTCGCTCACGTTCAGCGAAGTTGGCCTCCTCAATCGGACACAATTGGGGGCGTCTTGGAGTTCAGATTCGGCATTCCTCAACAGATGGCAGTGGTGCAACGCCGGCTCACTGCCTGGCAACGCAGGTCTCCCTGGACTCGCTGCGACTTCAGCGCCTCAGGTCGCCGAAGACGCTCAGTACATCTACATGCGTACATCCCGCCTCGAACTGAAGCTGGAGCGGACGGACGGAAGACTGGTCGACATCACCGACAGGGAGTACAGGACCAGTTTCATCGGCAGCGTGGATGCGTGGTGGTCACTCTTCGACTTCACGTACCGCTCGGCCGGGCAGGAACAGTACATCGGGGGGTGGCTCGCGGAGACCTTCTCTTACAACGTGGTCGCGCTTACAGGTGGCGCCGCTTTGGATCTAACGTGGGACGGCTTCATGTCGGGAAGCAGAAGGCTCGACATCGTGGTGAAGGTGAGAATCGAACTCGGAGGCGATCCGCGCTGCTCCCGTTGGACCATCTCTATCACGAACAACGAGGACTTGGTCATTGAAGCGGTCGACTTCCCCACGCTGAGCGGCCTGGGCCACATAGGGACTAAGGGAACTCGCAACTACCTCGCGTACCCCAGCATGTCAGGCTTCCTGGTCGAAGACCCACTCGAGACCTTCCTGGTGGATCGAGGGTGGGGGCAGATGTACCCGTCGACTTACTGCACAATGCAGTTCATGACGTACTACGGCACAAGTCCATCGACTGGCCTATACATCGCTTCGGACGATAGCAGCGGTTGCAGCAAGTTCTTCGATTTCAGCAAGCCCAACCCATCGTGGCTGCATGCAAAGATACGGCACATACCTGAGTTCAGTCCGGGGAACGACTTCGATCCTCCCTACGCCGTCATCGTCGGAGTCTTCTCTGGAGATTGGTTTGATGCTGCCCAGATGTACCGCACCTGGGCAGTAGATCAGCCTTGGGCATCACTGGGGCCTCTTGCCTCCCGAACGGACATCCCAGAGTGGTACGAAGACATTGGCCTCCGCCAGTGGATCTTCACTCACCCGCTCTGCCTCCCCGACTTCAACCGGTTCGCTGTGGTCCCAGAGGTGATCGCTGACACGGGCGACTACATGGGCACTCCCGCGCTAGCGAGCTGGATTGGCTGGGAACGATACGGCTGGTATCTCGACTACCCCGACGTATTCCCACCGAAGGAGGGCTGGAGCGCCTTCGAGGACACAGTAAGGACGATTCACAGCACTGGGAACCGCGTTCTCGTCATACCGAACGTGACCTCGCTGTCCGATGCTGCCAGCACGTGGGAGGCTGCCAAGCCCTGCGTTTGCAGAGATGCCAGTGGAATCCCCTTTGAGCCGTGGAGCTACTCGGAATGCGGCAGAACAGCAACGTTCTACCGAATGGACCCGAGGACGGGTTTCTGGCAGGACGCCGTTACGTCACTCCTGAACGAGCTAGTGGAAGTGGGCGTTGACGCCATCCAGCTCGATGGATTTCCCGTTTTTGGACCCCAGTCGTGCGCGATGCCAGTGGCGGAGTTTCCCAGTGGCGGCGGAGACTGGTGGGCAAGCTCCTACTACGGGTTGTTCGATCGCTTCCGGACTGCAGCTCGTGAGACGAGTCCGGGCCTCGTGCTCACATCCGAGGGCATGGCGGAGTTCTACATCCCTCTCTTTGAGTCGTTCGGCGATCCGTTCACGACCGGGTTCTCTCCTGGTAGCCTCGAAGGCGCCCTTGTGAACGACCAGGCGAGAGTCCAACTCATGCCCCTCTGGCACGCCGTGTATCATGACTATGCGTTCCTGGAGTCCGGAATCTCATTCGTCGGACGCGATGCGCCAAGCGGGGCGGTCGGCTTCGGTAGCTACCGGGACTACTACATGCGAGGGTTTGGGCTCGCACTCGTGTGGGGAGAGATGCCCTCATCGTGGTATGCCGACGAGAAGATCTCGGACCTAGATGAGAGTTCGGAGCGCGAAGCCGCTGGCTATCTGCGAAGGATCGTGGAGCTGCGTACCGGAGCTGGCAGGCCGTATCTCATGTACGGACGAATGCTGAGGCCGCCGGTACTGGAAGTCCCCGGTTTCCTGATTGCGGGGGCGAAGAACATCCCCTACATGCAGGCCGATTGCCCTGCATTCCTAAGTCCTTCCGTCTTGAGCAGCCTATGGATGGCTCCAGACGGAGACGTTGCATACATTCTCACCAACATCTCCAACGCTGCTGTGACCGTTAGCCTCGACATTGACTCAGGACCCGCGGGCCTCGCTTCGGGAATCACCTGCTCGCTAGTTGTGAACCGGAATGGGCTCGTAGTTGGTGGGCTGGACGAGATGACTCTGCCGCATACGCTTGACGTTGAGATCGCGCCTCTGGACGTCGTCCTCGTCGAGATGCACCCCGCAATGCCTGCTGGGTAGCCGAGCCCTGAACCGGCCCGGCTTCTCCGGAGGCTCCATCACCCGAGCCCGCGACTATCTGATCCAAGATGCCAACCGATGCAGCTTTCATGTCAATCGACGGGAGTTCGAAAGCTATCCAGTGGGCGTACAGCGGGGGTGGGGATGTTTCCCCACCCCCGCTGCATTTCTGACCAGTGAGAGCCTGTCTGAGTTTCGCACCGATCGGAAGCGAAACTCGCTAGCCGCCCCGCAGGGCGGCCCAGGTTACGAGTCCTGGCGGGCGTATAGAAGAGCATCGCAGACTGTCTTTGCTCGCGAGGCCCGACAGTACTGCCGGGGTTTACCCTTCCTCCCAATCCCAGCATTCGTTTTGGACCGGTTTTCGGGGATCAGGTCACCTCCTGTGAGGGAGACACCACCGGCGTCAGCAGCAGACCTCACCGCTCTACCCCGAAAGGCCGCCCATCATCCCAGTCCGAGTGCCGAATCCGAACCGACCTCTGGTGCCAATACGTTGGCCGGTCGCTGCTTCTCGCCCCGCGTGCCTGCCGCCCCACGACACTCCGCGAGCATCTGCAGTGGCTACTGCCCGTAGAACTGAGCAATGACCTCTTCGGCAAGCCTACCCCGCACGCTGCAGCCTGGAAGAAGCGGTTCGTCCATCAGCGAATAGGCGAACTGGAACATCCCGATCACCCACGGCCGTGTCGAGAGAGCTGAAATGAAGCCCTGGAACTGGCGAGCCTGTACCCTCTCCCCGGTTGGGTCGGCGGGAGTTGCCTTGGGGCATATGCCCACGTGATAGAGTAGAACCGGCTTCTTCTGGTTCGCCCAGTAGTACGTGTCAAGAGTCCGCATGAAGAGGGCGTCGTAGGCCTTCGCCCAATCGTCGGCGCTCGCAGACGGTGACAGATCGGGGTTCTCTTCGTTGTTCCTCCCAATCCAATCACCAAGACTGGGAAACACAAAGCCTGTCGGAGTGATCCCCAGCACCAGCTTGCCGTGGTAGACTTCTCGGACCTTCGCAATGATGGACTGCACTGCCGCATCAAAAGCACGGGCGTCTTTCAATGACATGAACGTGGACTTGCCTGGGAAAGCATGGAACACGTATCCAGGCAGGAGGAGCGCCTCGGCACCCGCCTCCTCCGCCACCTGTGCATTCCACATCCAGAACGCTTCGGCTTCTTCGAGCCATGCTTGCCACCAGCCCCATGCATGCTCCTCTGCAAGCGCATCTCTGCCTTGGGTCATCTCCATGTTGCACTGAGGCGCGATGAGGACCTCGAGGTTATGGTCGTGCGCCAGTCGTATCTCATCAACAAGATCCTGCCTTGGGGTCAGCACAGACGAGGAGAGCAATGGTCGAGACTCCAGAGTGGGCAGAGGGGTCACTGTCCCGTAGCTCCAGATGCTTGATACTTCGACCCAAGTGCCACCGTGACTGCGAATGCGGTCGAATGTGGTATCAAGCAGGACCGAGAAAGGATCCCCTCCCCAGTAGTCGAACAGGCAGAAGCCTCGCAGGAATTCTTCTGATGGCAACGTGAAGTGAAAGCCTGGCAGAGCGGCAGGGGCAGACGAGTTGACTGCCGCCTGGCCAGCAGGAATACCTTGCCATGCCGTGACCACGTCCTGTACCTCTCGGTCCTGGTCGCCAAACTGTGCCCATCGAGCGGTCCCGCCGGCTTCTTCTCCCTCGAAGGACCATGAGCCGAGCATGAATCGATAGCCAACAGTCTGGCCGGGGTATCCGTAGCAGTGGAAGACCCAGCGGTTCTGGCCAACGGGGGTCATCCAGTATGCGGGGCCGGTCTTGAAGGCGACAGGAATGGCCGACGGGGTTGAGCCTGGCACGGTCACGTAGATTGACAGCCGTGTCATCCAGGAGTTGCGCCAGGCGGACACTTCGTCCTGCTGGAGGGCGCTGCTGGTCGATACGATGAGGCTGCGAAAGACACACTCGGTACTCTCTCCCTTCTCGCATCCGTACCATGGATCGCTCACGGTGTACCAATACTGGGCGTACATCCCATCATAGAGGTGCAGAGTCAGCGTCGCTTGGCTCCCCGCGCGAGCCATCACGGGGAAGTTCATCGCGGGCATCTGGGGGGAGTTGAGCGAGCTTCCGGAAATGCGAGAGCCCATCTGGTAGGCGCTTCCGATGAGTCGGATCTGGGCATCGGGAGGGGTGTCTGTTGGCAGCACTACGTTGAAGCTGACATCGACGGGCTGTGCTGGGGTCATGGCGAGTCGGAGATCTGTTGTCTGGCCATCACGCACAGTCGCAACTGCCTCCGCAAGGTGGTATTCGCCAAGTGCGCGGTAGACGGTCACGCGTTGACTTCCAGCCGCAAGCTCGGGGAACTCGAACGTGCCGTCATACCGTGTAGCGATGTGGATTCCGCCTGCGGTAACATCAGTGTCAGGCAGCGGCTTTCCGGAGAGCGCATCGGTGACCGTTCCGCGAAGCACACCGCGTCCAGGACTACCGCTAATGTCTGCCCAAGCCGCGACCGTATCCTCTACGGTGGAATTGCGGGCGGAGACAACAAGCAGTCGGCAGTCGATCGGCAGACTCTCACCAGCGCACTCGCGCGTCGCTGCCCAGTCACTGCCAGTTAGCGTCTGCTCCCAGCGGTCGTATGTGTAACGGACCACGGCCCCCTCTTCCAGCATCGCCGTGCCCTCCATGACCCCGGCGCTCACCCGCTGCAAGGGGACATGCTGAGTGACTGTGAACGTCCGCCACGGCATCGTCAGCAGATAGATAGTCTCGTTGGTAGGTGTGTTCTCGGGCACGTAGACGCGGAACGTGACGATCCGCATGCTCTGGCCCTGTGCCATCAATGCGCTTCCCCACGCTGCCAAGAGGGCCACGATGAAGAACGCGACTCCGAGCCTTCTCATGTTCTGTCCTCCCTGAGACCTCCACCGAACTGGCACTATGCAGTTGCCCCTGCTCTTGACCTCCCGGTACTCACTCCACTCTTCAAGGTAGTCTAGACGTCTCGCGGTGGCAACAGCCAATGCGTCTCGTGCAGGCGGCCAATGGCCAAAATGCCATTGGGGTGCTGGACAACCACTGACCTGCAGTCGCGACAAGCGAGCGTGCGCCCCACTCCTTCGTCCAGGGCAAGGTTTCAACCCGTCCACTCCGGGGAGGCGCAATGGACGGAATCCACTCGGTGCGGCGCCGTGTCGTCACCACTGAACCGCCCCGGGTTCTCCGGAGGCTCCACTACCTGAGTCCGGTGACTATCTGATCCAAGAGGCCAACCGATGCGACTTTCATGTCAATCGGCGAGAGTTCGAAAGTTGTCCAGTAGGGCGTATAGAAGAGCCTTCTGAAGGGCGTTGTCTTGCGCGACCCTACTGGATGCTCGTGCCCAATCACCATCCGAACTGCTCGCTCCAGCACCTCGGGAGAACACCCGCTTGGTCTTGCATGCACCCATCCCCTCAAGGAACTCGGTCTCCGGCAATCTCGGGGCGGTTCACTTCTGAGCCCCGAACGCCGTCGCGACTGTGTTCACGTCGTCTGCGAGAAGCTCCAGGTGTCAGAGCAGCGCGCGTGTCGGGTTCTCGACCAGCATCGGTCGGTGCAGCGCTACGCATCGACAGCGCGAGATGATGGGGATGCGCTCACTAGATCTGTCGTCTGCCTCGCCAGCCAGTACGGACGCTACGGTTACCGGCCCGTCACGGCTCTGCTCCAGCCGCTGTGCCAGCGCTCGCAGCCATCCCCGGCGTCGTCGTCCCGTTTCCGAACAAAGCCTCCCCCGGGTAATGCGCGAACGCATGTGTCGACTCGCCCCGGAAGGCGATGTGAAAGCCAGCAGAGCACGGCACCATCGACGCGAGCGGAAGGAGGACTCTCTCGACAATGCTTGCCGGAATGAACAGCTCGATCGCATGCTTCCCCAGAGTCAGGTAGTCGCTTGAGGCGGTCCACCATAGGGTGTTGCCAGGGCCGGACAGGCCGACTTGATTCCCGCCCCTTACCTGTACGCGGCAGGCGCCCAACGCAAGCACGTAATCAACACGACTATCAGGATTCGGCGAGTCGAGCGACTCAAAATCGATCCTGATCGCGAGGGCTCCATCAACATTGGCAGCCCTTATGTCTGCAACATGTAGTCCCACCCCGCCAAACCGTTCGTCGGCGTTGGGAGCGCTGGTATAGCGGTTAGTCTGGAGATCAACGGTGCCGTACGTGACGCCTGCGATAGACTCCCATGCGAAGAGCGTGGGGAGCGAGTCCCAGGATGCGTGGGGATCCGCCGAGACCACCATGGCGGGCAGGCTTGCCGTGGGGGGCGCCGGAAACTCAGGAAGGATCGGCAGTCGGCCGGCAATGTTTGTGGCCGGCAGTGGACGAACATGACAGTAGGAGTTCCGTTCGTTCGGAGACAGGATGCTCTCCCAGAGTTTCGCCACCTGGAGACCTGGCTTACCCTGCAGGGCGGCGGAGTTCACAGCGGCGAACTGGAGTACGTTCTGCGGTGCGAAGTCCGTGTAGTCTGAGAGCCACCAATACTGCCCCCACAGGGCGATCTCGGCAACGCTTGGCATTGAAACAAGCGCTGGTATGAATGTCTCGAGAAGGAGGGTCTGGTCGCGAAAGCTTGGCTGGATCGATCCCAGAGCATCGCCGTTCAGAATCTGGTCTCCATAGCCCCCTCGCCGGAACTCCTCGCGCCAGGCATCGTAGGTCATCTGTTCTGCATCCGAGAAGTCGTAGCGTCGAGCGGCGCCGATGAAACTGGCTGCCGATAGTGGGAAGCTCACTGGAACGCCGAGTACATCCACCGACTGCTGTACTGTGGCGCGGTAGAAGCCTACAAGGGTAGTCCGCAATTCCTCTGCTGTCGTTGTCGCTGCAACCCGGGGAATCCAAGATGCGTCACCATAGAATCCGTACCCCCCCATCAAGAAGCGGCTGAAGTCGGGAACGCCGCGCAGCGGCGCGGCAACGCTGGTCCCTGGACCTGGAAGCTCCAACCCAACTCTTGCACCAGATGTCTCACGCACTGCACGCACTATGTCGATCCATTGCTGGACAACCCACCTTGCCTCACGGGGGTTTGCGTACCCGATTGAGCCCAGGTCCCAGAGGTAGTTGCCCCCGATCCCAAAAGCGTCGAGTCCGTACTCTTTTCCCAGGGTTGCCAAGTCGAGGAGTTTCTCGCGCAACAACGCGAAGAATGACTCGTACCAGAGATGCGGCAGCGCTCGGTAGTCTGCGAACGCCTCAATCTCATCGTCGGGAAGGCCAGCTACACTGGGCCCCGTAAGGAGGCTCGGAGCGCCAATGAGAGGCAAGATCCAGCGTAGATCCGTGGCGCTCGGGCCGCCGCCCGCGAGGCTCATGAGCGGAGCAGGCAGGACCTTGTGGAGAGCAAGACTTGCAGGGACCTGAATCGAGTCGAAACCCTCCTCTGCGAAATACCGAAGGATCTGTCTCGCTTGGTCGTCTGTAAACCACGTGCCCCCTATGTCTATGAGGTTGCCCTGAGTGTCAGTTGGATCATTCCAGACATCGGCCATCGTCAGGGTTATGTGTCTGCACGCCCCTGCCGGCTCTATGACCCACGCTGAAACCAGTGGAGCTCCGCCTCCACTTCCGAGCGCGTAGACGTACTTGCCTGCATAGAGAGGCGCGCATTGGGTGACAAGGGAACTCGACGCTTGAGGGTCTGCGACGTACTCGGTCATGTATTCGAATGAGTTCTGTTCCATATGTCGCTGCTGCCACTGGAGCCCGGACGCTTCGGTGCCCGAGAGAGCAAGAAGCGCTTCGCCGTCCAGAACCACGCCAGTGCCCGCGGTGAAGTCGTTGCGCACCATGTTCTTCCAGGTGCCCACTTCTTCCCCACTCGCTGTCTTCACCACGAACTTCACTGTCGGGTTGTAGTTCTCCGTATACAGCAGGTCGAGTGATGCACCCACCGCATCCACATCGTTCTCAGTATCACCGTCCCTATTCGCATCGACGTAGATGTCGGTGTCCCACGACAGGGTTGCCCCAACGGGAATCCCTTCCAGAGCCGCCACAAACGTCACCTTGAACGGAAGAACCCCCCGTTCGATTGTTCGCGTGATCGTCCCCTGCAGAGTCCCGGCCGTCGCAGGATCTCCAGCCAGTCGGTATTCCGTCGTCTCGATCGTTGGCTCAAGCGGCCCGCTTAGCCCGGGACTCTTGGTCAACCATTCGGAGTCTTCGACTGTCGCACTGCTCGGGGTCCAGGACACCCTCAAGCTCGCTCCATTGGCAAGCTGGCCGCCGCTGAACGTGAACGTCTGCGCGCGCCCCGTCGGGTCTTGGTGTGGGAAGACCGACTGGTCGTAGCTCGTGATGCTTACCTTCTCCGAGAACGTAATGGTGACAGCGCGCGCTGGCTTCCCCGAGCTATTGCGAAGAGACTGCGTCGCGCCAAAACACACGAGCGCAAGAAGAGCCAAGACCAGTAACGCCATACACAGTCTTCTCATCGCCTTCCTCCCCGAGACTCAGCCCGCGCCGGACAACCCGGGGCGGTTCACCCTCATTGCATTCTCGCAGTCAGCGTTGCCAGGTACTCTAGCGCAAAACACCCGCTGTGTATGACTCTCCATGCCATTGGAAGCATCTTTGCTCCTGACATCGAACTCTTACTGATGGTGTGTCCTAGCATCGCGGAGATTGCAGACTGGTGAAAGATCACATCTACCTCGTCGACCGCCTTGACCACTGAGGCCTTTCAGTTGCGCCGCGATGGCGTGCTCGCCGGGAACTGAGCCACGGAGTGGTTGAACCTGAACCGCCCCGACTTCTCTGGCGGCCGCACTACCTGAGTCCTGCGACCAGCTGATCCAGGAGGCCAACCGATGCGGCCTTCACGTCAATCGCCGGGAGTTCGAAAGTTGTCCAATAGGGCGTATAGAATGCTGTCTTCAAGGGACTTTGCTCACGAGGCCCGACAGGGCAAGTCACCGTGGCCGAAGACACGCGGAACGCAACACCCGGCAACCGAGCAGTCGCCCAGCGGGCCTCGTAACCCGCATCGACCTGTCTCCCCGCACTTCCTCTCTCGCACCTAGCAGCCCGTTGATCTATCCCGCTCTTCTAGAGATGCCTCCGGTTGAAGGCAAGTTACGAGTGAACACAACGGAAGCAACCGATGGGTTGCGATGAGCTTCCGAGAAGCGTCTGTGAAGCCAAGTCCTATTAGGGTCTTGTTTTGCGCGATTCACATCGACTGCTATCTCACCTTGCGTCTTGCTGCCGATGGTGGCCATCTTCCCGCTGGTTGACCCTCTATTCCGGCTCTGATGGTGCGAACTACATAAATCAACGGGCTGCTAGCATTCGCATCGGAGCAGCTTTCGAGGGCAGGTCAGGAGAGGTCACCGCTTGCTGTCCCCGTCGCCGCAAGAGGGTCGGAGCCATATCGATTGGGTCCGCACTCCCCTCTCTTCAAGAGAAGGACAAGCACGAAATACACGTCGTAGATCGGAGTGAACAGCAGCCAATAGTGTGCAGCCGGTCGACCGAGATCGTGAAGACGTTTCACGATTTGGAGGGCCGACAGGACATTTCCCACCAGTAGGATCGCACACCAGATCGCCGTCGCAGGCAGTCCAGTAGGCAGCAGTTTCGCAAACCCTAGGCTGAATGGGACAGCATAGACAATCACCAAGATGCCGACTTGCGACCAGAAGTACGTCGCACGCTTGTACCGACCCCGCCCTGAGAAGAACGTCGCCGAAGTCAGCTTCCACCGCCAGAGTGTTGCTCCCGAGATCCTTCGTGTCGTCCCCGATGGCCGGTTCACTCGTTGAGCTAGTCTAGCGCGGATTGCGCCTCGCATGGGCGATCGGTGCCCCCTCCATAACGGTGGGACTGTCAGGCGGCGAGAGTGCTCTTCGCGGTGGGCCGACCACGGGGGCAAGGTCAGCGGCCATCGGGTCCCATCTGGTGTACCGTGACATGGTTGGCATTTGGAGGTGCGAGAGATGTCAGTGAAGCGGCGAGTATTCGTGGCGGTGCTGTCCCACGCGATCCGTGCGGGTATCAAGAAGCTTCTGAGGGCGCTACACCTTAGGCGGTAGCTCGCAAGGCGGGAAATCCTTCACCATCGCGCTTCTGAACCGTCCCGACTTCTTCGGAGGCTCCATCACCTGCGTCCAGCGACTATCTGATCCAAGAGGCCAACCGATGCGGCTTTCATCTCAATCGACCGGAGTTCGAAAGTTGTCCAGTAGGGCGTAGAAGCGGGATGGGCAGGCGTGCCCATCCCGCTTCTACTCTCGGCTGTGAGACCCTGTCGGAGTTCGCGCACGCGAACTCCCTACCTGTCCAAGGGACAGGCGCTGCCCAGGGAGCATAGAGTGGCCTCTGGACGGCCCAGG
>Ga0315284_10012240_pt1 | contig 12222 bp, 7 predicted proteins | sample YL17G09_16_MG_FD_203696 | JGI IMG/M metagenome (GOLD analysis project Ga0315284, IMG submission 203696) | Sediment microbial communities from Yellowstone Lake, YNP, Wyoming, USA - YL17G09_16 | ecosystem: Environmental > Aquatic > Freshwater > Lake > Sediment | place: USA: Wyoming | collected...
CACCCCCACCCTCAACCTCCGAAAAGCGCGCGAGCGCGCACTTTCGCGCCGCGCGCGGCGCGCGCTCTCCACCAGCAGAACCCACCAGGTTGACCTCTGACCCACCTATAGTGCCCTACCCGAGAGTCGGCCGCGCTCCCAAGAGCCCCGAAGCGCGCGCGTTCGCGCACAACGCGCGACGCGCGCTGCACCCCCAAAACCCGCCAGGCTGACCTCTGACACCACTGGAATGCCCTACGTGAGAAAGTTGGTCGCGCTCGAAGAAACTTCAAATGAGCGCGTTCGCGAAAACGCGGTGCACAAAGTGCCCCTCCACGGGCAGCCTAGCCGCCTCCTAGCGCAGCAAATGTGAACGCGCGCGAGTGTTCACCGCGCGTTCACCCCCCCTCAGCGCTGTACATTTCAGCTACCCTGTTGACATTGTAAGCGTTTGCTTACTACCCAGAGCAAGAGGTATTGAAAGAGGTCCGGGAAAAGAAGTGCGAACGCGACCGACGCGCCGGCCGCTGAACGGCGAGATGGCCACGGGGCGGCGAACGTCGCCGCCCCTCGCAATGACAGCGGAAGCGCCTGTCAGCGTCCCCCTACAGCGGCAGTCTCACCGCGCGCGCCGGGCTCGGCAGGCAGCGGGGCTAGATCATCCGCGTCGACTCGCAGAAGAACCTGACCCGGTCCAGCGATGTGCCAGGGGTGAACGGGCTGCCGACGGAGAGGACGAACCTGTCCGGGCCGGCGACGTCTATCTGGCGCTTCACTTCGTCCAGCACTTCCCGATCGGTCGCGCGCTCCAGCCAGGCGGCGTCCACGTTGCCGAACAGCACCTTGTCGGGGAGAGCCCTGCGGACTGCGGCGAGGCCGATGCCGTAGTTCTTCCGGTCCTCCTCAAAGGCGATGGCGGTGAAGGGCAGCTCGTTCAGGCGGGGCAGCAGGGGCATCAGGTTGCCGGAGAAGTAGAGCACGGTGCGGAACCCCATGTCCTCGTAGAGCTGGAGCGCCGGCTTGTCGTACCGGTGCGCGAACTCCAGGTACATCTTCGGGGAGAGGATGTCCGCGGAGGCCATACACTCCTCCACGAACATGAGGCTGAGCCCCAGCTTCCGCTCCGCCAGCAGCCGGGCCGACTTCACCGGCAGCCAGTTCTCCAGGATTCGGTGCACCAGGTCGGGCTGCTCGATCAGCGCGGTCATCAGGTTCTGGAAGCCGAAGAGGTACTCGAGGCCGTTGTAGGGCGACGTGCCGTGCGTGTAGAGGGGCATCTGGTCCGGGTAACGCGCGACCAGGGCGCGGGCGAGGTCGTAGCGGCGCGACTGTGTGATCGCCTCGGCCTGAGCCTCCGCCGGCTCCGGCACGGGGCGGATGTCGTGCACGGGCCGGGTGCCCGCGTTCTCGACGGCGCGCGCGCTGCTGCGGTCCCATAGGTCGGCCCAGGACAGCGAGCGCTGTGCGACGGAGGCGTCGTGCTCGGCCTCGCGGTTGGGCGGGATCCAGGAGACATGGCCGCCCGGGGAAAGCCAGAAGAGGTCCTCCCCTCTCCGCACGACAGCGTGACCCATCAGCCCGTCGGGGGTGTCATGGTGGGGAACTGACGTCCACGCCGGCCGCGGGTAGACGCTGTCGAGGATGTCGGTGTAGAGCTCGAGTTCCACCTGAAGGTAGCTCTCATAGTCCACCGGCAGGATGTCGGCGCCGGCCTGCTCGAGCCGGTCCCACCACTTCCGCCATCTCAGTTCCATGCGGTGGAACTGAAGCGGGCCCAGGAACTCGTAGCTCGGGGCGATGGGAACGTAGTCGGCCCTCTCGCCGTTGAGCACCTGGGTCACTGGGTCGTTGGAGGCGAGGGGGCCGGGCATCCGGTACTCCTTCGGGCATGTCTCATGGTCGGGGCCCAGGCATTCGCCGGTCCCAGGCAGGATTCCCGCTCTCAGGTGAGTAGAAGTAGAGCGGCCACAGACGGGTTCGGGATCGCGAGCACACCTCGGCTTCGACAGCGAGGAGCGCTCTCGAAACCGTCTTGCTTGCTCGAGAGTGGACTGTGAGATGGCCACCGAGTCACGAAAGCACCCTCGCGAAGGGAGGAAGGGATGAGCAGGCCTCTGAGTGTTGTCGCCGCCGGCTGGTGGGATTACACCACGCTGGATCGGGAGATCCTCGACGACGCGGCGAAACTGACGCCGGAAGATATGTTGGGCCTTTCTCGCCCCGGATTTGAGGTCGCGTTCTACGATACGCTGGAGAGCTTCTACCTGGCCGAGGCGCTGGAGTACATCGAGGCCTGGTCGCAGGCGACGGAAGACCAGCCGGCGGGGATCTGCGGTCCGATTGGGCCGACCGAGCAGTTGCCGCTTGCGGCGCAGTTGGTCAACGCGCTGAACCTGGACCTGCGCCATGCCCACTTCTGGGGGATGGACGAGTGGTACCTGCATGGGAAGGAAGTGCCGGCGGCCCATCCGCTGTCGTTCGAGCGCGCGGATCGGAATCTCTGCTTCAACCGCATCAAGCCCGAGCTGGCTATGCCGGATGCGAATCTCCACTTCCCGAAGGCGAGCAACCTGAAGGCGTACACCGCGAGCTTCGACAAGGTGCGGTGCGCGGTGATGCAGGGCGGGCAGGGAGAGGTGAAGCACTGGGCGTTCAACGACCCCCCAAGGAGGGAGGGCGCGTACACCGAGGCGCCGCCGCCGCCGGAGGAGTACCTGAAGCTGAGCGCCCGTGTCGTGGACCTGCACCCCATGACGATCATCCAGAACGCGCGCACCTCGGGCGGCGGGAAAGTGGCTGACGTCCCCACACAGGCGCTCAGCGTGGGCCCGGTGGAGACCTGGAAGGCAGACCGCGTGTCCATCTGGCACGCGGGGAGCCACGACAACCCGTTCGGCATGCGCCTGACCACGCTGATGATCTCAAAAAAGGTGTCGGATTCTGCTGTGCCAATGTCGCTGCTGGCGCTGCACCCGAGTGTGCGCTTCAACTTCTGCGCCCCCGGCATCGGCACCTGCGAAGCGGAGATGCACTGACGATCCCGGCGCTCAAGCGCCGATGCATAGTACAAGGGAGTCCATGATGACCAAGAAGCTGGCATGGGGGATCCTCGGCACGGGCTCGATCGCCCATGCTCTCGCACGAGGGGTGTTGTCGTCGAAGACGGGCGAGTTGCTGGCCGTGGGCAGCCGCGCGCAGGAAAGCGCTGAGGAGTTCGGCGACGAGTTCGGCATCCCGAAGCGGTACGGCAGCTACGAGGCCCTGCTGGCGGACCCGGGAGTGCAGGCGGTGTATGTCTGCACGCCGCACCCGATGCACGCGGAATGGGCGATCAAGGCGGCGGAGGCGGGGAAGCATATCCTGTGTGAGAAGCCCATCGGGATCAACTACCCCGAGGCGATGGCGATGGTGCAGGCGGCGCGGGAGAACGACGTCTTTCTCATGGAGGCGTTCATGTACCGCTGCCATCCACAGACCACCAGGCTGGTCGAGCTCATACGGGAGAAGGCCATCGGCGAGGTCAAGGTGATGCAGGCCACGTTCAGCTTCCACGCGGGCTTCGACCCGGAGGGCCGGCTGTTCAAGAATGACCTCGGGGGCGGCGGCATCCTGGACGTCGGCTGCTACGCGGTCTCGATCTCCCGGCTGATCGCCGGCGCGGCGCTGGGCAGGGACTTCGCCGACCCGGTCGAGGTGCAGGGCTTCGGGCATTTGGGTGCGACCGGAGTTGATGAGTACGCCATTGGGATGCTGGAGTTCGAGGGCGGCATTGTGGCGCAGATCGCGACCGGGGTGGCGGTCAGCCAGGAGAACACGGTGCGTATCTACGGGACCGAGGGCTCGATCTTCCTGCCGACGCCGTGGACGGCCTCGCGCGCGGGAGGCTCCTCGGGCAAGATCGTCATCAACCAAGGGAGCAGGGCGAAGACCATCACGATCAGATGCAGTCGATCCGCATACACGCTGGAGGCCGATGCGCTCGCCCGGAACATCAAGAAGCGGCAGGCGCCCTCTCCGGCGATGACGTGGGACGATACGCTGGGCAATATGCGAACCTTGGACCGGTGGCGGCAGGCAATCGGCCTCCAGTATGACCGAGAGAAGTGGGAACGCGTGGGCACGGTGAGCAACAGGCCGCTCGCGGTGCGGAAGTCGGGCAAGAGCGGGCGCGCCACGTACCCGAAGATGAAGTATGGCCGAATCGAGGGGGCGAGCAAGGACATCTCGCGGCTGGTCATGGGCGTCGACAATCAGGGGACGATGGTGCATGCCGCGGTGATGTTCGACGACTACTTGGAGCGCGGTGGGAACTGCTTCGATACCGCGCACATCTACGGCGGGGGCCATCACGAGAAGCTGCTGGGGCAGTGGATCAAGAATCGGGGGATCCGGGAGCAGGTGGTGATCCTCGATAAGACGGCCCACACGCCCTACTGCACCCCGGAGCACCTGAGGAGCCAGTTGATGGTGGGTTTGGAGCGGCTCCAGGTGGACTACGTTGACATCCTGATGGCCCACCGCGACAACCCGGAGATCCCGGTAGGCGAGTTCATGGAGGCGTACAACGAGCTGCGGCGTGCCGGCTACATCCGCGCGTTCGGCGGCTCGAACTGGTCCATCGAGCGAGTCGAAGCGGCGAACGAGTATGCGAGGTCGAAAGGGCTGTTCGGCTTCTCGGCGGTGAGCAACAACTTCAGCTTGGCGCGGATGGTAGCGCCGGTCTGGGACGGCTGTCTCCACTCGTCGGACGCGGAGTCCCGAGCGTGGTTCACCAGGACGCAGATGCCGCTGATGCCCTGGTCGAGCCAGGCGCGCGGGTTCTTCGTGGTGGGGGACCCCAGTTACCGGGCGGATGAATCGCTGGTGACCTGCTGGTATAGCGACGATAACTTCCAGCGCCTGGCGCGAGCGAAGGAGATGGCCGCGAGGAAGGGCGTGGCGCCCATCAACATCGCGCTCGCATACGTGCTCTGTCAGCCCTTTCCCACGTTCCCGCTGGTCGGGCCGCGATCGCTTCAGGAGACCGACATCGCCTTCCGCGCGCTCAACGTAGAGCTGACGCCGGACGAACTGCGCTGGCTGAATCTCGAGGCGTGAGTGACGGCCGCAGGCGGCAACATTCCGCCCCACGGAGTGATTTTATGACCCCAAAGGAACGCGTTGCGGCAGCCTTCGAGGGACGGCCCTGCGACAAGGTGCCGGTGCACCACATACATTCGTCTTCCCAGGCGGCCTCGGCGCTGTTGGGACGCGAGGCCTATGTTGGCGGCGGCATCCAGCAGTGGCGGGAGGCGACCGCCTGGTGGCAGGGGGAGGAGGCGCACGCGGAGTTCGTCGAGCGCTCGTTCCAGGACGCGATCGCGCTCGCGAAGGTCTTCGAGAACGACATCATCCGGCCGAGCTACTGGCGCTACAACGCCAAGCCGACGAAGCGGATTGACGAGAACACCTTCCTCTACGAGTACGGCGACGAGTCCAACTGGCGCGTGCTGCGCTATGACCCGCCCAGCGAGCAGTGCAACCTGTTCCCCTATGCGCCGCAGCGCCCGCTGACGTTCGAGGACATCGAGAGGGATCTGGAGGCGCGAGAGAGGAGCATCGGCGACTACCAGCCGCGGGAGGAATCGTTCGATTTCGAGTTCCGGGCCCAGAGGATGCTGGGTGACGAGTACGCCATCCGCATCTATGGCATCAGCATCAGTCTGCCATACGCGGACGCGGGCAACGAGGCCTGGTATGAGGCGCTGATCGTCCGGCCCGACCTGGTGGCGCGCCTGCTCGATCTGCAAGTCGAGCAGGCGCGGCGCAGCGTCGAGTTCCTGGCGCCGCGCGGGTTCAAGTACTTCTTCGGCGGCGGCGACTTCGCCTCGAACGATGGCCCGATGTACTCGCCCCGTCACTTCCACGAGCTGCTCGCGCCCCGCCTCCGCAAGGTCACGGACATCTGCAATCAGCACGGCGTGTACCACCTCTTCGCCAGCGATGGGAATCTGTGGCCGGTGGTGGACGACATCTTCGGCTACGCGGGCACGCACGGCTTCTACGAGATCGACCGGCGTGCCAGCATGGACATGCGCAAGCTCCACGACCGCTTCCCCAACCTGGTGACCGTCGGCAACATTTCGTCCCACACCCTCCACCTCGGCACAAAGGACGACGTGGTGAGAGAGACGGAAGAGGCGATCGCGGAGGGCAAGCGTCACGGCCGCACTGTCGTCGGCGTCTCGAACTCCATCGTGCCGGGGACGCCGATGGCGAATGTGGAGGCGATGCTGGACACCGTTCGGGCGCTGCGGTAGGGGCGCGTCAGGTGGCGAGGGAGACGATGGCCGGCGAGGAAACCCCCGCTGGCATCAGCCGCCGGCAGTTCGTTGTCGGCGCGGCGGCGACTGCGTTCATGTTGAGCGACTGGGCGGCCGGCCGCCCGGCGAAGGAGAGCGGAGATATGACGACCCAGATCAGCTCGTTCGATGCGCGCGATTTCGGCGCGAAGGGTGACGGCAAGGCCGATGACACGGCGGCGATCCAGAAGGCCATTGACGCCGCGGCCGAGAAGCTCGGCACGGTCTATCTACCCGATGGACTGTACCTGTGCTCTACCATCACTGTCCGCCCACAGACCGGCCTTCTCGGCAACCCGACGTGGAGCTACCAGAAGCCAGGTGGAGCGGTTCTCCAGTTGAGTGACGAGAAGGCCGCCTGCTTGCTCGACATGACAGGCGCCATTGGCGCCACTGTCAACGGCATCTGCCTGGATGGACAGAGGCTGGGCGAGGGCATTCACGGCATCCTGGTAGATAAGCCCGAGTACAAGGTGGAGGACGCCTTCCGGATCGAGCGTTGCCAGGTCGGCCGCTTCACCGGGGACGGCGTGCGCCTCAACCGCATCTGGTGCTTCAGCATGAGGCACTGCATGCTGTGCTACAATCGGGAGAACGGCTTCCGCCTGAGGGGCTGGGACGGATTCGTACTGGACAACTGGTTCTCCGGCAATGGCGCGGCGGGGTATGGGGCCTACGAGGAGAACGCCTCCATCACCATGACCGGCAATCGCATTGAGTGGAACCGCGCGGGCGGCATCGTGATCCACAGCGGGAACCACTACAACATCACGGGCAACTACATAGACCGGTCCGGCGGCCCGGCCATCAGCCTGCTCGGCGACGACGGCCCCTGCTCCCACTTCTCCATCGTCGGCAATGTCATCTACCGCTCTGGAGCCCCTTGGCGTGAACTGGACAAGAAGGACAGCTCCCACGTCAGGTTCGAGAACGTGCGCGGGCTGGCATTCTCCGGCAACGTCATGACCGTCGGCCGGGATGACGGCGGCAAGGGCGAATGGTCGCCCCGCTGCGGGATCGTCTACGGCGGACTCCAGAACTCGGTGATCAAGGACAACGTGCTCGAGCGCGGCGCGCTCGAGGAACTCATGCTCGACCTTGGCGGGCACGGCGAAGGGGCGATCGTCAAGGACAACCCGGGGAGCGTCAGCAAGCCGGAGCAGTAGCGGAGGGTTTCGGGATCGGAGATCCCGGAACACCACACGCGGACCGAATGGCGTGATCCCTCGCGGAGTTCACCCTGAGCGGAGCCGAAGGGCTCGGGATGACAGGTACGCTTGCGTCAGCGCGCTGCGGTTACGGCGAGCATCGCGCCTGCCTTCACCGCCACCGGCCGCGAGAGGACGATGGCCGTGCCGTCTGTCGAAGCGCTGAGCGAGCGGCCTCCCGTACTGACCGTGGTCCTGGTCCGACCCTGGACAATCCCCGGCAGCTCGAGTCGCCGCAGCGTGAGAGAACCCTTGATGGGAGCGATCTCGGCGGTCGCCTTCGACGCGCGGACCGCCTGGCGGTACACTCCCCATCCGGACCCGACGGACCAGAAGCAGGTGAAGTCGTCTGCGCTGAGCCGCGGCTCGAAGCCGATCATCTGATCCGGCGCTGAGTACCGAAACCCACTGAGGGCGAGCAGCACGGCGTACGACGACATCGCTCGAGCGTAGTGGTGGCCGCACTCGATCTCGTCCCACGGGTTGCGGCGGGCACCGTCGTGCCGCTCGCGAGCTGCGGTGACGATCGCCAGGCCCTCGTCAACCATGCCCTGGTAGATGAGGTGGCTCGCCACCTGGTACTCGATGCCGGTCCAGACTTCGTCGCTGTAGAAGAACGGGTCATCGGGCCGGCTGCCGCGGGGCCAGGAGCAGAGGATGAGGCCTTTCTCGTCGTCGAGAGCGTAGATGCGCTGCGGGTTGTCGTGGCTGAAGAACTCTTCGCGCCAGTTGTGCTTGAAGATCGAAGCCAGGGCCTTGCGGACGCGCTTGGGGTCGAGCACGCCGCCGAGGCCGAGCATCCTCGCGTACCATTCGCCGATGACCTGATCGGAGAGACAGCCGGCTCCGTACTGGTACAGCGGCTTGTCCGCTTCGCCAGCCGCGGGGCCCGGCCCGTGCGGATCGCGCGGGGCCTGTGGATTCACCTGCTGTTCGTAGAACTCGCCGTTGAAGAGATGCGCGTCCACCCAGGCGCGACCTGACTCAAAGAGCCGCCGGTACTCGTCGGCCTGATCTGACTCGCCGAATCGGCGCGCGATCTCCTCCATCGCCCGCAGCGCGGCAAGGTAGTAGCTGCCGAGCATGGAGTTCGGGCCCCAGAACTCGATGTCATAGGTGTTGTGCTGGACGCCTTCCATGACACCGTCTCTGTCGGCGTCCCAGTAGAGCCAGGTGTAGGCCATCGCCTTCTTCATGGCCGGCCACACTTCCCTGAGGAAGGCGTCGTCGCCGCTGATGAGCCATTCCCGGTAGGCGCGGAGGATGCCGCCGTGCTGGCCGTCGGCGGCGGCGTGGTAGCTGCGCCCGCCGGGGGTCCCGAGCGGCAGCGGCATGCGGAAGGTCATGTGGCCGTCATCTGCAAGGTCGTAGCGGTAGTCGGCCGCCCGAGCGCCGCGCTCCAGCGCCGGGAAGAGATAGGCCGCGGACTGAGCGTAGTTCCAGACGTGGGTGCACGTGCCAGGGCAGCAGCCCGACTGGTCGTGGCAGCCCTCGAAGCCCCAGAAGGTGCCATCGGTGAGGCGCAGGCAGGTGGTGGTCTTCAGGATGGTTGCCTGAGAGGCGACGGCATCTATCACGGGGGCCGGGAGTGACGAGCCGAAGAGCGCATCTTGGAAGGCGCGGCTCTCGCCCTCAAGGCGCTTCAGGTTCTGGAGGGTGTAACGCGCCACATCCCAGGCATCGTCCCAGACCGTCGCGTAGTAGTTGCGCCAGACCGGCTGCTCGCCGGCGTCCTGGCCCCAGTCCCGCTGCTTCTGGTAGTTCGGGAAGTGCCACGCTATGACCACGGGCAGTGTGACGGATTGGCCTGGCGCCAGCCGCGCGTGCAGCGCGAGCGCGCCGATCCGGGACTGGTCGGGGCCGCTCGGCCTTGAGTCGTCCACGTTGGCCAGGCGCCCCGCAGCTTTGAACGTTTCCCAGAAGCGGTTCAGGCCGGCGAGGCCGAAATCGCCCGGCCAGGCGGCGAGGTACGTGACCCTCTTCCACGGGGTCGCGAGGGCCATGGTGCCGAAGCGCGGGGAGTCGGGATCGTGCTTCGTCGAGGTCATGCGAAGCCCCCGCAGTTGGGCCTCGGACACGAACTCGTTCACATTCTCCCCTACCTCGGGCGTGCCCACCGCGTTCACCAGGTTGGCGTTGAGCGCGATGCTCACCGACGTTCGGGTGACATTGCGCAAGTGGTAGAGGAAGATGGCGACGGGGATGCTCGAGTCGCGTTCGTTGAGAGGGATGAAGGGGTTGAAGGCCTCCAGCCTGACCTCGATGGGGAAGCCGGGCTCGCCCAGCTCGACCGTAGCCATGGGCATGCGCCCGGTGAAAGCGCAGTGGCGGAAGTGCGCCAACCCTCCGCCAGCGCTCCGATCGCCGCTGTCACCGTGGCCCGTGAGCGAGACCACCCCGGGGCCCTTGAGGACGCGGGCCAGGGCCGGCTTGCCCGCCGGCTTGACCCATAGCGCGAAGAAGGAGCCGGGCAAGCGGCGGCCCTTGTCCGGGCGGTTGAAGATCTCCCAGTCGCGCAGGGAGCCGTTGCCTGCCAGGCACACAGAACCAGTGCCGATTCCGCCCAGAGGGAAGGCAATGCGATCGAGTTCGCGACCGCTGAAGGTCCGGGGCGGGCCGATGCTCCTCAGCTGCTCCGGCGGATAGGATATCCGTTTCACGCTCATCGCTCGCCCTCCGTTACGCGAACCTGCTGCTTCTTACTCACTGATGGGATCAGGCTCCTGCCAGAGGACTGGGGCCGCGGCGGGGCCCGCCCGGCGGCCGGTTCGCTTTTCTCGACATGTGGCCGAAGCTGGCTCTTGACGCCCGCTGAGGTTGGGCATATGTTTAGCCACGTGAAATATACGTGGTACGAACTATTCTGCCCAGGGAGCCGCTCGTGCGGAAGCCCGATCTGATCGCGGAGATCGCGAGCCTCCTGCCGGAGGTCATGCGGGCGCTGCTCGACCGGCCGATGGCGAGCGGGGACTTCGAGCTGACCATTGCCCAGGTACGGGCTCTCGGCGCCATCTCGGGCCGAGGGGAAGCCGCGGCGCCCGCTCAGCCGGAGGACGCCGACCGGCGGGACAGCGCCGCCATCAGCATGGGCGAGCTTGCGCGCAATCTTGGGATCAGCCTGAGCGCATCAACCGGGCTGGTGGATCGTCTAGTACAGAAGGGACTGGTCGAGAGGGGAACCGACCCAAACGACCGGCGTATCGTGTGTCTTCGCCTCGCTCCTGCAGGCAGGAGCGCCCGCGATGCGTTCCTGAAAGAGAGGAGGCGTCGTATGCAGGCTGCGCTGCGCCGCCTCCCCGCCGGCGATCTCAGGCGGATCGCAGACGGCCTTGCGGCCCTCCGCAAGGCGTTCAGTGCCGCAGCCAAGGAGGAAAGCTGAGTGCAGGCGCGAGCCATCCTCGCTGCTGTATCGTGCCTCTCCCTCATCTCGTCCGTTGTTGCCCCGTGCTTCGGGCAGGCGACGAGCATGACTTCCGCGACCGCGGCGGAGCCCCCAAGCACGGCGCGCGCAGCTCCCAAGGCGCCCCTGGAACTGACTGAACTCCAGGTCCCTCCCCTTCCCTCGGACCTCCCCGCGATAGTGCCCACGGACCGGCCCATCGGCCTCGACGAGGCGATCGGGATCGCGCTCGCCAATGAACCCGAACTCGCGCTCGCCCAGCATACCTCCGAGGCGGCCCGAGGCCGGGTCCGTCAGGCCGCCAGCGCGCTCTATCCCACCCTCAGCGTAGCCGCCCAGCACACTCGGACCGGCCCTGCCGCGGGCGGGCAGGCCGGCGGAGTCGGGAGCACGTTTACGGTGGGCGGCTATACGACGAACCTCTCCGCCCGGGAGCTGATCTACGACTTCGGCAAGACGCCCGGCAGCGTCGGCCAGGCGCGCAGCCAGGCCGAGTCCGCCCGTCAGGCGCTCGCCCAGGCGCGCCAGGATGTGGTGAACCAGGTGAAGCAGGCCTACTACACGCTGCTTCAGAACCAGGAGCTCGTCGCGGTCCAGCAGCGCACTCTCGCGGATCAGCGCGCCCACTTCGACCTCGCCACGGCCAGGTTCGACGCGGGCGTCGCTCCCCGCGTCGATGTGGTCAGAGCGGAGGCGGCCGTCGCCGACGCCGTGCTCAATCTCGCCACGGCGGAGAACTCGGCTGCGGTCAGCCGCATCGACCTCAACCTCGCGCTCGGCGCCGATGTCAGGACACCCACCAAGGTGCAGCAGACCGAGGAGTCGGCGCCGCTCTTGCCCGATGCCGGCGCCCTGGTCGAGCAGGCATTCGCGAGCCGCCCCGCCGTGCAGCAGGTCAGAGCGGGCGTCGCGGCCGCCCAGCATGCCCTCGCCGCGGCGCGCGCCACAAACCTCCCCGCGGTTGTCCTCAACGGCAACTACGGCTTGCGAGGCAGCTCCTTTCCCCCAGACGATGGGAGCTGGTCGTACGGCGTCAGCCTCCAGTGGCCTCTGGTAGACTTCGGCCTCACCCGCGGCCGCGTCCAGGAGGCCGAGGCAAACCTCCTCGCAGCTCAGACCCAGCTCCGCCAGCAGCAGGACAGCGTCGCATCGCAAGTCGTCCGGGCGTACCTCAACACGCAGACCGCCGGCCAGAAAGTCACTGCCGCCGCGTCCTCGGTCGCGAGCGGGGAGGAGTCTCTCCGCCTCGCGGTGGGCCGGTATGAAAGCGGGGTGGCCGTCTACCTCGAGGTGA
>Ga0315284_10012242_pt1 | contig 12221 bp, 13 predicted proteins | sample YL17G09_16_MG_FD_203696 | JGI IMG/M metagenome (GOLD analysis project Ga0315284, IMG submission 203696) | Sediment microbial communities from Yellowstone Lake, YNP, Wyoming, USA - YL17G09_16 | ecosystem: Environmental > Aquatic > Freshwater > Lake > Sediment | place: USA: Wyoming | collected...
CGTGTTGTCATCTCCTGTTGTAAGAGCTGACAAAGAAAGTGCTCCCAAAGACGTGTTTTCTAATGCGTTTGTGCCTACAGCAAGAGAAAAATATCCAATGCTTGTGTTAAAATCGCCTGTAAGTAATGATCCGCCTGATCCATATCCTAAACTAGAGTTATTTGACCCGGATGTAAGTGACTGTAGCGAGCCTACCCCTATTGCAGTATTAGCTATTCCGTCTAATAGCTCTCCTAGGGAAAACAAACCTAGCCCTGTGTTAAATTGACCTGTAACACTAAGAGTTCCGGATTCTCTGCCTATTAATGTGTTTCCTAAAACGTCTGTAACGTTTAATAATATGACATCCCCCGAATTTTCAAAAGAAACTGTTGCCCCAGAATTTAATATGCCTTGATTTGCGTACAATATTACGCTATTTCCTGCAGGAACTGCAACAGTAAAGTTATCCCCAATAAACTCTAATGGAACATCTGGCGGAAGTATGTTTTCTTGGACTGTCAGAATGCCTGATTGGCTCATTCTATCTCGGTGTTGTTAGAGTTTGAGTCAAGTAAAGCGCGTCTACTCTTATCGCATTTGCTGGCACAGTCCCAGCACTTCTAATGGCTAACAAAAATGGATTTATCGCAACAGTAGGAATATTTGTAGCTAAAGGACTATTAGCTATTTCCACTCCATTAACATAAAAGGATACGCTTGTTGCATCAGCATTGACTGTAATTCCTAAATTAACCCAAGTTCCTGCCGAAACTGCATCCGATGAATTTGCAGAAGACTGTGAGCTGGCATTAGAAGCCTTCCCAACCCAATTTCCTGAATTAGTGCCATGTGTATAGGCAAAATACACGCCATCTGTTGGCTCCGAAGCCGATGCTGTAGGATTGCCTAACCCTAAATACAATGTATATGAATTGGTTACATCGCTTAAAGTTGCAATATTTACTATCCAATTTATCGATAAAATTCCGCCGCCTAATATAAAGTTGTTAGCTGTAGGTGAAGGATGAGCCATTACTATAAGCTTAAAAGAGTCTGCAGCAGATATTTCACTACTATGTATAACTCCTGGATGACCATTTGACGTTGTTGTTGCGACATTAAATGCTTGGCTTATAGGACCTGTCATAAAAATTCCAAGTTGACTTACATACAGGCCTGTATTTGCAAAATAACCGCAAAATTCTTCATACATAGTCACTACAGAATTTGGCGTAAATGATAGAGGAGTATTTATAGTAACTGTATTTCCTGATCCGCTAACTAAAGTCGCTCCTGTTCCAACTACATTTAAAATATTTGCTGCGGGTATTGCTGTCCCTGAATTTGTTGCATACGCTTGAGCCACATTTGAAGGTAAAGATCCTGACGTTCCTGAAAGCATGCCGGATTGACTCATAATTTTTTCTCCATTTCTATCTTGTTTACCAGCATTTGCACTTGATCTATTTTTCTTTCCAACAAAATGAGTTTGGTGTCGCAATTTGTAGATCTTAAAGCTGCATTTTGCGATTCCCTAATTGTTGGCTCGAAATAGGTTTTCATTTCTTTTTTTATTTCATCCATCGATGGAACGTATTTTTCCGGTATGTTTCTTATTTTCTCATCAACATATGCATGACACGCTGCTTCCACCGAATTTACTCGTTGTTTGCTAACTTCAATATCGCTTACAGATGATTGTAAACCATCCTTTACATCTTGAATTTGAGCAGAACACGCTTGATTCATTTCTAGCAAAGTCGACAAAGAAGAATTTTGGTGGTCCAGCCTTTCCGTATGGCTTTTGCCTATATCAAGTAAGGGCTTGATTAAATTAGGCACTTCATTTAGCTGGGAACGGCAGAAACTTTCTAGGTCTAACACGGCTTGAGAAACAGACAAAACTTGCTCTTTTGTCGCAAAAAGAGAAAGCTCTGCGCAAAGATCATTGATTTTGCTTTCTAACACGGACTTTGCAATTTCTAATGCTTCTGCTTTTTTATTTAGCTCTTCATTTTTTGCTGTTATTTGACTGGAAAAACATGCGTTACTTTGGACAAGCTCTTGGCTCTTGCTTTTTTCATCGTCATGCTTTTTTTGTACACATTCTAACTTTTCTAAAATCTGACCTATAGAACCATTTGCGGCTTCCATGAAGACGTTGAGAGCATCCAAAGATTCACTAATGTCTTTTGCTTTTAGCTCTAGGTCTTCTAAGCGTCTTGCGCATTCCTGAAACCGCCTGACCACAAAGTCGATTTGTCCGGTGTCATCCACTATTCCCCCTTACCGTATACTGCGACTAGATAAAATGTTCCTGACGTGGGAGCCGATATATATTTAATGGATATCTGCGTCCCTTTTTGATACCTAAATGTTTCGTTTGTGTCTTGGTTGCTAGTCAAGTCATACAAAGCGAAAGTAGATGCCAATACAGGAAGGTTGTCGGTAACCCCATCAAATGAAATCATCATGTCGCCGTTCGTTCCGTTAGTAAAAGTCAAAACCCGCATTGCATGCTCGAAAGGAATGCCTAATGGCTGATAAACATTCGTGATTGAGGCGTTGCCTAGAGATCTAGCGGCGTCAAAACGTACTATATTACTCATGAGGTGGTTTCCTGTGAGGGTGTTTCTTCTGATATTTCTACAGGGGATGATTCCCCATTGCCTTCTGCTTTTGCCTGCATTTCTGACGCAGACTTAGCGGCATCTTCGATTTGATGAATCCATTTAAGGCATTCTAGCAATGCTTCCTTAGCTACATTAACAGGGCAACTTGAATCAAAATGAAAATGGTTTTCGATTCCTTGTATGACTGACTTAAATTGAGTGATCTGCTTTTGCATAAGTAAATTCCTGTTTATAGATTAATGCCAGGCCTTTTTTAAGAGCTTTTCGGGGGATGTCCCTAGGCATTTTCACTATACTTTTTTTACGAACATTCAGCAATCATATTTAATCGTTATGTAGGCCTTACGATAAAGTAAGCATAGCTAGACACGTCGGCTACTAAGATCGTTGCAGTCGTGACCCCCATTGCCGTAACAGTAAAGCTCACGCCGTTACTTATCGTATATGTGTACATTCCAAGAGCGGTTGATGCGTTTACTGCAGTTCTTGTAATAAGAATTACGTCGCCTGTGGCAATATTGGTATTCAAAATTGTCTGCGTTCCTGCTGTAAGAACTCCTGTTCCGATAAAGTCGGTAACCGCTCCACCATTAACTAGCAACGTTTTTGCCACTGTGGCTATAGCTAAATGACCGCCAGTTACGTTAACGTTTCCACTGCCTGAATTGATAGTGGTTGTCGATGTGGTGGTTGTCGATCCAATAGTGACCGTTTGGGCTGCTGCGCCGGTTCCTATTTTGATGATATTAGCACTTGTCGCACTATCTCCGGCAATGTTTATGGTCTTAATGCCGGTGTTGTTTGCCACGTTTATGGTTCTAGCTCCAGTACCACCATCAATCGTAATTGTTCCGGTATTTACGCCTGTTCCGGATATGGTGTATGTGCTGGCGACGTTTCCTTCAAGAGTAAAGTTGCCTGTTCCAACCAATAAGCTCATGCTTGCGGCGCCTGAAACTGTTCCGATTGTGACAACGTTTGCTACTGCACCGGTTGCAATATTAACTGCTTTAGCAGATCCTGCACCACCCGCAATGTTTACTGTTGTAGCTCCTGTGCCGGCTCCAATGGCAACGATGTTTGTTCCAGATGAACTTCCTAACGTCATTGTTCCGGTTTGCGCTGTGCCGCCAATGGTGATTGTTCCTGTCGTTGTGGCTGCGCCGATTGCATATGTTGATGTTGCCGCTCCATCTAATACAAAGTTTCCTGTACCAGCTCTTAATGTCAAGGAAGCCGCTCCAGTAACCGTACCAATCGTAATGACGTTATCGATAGCGCCGGTTCCAATATTGACCGTCTTAATTCCTGTTCCACCTGTAGCAATATTGACAGTTTGAGCGCCTGTTCCGGGAGCAAGAGAAATTGTACCAGTCTGCAACCCCGTTCCACCAATTGTGATGGTTCCTGTGGTCATTGCAGTTCCCATATTAATGGCTCCCGCAACCTGAACGACTCCTAAACTTAAGGTTCCTGCTCCAGCTCCATTCATAATTCTTACAGCGTTTGTTCCTGAAGATGAACCTAATGTTAAATCTCCGGTTTGCGCTGTGCCGCCAATGGTGATTGTTCCTGTCGTTGTGGCTGCGCCAATAGTGTATGTAGAGTTAGTCACTCCATTTAGAGCAAAGTTGCCAGTTCCAACGTTTATTGCAACTCCTGTTGCTCCGGTAACGTTTCCGATCGTGATTGTTTTTGCAATTGCTGTTCCGATCGTGATAGTTCCTGTACCAGAATCAATAGAAACCGCTGTTGCGCCTGTTTGGTTACCAATTGCAATGTTGTGGGCAATAGCGTTTGTGCCTATGCTAATAGCCCCTGTACCAGAGTTAATTGTAACAGCTGTCGCACCTGAAGAATTTCCAAGGGTAATTGTTCTAGCTGCCGCTCCTGTTCCAATGTTGATATTTTGAGCAACTGCATCATTTCCTATGCCGATTACGCCAGCTGAAGAATTAAGCTCAAGAACTCCAGCTGAATCAATAAGCACAGTATCAGCTGCATTCAAAACAACGTCGCCAGTTCCTGTTGTGGTAACTGTAAAAGACCCTGTTCCGGTATTAACGGCTACTGCTGTTGCTCCGGTTACGTTTCCGATTGTAATTATTCTTGCGCCTGCTCCAGTACCAATATTGACCGCGCCTGTTGAAGCGTCTGAAGCTAGATTAAGCGCTGTCGCCCCTGTCGTAATAGTAGCTGAACCGCTTAATGACGCAAGTCCGCTTGCTGCAAGTGTTGTAAAGCTTCCAGCTGCTGGCGTTCCTGAGCCTATAGCCGGAGGAGCTGCAAACACTTGCGCTACTTTTAAAGGTGTCATTGCAGTATTGTCGTCTGCTCCGGCTACTGCTTCCGCTGTTGTGGATAATTGACCAATTCCTGATACTGATTCGCTCCATGCAGGCGCGCCCGCAATAGCTAAATTGTCTGCATATACCTTCGTTGCGACAGGAGAGCTATTGTCTGTGAGTAGCACTGTTCCGTATATAGCGGTGGTTGCTGGAGATACTCCTCCTACAGTCCAAGTAGAGCCATTCCATACGTATTCAGTCCACGGTGTAGTTGTTGTATCGAAATACGCCTGCCCTAAAGCTCCCCTAAATGATCCGGCAGGAATTCCTTTACCTACTACTGGACCCGGTGGGACGTTTACAAAACCACCTATGCCATATGCTTGAGCCATAATTTTTTCTCCAATAAATTGTTAAATTATACTGTGATCCGTATAAAAAAAATTAACAATAGATTAAAATTGAAAATTGACAGTATCGCACAACCCTTGACATGAATTGGGCAAACATGTATCATTCAAGCATGACCGAACAAGAATACCTCACAGTAAAAGAATTTGCAGCTAAACTAGGCTTGCATTACAACACAGTGATAAGAGCTATCCAAAAGGGTCGCTTGAATGCTGTACGAATAGGCTACGGCTTAAAATCAGCTTATAGAATACCTGTAAGCGAGATTCATAGGATTGCTTTATGCGATCTGGAAAAATTGGTGTCTAAACTTATTGAGGAGAAAATAAAATAATGGAATGGGCGCAAGCATTAGTTATTTTAGGAGGAAACGTAAGCATGTTTCTTTGGGCTACAAGGCAGGCAAGATCAGATTACCTGCATCTAGACAAAAAAATTGAAGATAACAGGAAAGAGACATCCGCTGTCATTAAATCATTTCAAGATGAAATGAAAAAAATTATGCAAGCTTTTCTTGAAGAAAGCAAAGATTTCCATTCTAGACTATGCAAAATTGAAGAAAGAAAAAAGGAGAAGTAAAATGGGATTGGAACAAATTTTTGCCTTAATTCTTGGTAACTCAGCTTTAATCATACCCTTATTTCTGTGGAATAGATCAGAGGCTAGAGCAGACATACGACACATGGATGCAAAACTAGAATCTACTAGAGAACTGGTAAGGGCAATACACGATGAAATGAAAGACTTTCATAGCAGATTATGTAAGATTGAAGAAAAAAGAAAGGAGAAGTAAAATGAAAATAGAAGAAATTTGCGTTGTCGTTCTAGCTTGCATTCTCTTTTTTTTTAAATTTTTTTTAACTAAAAAAGTAGTATTTTCTTTTACAAAAAAATTAAGGTTTTTGATTAACTCTTATCCAATGCCATACGTTTGGCTGTTTTCTGCATGCATGGTTAGCGCGTATATTTCAGGTGTTTTGTGTACACCTTTTCTTATTCTTTCTTGGATTTCATACGAATATGTAAAAATTAAGAAGCAAGCGGGGGTTGAGAAGACTCTTTAGATTCTTGCATTGCTTGAAGAATATACGGCTTAATCATTTCCATCGCCTGAAAAAGCTCTTTTTGGCCACCTTTTTCTGCTGCAAGAATCACATCCTCTGCTAATTTTAAGAATTCTGGGTCGGCAAGAAGTTTACTTAAACGTCTAGCTCCTAAAACTCCACCTAAGATCTTAATTATTCCCCAAGGATTACCTGCAATAGCATTCGTGATCGCTGATATTCCTTTAACTAGTACTGCCGCATCTGCAGCAACAACACCAGATTGAGAAGAGTTGAAGAACTTATTTGCTGCATCCGCAAGCTTTCCAGAGTTTTTCTGAAGTCTTTCTAGTCTTTTATAGCCATCTTTTCCTAAAATCTCTCTTGCAATTTCTCTGTTTTTCCCTTTTTCTAACAACTTTGAAAAAGTCCCTAGTTTTACTTGTTGGGTAGTGCTATCCACAAGGTTGTCTCCAACCATTTTATCCATCTTGAATCTTTTTAGTTCTTCAAAAATTTTTTGACCTTCTGGAGTTTTAGATAGAATAGCAGACATTTCTTTTATGCCCTGAACCGACCCCATCTTGTTAATTAGTTGCGAAGGATCTTCTGCATTCATCATGTTTTTAGCTGTTTTATTTCGGAATGTTTTTGCATGCTGCGAGAAACGCTTATTTGCATTTACATAATTTCTTACGAAAGGGATATTTTCTTTACCATGTGAGATTATAGCCCTATCAAGCTCCCCTACAATACCTTTTAGAAGCTGCTTAGCCCCGCCTTGGACTTCATAGTTTATGATGTCATTGAGAGCAATCTTATTATTCATAAGATCTTTAACATTGGCAATTTTTAACTTTCCCAAGGGTGTGTAGATGTCTTTTTTTATTTTTTCCAAAGCATTTAAAACTGCACTTTGTTCTGCTGATTTTATAGACCCAGGCTTAAGTTCTCTCTCAAGTTTGGATATAGCATCTGCAAGTTTTCTAGATTCAACATAAGAGGTTTCTTTTAAAGCATTATTTGCATTTTGATAAAGTTTCCTTGTAGCCTCTAAGTCAGATTCACGTATTGATTTCATGCCTTCTCTAGCTATTAGACCTGCCTCGTGAGTACTTGCATGCTTTGCCTCTCCTAATGAGTCTGCGAGCACCTTATACTCTTCTTTAATTTGATTAGTAAGGCCGTCCCTAAATTCTTGAAGTGCTTTTCCAGTTAAACCCGATTGACTTAACCTTGCTTGAGTCATTTTGACTAAATTGCTATCTGTAATAGTGCCTAAATCTGCTTGAATACCAGTATCTCTAAATTCTTGGATGATATCTTTTTGAAGTTTTAGCTTATCTTTAGGAGTAAACCATGCTGCAACTTCAGCCATTGCTTGCTTAGGATTTTTTAGAACATTTCCAATAGATTTTACAGTTTTACCAATTCCCATTCCGGCTAAATCGCCCACAATGGCAGCTCCCATCGTTCCTATAGGGCCAAACTCATTATCTTCTGCTAATTCAAGTGCCGCGCCAGCTCCAACACCTCTCAGAACGTCAGTGCCTGTTGGAGCTATTGCTTTAGCTACATCTTTAACGCCAATTTTTGCCCCATAACTAATAGTTGGAAATTTGAAATTCTTTACGAAACCCATCCAATTTGCTGCTTTTTCAAGGAATCCTTCAGGCTTCAGATCAAGTCCTGTTGCTTTTTCTGTCATTCCTCTAACGGACAGGTCCATTGGTTCATGCGTAATCTCCTGCTCTATTTTTTCAGGATTTTTCCAAAGCTCTCGTAGGTCTTTTAATTCCTCTTCTTCTTCTCTAGTCCAGTCACCAGTAGCCTTTTTCATTAGCATATTTTCTACGTCATCGGCAATCATATCACGAGTTCTTGCCACTTGAGCACCTTTACTCTGAACACCTGATAAGTTTGATATAGCTAGAGGAATTTCATAAGAAAGTGCTGCGTTTTCTGCTGCACCCATAGCAAATTGTCCGCCGATTCTTCCGACTTGTTCTAAAGTTGATCGTTCTGGCTTTTGTTCTTTTAGAAATTCGTTAATCTCATCCGGGGAATATCCCGAATCAATCGCCCCTTGATAGTCAAAATTCTTAATTTTTTCGAACATATTCCCAACGTCTTGAGTCGATGGCTTCTTTTCTCGAGGGTTGGATTGATTTTGACCAAGAAATTTCCTTATCTCATCTTCCGAATAACCCGAATTTAATGCGCCTTCATAATCAAAATTAGGCTGTGCCATATTACCTCATGAATGATTGTAAGGGAGGTCTTTCTTTTTGTTGAGGCGCACTTTGTTGGGGAATATTTTCCGCCTGTGGGGATAGTGATTTTATTGCGTTCTGAAGTCGAAATTCTAAAGCTGATAATACGCCTTCTCTAGCTGCATCCGAAAGAGAAGAATCCATAATGTCATGCGCCATCACCTCAAATTCTTTTTTATTTCTGATCGGTATATCTGAAATAAATTGAATTAATGACTTTCCTAAAGTGGTATATTTAGCTTTATCTTGCCTAGTTTTACTAGAAAAAAACTCTTTTACTCCACTACCTAATCCCAAATTACCCCCTTTACCAATATTTCGCATTTCATTAAGGGTCTTTAATGCGCCTTCATATGGCGCTATTTTTTCGACAGTTTCTTTCTGTGCTTTTCGAGCTTCTCTTTGTTCTAAGGAGGTATTTGCAACAATTTGTTTTCGAAGTTCAGGGTTTTTAATACCTCTTACACTATATCCTTGAGACTCAAGAGCTTCATCTTCTTTTTTTTGACCTTTTCTAAGTTGATCGCCTTTAATATAGCTTTCCCCTATATCTCCAGCCCCCCCCATTAGCGCGGCCCCTGCCTTTGATGTAAAGGATTCCCTTCTTGGTGTTCCAGCTTCTAGTATTCTAAATGCCATTTACATACCTCCCACGTAAGCTGCGCCAACTTTTCCCCCTGCGTTTATTGCTGCAAGACCCGCTTGCTCCCAATAAGATGGCTTTTTCTCTCTTTTCTTTACTAAGCCTGTTTCCTGAGGCTCAAAGTTTAGGAATTCTTTGCTCATTCCCATCATATCTTTAATAGCCTGATTGCGTAGCTCTAACCTCTTAGACTGCAATTGAGAAGCAAAATCTTGACTTGCTGATGTCATTGCATTCTGAAAACCTGAACTGTTTCTACTTCCCATTCCCATTCCGCTAAACTTGGATGCTAGACCGCCTGAAATATCGTTAAACTGACGTAATGCAGGCTCTTCCATCTCTCCAAAAGCACTTTGATCTCCTTGGGCAAGCCTGCTGGTAAAACTGTCAGGAGAAATAAGGCCTTCTGAATTTCCAAAAACACGCTCTTGCTCCGGCGTATATTTGTTTTGGGCAAATTGCCGATATCCTGACGGCGTCTTTTCCTGTCTTGGCGCCTGATTTGATGAATACGCACCGCGTGGCATTGAATTCATGAGATTACTCCTTTTTCCGTATTATGGCTGTGAAATCCATTCTATTACAATAATTCCTTTTGTAAAGGTCGGAGCCCCTGCACCTACGACTAAATTGATGTTTGTTGAGCCAATATTAAATGAAATTTGACCCGCTATAGCCACCGTTGTTCCCGGTATCAACCCGCACCATCTGTTTACACTTAAAAACTGCCCATACATGGCACCAACAAAGGAAACTTGATTAAAATCAATGCCGTGGGGAATCGTAGCAGGTGGAAGAGTGGTTGTAGAAGAGAACACATATACCTGCCTTAAGCTTTGTTGCCTCTGGTTACTGAATGAAGCAGGATTTGCAGGGTCAGTAAAGTAATACGCATTGCCTGTTATGGCTGGACGATTTGAAGGAAATAAGCCAATGGTACGTGTGTTTATAGCGTTTGCTATTTCAACATAGGATCTAGTGAGAATGCCGGCAATTTGGTTAACATCAGGAGGGAATTCTCTAGACGTTTTGATGTATGCAACTTGATTAATAGCACTCATACTAGCATCTGTGAAGGGGTTATATCTAAAATACATCCATGAAATTCAATTTCTGCTGTCGCATTCACGGATTCGCCATTTTCGTCTATTTCATACATTTGATCATCTGACATCGTTATTGCAAGTTGTATGGTATCTCCAATCAATGATGTGTTCAGTCTATGCCATAATTGCGATTGTGTTGATGCGGTAGGCGTCATTAAGTTTTTTTTTGCGGGAGTTAGGCCTAAATTTGTGCTTTCTGGGCATGTAAAAACAGTTGTTGTGTATATTAACCCACTATTTAATGCATTTGCATCTGGAAATATGGGTCCTGCATTATATGGATTTGCGTTATCTTGGCTCAAATATATAAGAAGAGTAACTTCTGAATCTGAAGTGGTGGAGAATAAATATCTTTGCGTTCCAATTCTTGTTTTTCGTCCCATTGCCCAAGCTGCTGGAAATTGCTTTGTTTGAATGAATGGATTGTAAAGACGCGTTATCAAACCTCCACCTAAATATGTTCCAGCGGTTATATTAGGGTTTAATGTAAATGTATTTACATCCATAGGAGGATCTACTTTAAACACCCCATTATTTACCCCAGTACTTACTGTTCCAATGACACCGCTAATAACAATAAAATCACCCTGGTTAAGCCCGTGATTTAAAGATGTCACAAGATTTCCTACGATGCTTTGAATAGATAAAGATGTTCCTTCTCCTGTCCCAACATCTTTTTTAAGGACAAACCCTTGTTGGTTTCCTCCAATTATATCTGGTTGGGCTGCTGTAGAAATTCCACTATCCCAAGGGTCATTCCATTTTTTCCACGTAGCGTATGTGTTCCCTACTTTAGCCCATGTTAAAGATTCGGATTGAATATATTGACCATAATGAGTGTAGCATTCATTAAATATGGCCCAAGAATTATCTCTATAATTATAGAATAAACTTTGATTAGGGTATACTATTGGAGATTCTTCTCCTTGGTCGCTTTCATTTGATGTGTACGTAAAGTAAATCCATTCATTTATAAAATCTCTTTGCGATGTGACTCTTTCGCTTCCATTATTCAGCAGATTTATTTGAAAAATTTGATCAGGTATGTCTAAATCTATTCGCGCGACTTGATCTTGCGAGGAAATAACAATACCCCTATTGCCGAATGTAATGACACCCTTATCCGTGTTTATGGCTGAAAATGTACTACTCGCCCCAAGTTCTGAGTTAACTAAATAAAAGTTAAATGGAATTAAATCATTTCCGCTAAAAATTAACTTTGTCTGTATATCTGGGTCAAAACCAATCATTAACGCGTCTTCATTAGACGCTACTGTAATAGCTGGCTTATCAACTCCTGCGCTGACAAATCCACCAAATCCTGTTTGATCTTCAAAATATGCCGAAGGAGTTGCTGTTTGATTAGCGGGGACTAAAATAGAAGTAAATGCGGTCGTCGGCAAACTTACATCGCTTGATTTTGTAGCAGGGAATGAAGCGGTATAGTACGGAGTTCCGTTTTGGCTATAAACAATTGTGTCTTGTAAATATATTGCCTGTCCTGTCGAAGCCTGAACGACTGCCCCTACAAAAAGAAGTCTATCCTTGAATGGAACAATCATTCGGCATCCAACAAGGTAATATTGCCTGGCTGGTAAATTCGATATAGAGAAGCCTAGGAATGACAAAGGAGGCATAAAGTTTACCCAACCCTCTCCTGTTACAAATGAGGGTATTGGGTTAATTCCATTTGTCGGATCTCCATCATACCATCTAATACAGTCTATACCCGTATTCGAACGATTTGTGAGATATTGAATTATCCCTGGAACAAAAGGTCCAGCTCCTAAAGTTGCGGTAGGTATTGTTATAGTTACTGTTTTAGAGGCAAAAGCTCCTGCA
>Ga0315284_10012243_pt1 | contig 12221 bp, 13 predicted proteins | sample YL17G09_16_MG_FD_203696 | JGI IMG/M metagenome (GOLD analysis project Ga0315284, IMG submission 203696) | Sediment microbial communities from Yellowstone Lake, YNP, Wyoming, USA - YL17G09_16 | ecosystem: Environmental > Aquatic > Freshwater > Lake > Sediment | place: USA: Wyoming | collected...
TGGACCCACTCGAACACTCCTTCAAGTACTATTGCTATCTCTTTGCACTAAGTGTCTTGGCATACCGGTGGCTGGCCTGTAGCAGTGCGCACGACCACAAGAAGACCGCGTCCACACATGCCTCCTTTCCTCTGCACGCTAGCGATCCAATCTACGGAAAGATGGTTGCATATTACTACCATTTGAAAGACAAAGAAAAGAGGCGAAGACACCACGCTGACAAGTACAAGACCATACCTCTGAAGCTCAGAGACGGCATACGGGCCATCTTTGTGCCTAGGTCGACAGGTGGTGGGAAAAACGCTTGGGTTGAGCTTGGTGAGCGTCTCACCTTAGAACATATCCATTTCTGGAAGTTCCAAGAGTGTCACCTGACCACGTATGTGCAGCATTCGACAAAGAAACTCGACATGTCAATTAACAACATTCCAAGGGTTCCTGTTGAGCCAGAGGTGATTGACGATTTGCTGCGTCGGTTGCTCGGCTCGGACCTGTGGACAAGATGGGAGGAAGGGCCGAAGGCTTGGCACACGGCTGCGCGAGCAGAGAGACTCAATGAAATGGAAAACGTTCGAGATATCGCCCATGAAATTTCGGAGGTGGCACAGGAAAACAAGAGGGTAGGCCGAATGCTTTGGCGGCTCTCTAAGGAGAGTCTGGCAGCAAAGCTCAGCCGTACAACGGATATTCGCGAAACTATCGCGTGTGTTGAAATAATCAGCACCGTCGATGAAGACTTTCCCGGAGAGTTGTACGGCATTCTCGATCTTCACAAACTGGCGGCCAGTCTTAAACAAGCCAAAGATGTACCCACAGTTGGCAGACTCCTCTGCATGGTTCTTATTGGAAACCCGGATGTTGGGATCGGCTTATGGCAGCTCTGCAAGGACGATCTCGCCGCCCGGTTAAGTGAGACCAAGAAGGCGTTGCTTGTAAACGCATGCGTTCGACACATCTACTTTGCCAGAGTTGATTTGGCAGAGGAGCTCTGTCACCTGATGGATAAAGAGAAACTAGCGCACAACTTGAACGAGGACTCATTATTCTGGTCGGTGATCGGTGAATGCCTTGCCACCATTTTTCGCGCCAATGCGGCAGCCGGTCGAGAGCTCTTGACACATCTGGACTTGGAAAGGGAAAGAGTATTAGGCCGGATGTTCGGTGACATTTGGGCGGCGATCTCAGACATTAGAGAAATTCATGCCATTGACCCAACTAGCTCAGAGAAACTGTGCGATTCTCTCGATATCGAAATACTGGCCGATATGTTGAATCGATCGGGCGATGAATTCCTTGAGCAGATTGGTGAGTGGATCTCTACGCTGCTTCGTGCGAACCCGCCGAAGGGTAGAGAACTCTGGCGGCGTCTGAACAAGGATCACTTGGCCTCCGAACTAAGCACGACCGAAGATATTGAAAAAGCTCGCACCTGTATTGAAGAGATCTACTCTGCCGAGCGCGGAGCCGCGGAAGATATTTGTGGTCGGCTGCTAAAGGAACATGTGGCAGCGGCCCTCGAGCAAACCAAGGACCAAGACGTCCGACGCGAGTACTTGGACACAATTGCGAAGGCAAATCCCTTGGTCTACGAAGATTTAATAGCGTTGCTGAGGTAAGGGAGTTCTGTTGATTCTCCTGCGGCAACAGGTACAACGTGAACGTTTGTACCATTCATCAACCTGAGTAGCGTATCGGTACATTCAGGCTCCTCCATTACAAATCGCGTTGGGATTGCTCCACAAGGTAGTGGTTCACGTGCGTGAAGCACTAACGGCGACTTCTTGGCGTTTAGAAACAGCATTGTTATCATGAATAAATCGACTGTCAGAAGCACAAGAACACAAGCCATCATGATCGACAGCCCCTTTAGGCCTTTTTTCGACATAGACTCTCAGCTCCGTGCGATCTATGAATAGGGACGTTTCGACTGTATGAACCGGGAATGCTACGCTTGGCGTTCACAAACTCAATTAACATTGAATCTTTTTCTTTGAGGCCAGTTTTGGTGTCCCTGAGTCCAGCACACCTTTGGGCTAATTGGTTCAGACTCCGTTCGAAACGCGTTGACAACTTCCAACCAGCCTGACCGCCATAGCGCATGTTGAACCTGCTGACATGCTCAATGAGCCCAAGCCTTGAGAGTTTGGCACGAGCTCTCTGCAAGATGCGGCGTGAGATTTTGTGCCGCTTCTCCAAGTAGCTGATATTGGAGACCAAACTGCCATCCCACTTGAGTTCGAGCAAGATACAAACCGCCGCATGCTGTTGGTTGTGGTTGCCGGGAAAAAGCATTTCAACTAAGTCAGAATAGTCGGATATCTCCTTGCGGTAATTAAAGCTGATTTTGGTGTATTCCGGCATCTGCAAACTTCACCCCAGCCTTTTCGTGTAAAACGTAGCCTTCGCAGCGGGACCTAAAGGTCAGATGTCAAGGGGCGCTTAAACCCAGCCAGTATGGGCGCGTTCAAAACCAGCCACTTTGAGTGAAGAATAGATTGCCGTAGAAACTCTCTGAAATTCACAATGTCAGGATTTCAGGGAGGTCTCTTATGGCAAATCAACTCAAGATGGTTATGGTAAACGCAATATTGACCCTAAAAGAGCGTGGTTGGTCTCAACGGCGCATCGCCCGAGAGCTTGGAATCGACCGTGAGACGGTAGCCAGGTACGTCAGTCTGCCGGGTGCAGACCCAAAACCAGCCACCAACGCGCCCCTCGGGTCGGATGGTCCAAAAGCAGCCAGCGTGCCCCTCGGGTCGGATGGTCCAAAAGCAGCCAGCGTGCCCCTCGGGTCGGATGGTCAGGATCCGCCAAAATGCGGCCCGGAGAGTCAATGCGCCCCCTTCCGCAAGGTCATTGAAGACAAGCTGGAAGACGGGCTATCCCGTCAGCGGATCTACCAGGACCTCACAGAGGAATACGGATTTGATGGCAGCTACTACAGTGTCCGCAGGTTTGTCAGACGCCTGGGCAAGAGCCAGCCGATACCCTTTCGCCGGATGGAATGTATGCCCGGCGAGGAGGCACAAATTGACTTTGGCACCGGCGCCCCGGTTGTCGGGCCCGATGGCAGGCGGAAGCGTCCTGATGTCTTGCGGATTGTCCTGAGCTTCTCACGAAAGGGCTATAGTGAAGTTGTTTACCACCAAAACACCGACACCTTCATTCGTTGTCTGGAGAATGCCTTCTGGCACTTTGGCGGGGCATCCAGGACTCTGGTCATCGATAATCTTAAAGCCGCTGTAAAGAATGCGGACTGGTATGATCCGGATATTCATCCCAAAATCCAATCGTTTTGTGAACATTACGGCACCGTGATCTTGCCCACAAAGCCCTATACACCTCGTCACAAGGGCAAGATCGAAAGAGGAATAGGGTATGTAAAAAGCAATGCTCTCAAGGGCCGCACGTTCCGTAGCCTGCAAGAGCAGAACCAGCATCTGCTCAACTGGGAAGCATACATAGCCGACACGCGTATTCACGGCACGACTCGCAAGCAGGTCGGCAAGCTGTTCAGGGAAGAAGAAAAGCCCAGCCTGCTGCCGCTTCCTGCCGGCCGATTCCCGTGCTTCCAGGAGGCCAAACGCTCTGTCCATCGTGATGGTCATATCGAAGTGCAAAAGTCTTACTATTCGGTCCCGCCGGAATATACCGGAAGAGAAGTCTGGGCACGCTGGGATGGCCACCTGGTTAGGATCTTCAATTGCCGGATGGAGCAGATTATTGTGCATGCCCAAGTCGAGCCGGGGAAGTTCCAGACGCTCCAACAGCATATCCATTCGCAAAAGAGGTCATCAATCGAAAAAGGCACGGTCTGGCTGCTTCAGAAGGCTTCTCTGATCGGAACGTATGCAGACCAATGGGCCCAGGCAATGCTTAAGGCCCGAGGGATTCAGGGGATCCGTGTTCTTATAGGGCTGTTGAGTCTTGTCCACCGGTACGACAGCACCCGCATCGACCAAGCCTGTGAGATAGCCCTTACACACAATGCATTTCGGCTCAAGACCATCAGGGGATTGATCCAAAGAGGCGGTCCTAAGCAGCAGGAATTGGAGTTTATCGATGAACACCCCATCATTCGGAGCATGTCGGATTATGAAGCGATCGTGAGGACATCCCTCAGGTAAGAACAAGAAACGTTTGTATCAAGGAGATAGAGTATTATGAATGAGGCATTGCGAACAGCGTTAAAGGAATTGCGGCTCTCCGGTCTGAGCCAGTCGCTGGAGGTGCGTCTCCAAGAGGCAGCAGGCAATAGTCTGACGCACGCCGAGTTCCTCGAGTTGGTGCTGCAAGACGAACTGCTTGTACGAAAAGAGCGTCAGATCCAACGACGTGTCAAGGCAGCAATGTTCAGGGAGCTCAAGACCCTTGAAGATTTCGACTGGCAGTTCAACACATCGATCAAGAAGAAGCATATCTTCGATTTGGCAAGCTGCCGATTTATCAGGGAATGCCGGGACTGCCTGTTTTTGGGGCCTCCGGGCACAGGGAAGAGTCATTTGGTCCAGGCGATTGGCTATCAGGCCATCAAGAGCAGCTTCACGGTTCGATATCGTTCGATCTTTGATGTTGTACGAGACTTCCTGCAGGATGAGGCGTTTGCCGGCCAGGAGAACGTGATGGCCAAGTATCTCAAGCCTGATCTGCTCATCATCGATGATATGGGCATCAAACAGTTGCCCAAACGTTCGGGAGAGTACCTCTTTGAAATCATCATGCGGCGGTACGAGACAAAATCCACGATCATGACTTCAAATAGGCCTTTAGAAGACTGGGGAAAGCTCCTCGGCGATGTTCCCTCGGCTACGGCGATCCTGGACAGATTCCTTCATCACGCCTAGATCATCACCATTACGGGTCCCAGCTACCGGCTCAAAGACAGAGCCGCAAATAGCAGCGTCAAAGAAGATAAGACCCAAAAAGACAAGGATGATAACGACAGTGCTCGCAAAAAAAGTAAGCCAGATTAAACTTCGACCGGCCTGTCCCGCTCGGCGTGCGGCGGCGAGGCTCCGACGAGCTCTTGTGTGGCCCATTCTCACCCCGCCGCCGGTCCGAGCGATACAGACCTCGACCCCCCTGGGATCGAAGGATAGAAAACGCCAAATTGTCTTGAACTGTGAAGGAAATTCGGTATATAAGGGAAGAAATCACTGGCTGGTTTTCACGCGCCCATCGGTGGCTGGTTTTGACGCGCCCATTGACATCTTGAAGGTAATTAGGGATAGGGGTGTGGGCCCGGGGAGGGGGAAGGGAGATCCACCCGATGGGCGCAAAGTTTATATAGTTGCTATATCATCCTCACCGCTGGTGATCTATTATGACCGAACTGACAGACCGGATGCTGCGGCTCATACAGGCCGATGCCGCCGCCAGACTCGCCGATCTATCCAATAGATATGTACACGCACAGGCTGCCGATAAAGAGACAATCCAGGCAGCGATAGAAATCGAAAGATGGCTAACAGAAAGCTGTGAGGACTGCCTGCGGCAGCTCGCAGCACGGCCAGGCCCGACATCCTCCGGCGCAGTCAGCCCTCTCTGGTTTCTCAGAGGAACTCCAAAGCCTCTTTTTGCTCTTGTATATCTTCCTTGATCTCCTGCATGAACCGATTGTCCCAATGCTCGATGCAGAATTGAATCAGCTTCTTCATAAGCTCGAAGTTCTCTGCTACCTTCTCTCGCTCCTCGGCCGTGCCGTCTGCGAAACCATAAACATCCAATTCTTCGGTCTCATCGTCAGTTGACTCCAGTACCTCCCAGTTGTCCCGATTCATTAACGCCAGGGTTTGTCCGTCACTCTGCGTATAGTTCACGTAGAACATCCTGCCCTCATGCAGGACCGTCCAGTCCCGTGATATCTGATTCGCTTCAAGCTGCATTTTCCATCACCTTCGCTGAACCGCTCTTCATGGCGGTTCACCTGTCCTCTTGTGAACCGCCATAGCAGGAGCAATCAGAGCCGCCCTTGAAAAAGGGAATCAAGCCCCTCTCTTCTCATCGACCTTCACCAGTTCCTCTGTCAACTGTGCAATAGGCGTTGCCAGTATCTTCTGCGCCTTGTTCTGCAGCCAGGCGTCCACCTGCGGCTTTAACCGGCTGCCGGAGCTGCTGACATAGTTGGTCACGGCGTTGTAGAAATCCCATCTGCTCACCCGGCCCTCTCCATCTGATTTGACCCTTGCCAGGATCTCCTGGACGTGCTTTTTCTTCCTGAATAAGGCCTTTGTCAAAAGTCTCAGGGCCTGCCACTCGACACCGTCCTTCATGCAGATGCTGACCATGTTCGCCAGTTTGTCATCACTGGTGATTACGTCCTTTATGATCTTGTCGATAAGACCCTCCACGGTCACCTTCAGTTCCTCGGTGTACTTGATCCTCTTGGGCTTTACTATGTCGTTTACGATCATGCCGTTTGAGCACGCCAACCTCGTCACACGGGCGGCTATCACAAGACCTGCTACCTGGCTGTAGTCCGAGACGACCCTTATCCCCGTGGTGAAGCTCTCGCCGACCTTGGTCAACTCCAGCCTCGATTCCGGGAAATCAAAGTCGATCTGTATGCAGTGCTTTGACTGCTTCAGCTCGGCCTGAGCCTTGATGTTCAAGCTCGATAAAGCCCCCACCAGGCACTCTACGGCATGCCTGTGCTGGATCACCATGTAGCTCTTGGGAGCCAGGCAGGCCAACTCGTTCTTATCGATGTTCCACACCCCCATGTGGCCCTTGCTCAGATAATCCTCGCCGTCCTTGACGATATGGACATCCCGCATCTGTGCCCGGTCGAAGCCCATGGCCAGGTTCTTCAACTGGGCCAAGCCAATCCTCTCTTCCTCCATCTTTATTACCTCCGGGCCGTCCGTCTAAAGCGAATAGGCCCTCTTCACACCCAACATGAAGAGGGCCGTCAATCCTCGCCCCGATCACAACCTATCGAGGTCGATTATTACACCTTGTTTGATGTAAATAACGTGCCTTCGATGCAGCTTCCTAAAATCCTCCGGAAAGAACATCGCATCCTTTACCGGTACTGCCGCCGATTGCTTCTTCTTCACCATTTTCTGACAACCTCCATCTTTGCCCGTGAGCTGTCTGCTTCGCAACCTGCCTTGTGCCGTATCCGGATAATCTCATGGCAGGGGTTTCAGGGGACGGCAGTCCCCTGAAGAATCACCTTCAGCGATAGCAGGTGGCAGAATTCCTACTCAACGGCGCCCCCTCGCCCACACTTCGCCTGTCCCTTATCCTCAAGAACCCACTCAAGACTCTCTGCCGCACATTCGGCGTTGCTCCTGCTGCCAAAGCCAGCCTCGCTTACAGCACGAATTCTTCCACGTCATTGCCGTTGCTCGATTCCTCGTTCTGCAGTTCAATAATCTTCTCGAATGCCTTCTGAAGGCAATGTATCGCCAAAGGAATCTCATTGCGGTTGAACGAGCCGCTGCTCTGCCATTCACCGTTCTTGTCCTTGTACCGGCGTTGTACCGTTGCCTTCAGTATCTTCACCGCCCCGCGAGGCATCTGCACCTCGTTCTGCCAAATTGCCGATGAAACCTGGCCGGCCTTGTATTTCGCTACCGGCAGTTGTTGTCCTGTCATCTTGTCTTACCTCCGGGCCAATCGTCTAATGCAAACAGGCCCTCTTTCCAACGGGAAAAAGAGGGCCTTCGTAGGATATAAACGTTGTGAACAGAACCGCTCAGGCATCCCTTTGCCAAGTACCTTGAACTGTTCACCACGTCCCCCATAACACAGCAGCCCGCTGCTGACGCCGCCTCTCGCTGGCCTGTTGCAGCTCGGCAATCTCCTTCTGCAGCCGCCTCGCTCGCAGGTACAATCTGGCCAAGGCCCGCATGTCGTCGTTGACGATGTGCTCAAGACCGATGATGTTCATTCGCAGGTACTTTAGAACCATGTACTTTGCCTCTGCCTTAATCCTGTCACTGACTATGCTGAACATAATCAGCAAATCATGGTGCTGCTCCCTGATCTTGTCGGCCTTGTACCGGGCACTGTCGAACCCGCCCCTGTATCGGTCGAAATCGACTGTGCCGAATGCACCCCAGTCAAGGTTACCGTTCTCATCAATCTCCGGTCTGATACCGCCCTTGCTTGCCTTGACAGGCAACGCCAATATAGGGCCAAACTCCTGCCTTAGAACCTGCCGCTCCAGCTCATCCGGGTCGGCCAATTCACTGTCATCCAGGCCGGGCACACTGCCGTATTTGTTGCCCTGCTGTCTCCTGAGCAACGCCGGCTCAGGCACCACAATGCCTTCATAAACCGTGAAACTTGTTTCGTTATCCATTCTGAACACCTCCGTCTTTTCGACAGTCTGTCCGAAAAGACGGGGGGGTGGGCATGCCCCACGGGTTTGGGTACAGTCGAGGCCCGGGAAAATATAGGCTGGTTATGACTTTGGCATAAACTGCTCTTCGGGGATTCACTTCCCGGGACTCGACACCCAAACGAATTGAGACCAAAGAGCGAAAGTCGTCAAGTATGTGGCAGGGGCTGCCCTGCTTCGAGATGCGGAAGTCGTTTACGACTTATCCTGTGCTTGCGGCTGACATTCCAGTCTTGTCCCTTAAAAACTTTTAGAGGCAACCCTCGACCAAATTCTCGTCGAGGCACCGACTCGATGGAGAATTTGGGAAAAGTTTTTATGGGGCTTGAGCGTGGTCTCAATTCCCCGGCCGGGCCTTTATATTGAAAAGCCGAGCCGTTAAGAATTTGCACTCTCAGTCAGCAAGCACAACAGCAAAAGAGTGCAAATTTAGGCTCGGCTTTGAGAGAATAAAGGCGCAAAGGCCGGGCATTGCCCTCCAATAGGGCAATCAACAATCTACTCCCTGCCAGACCTGCCCCCATTGCCAAGCACTGAGCATTCACGAATCTATGCCTCACCGGACTTGCTCGGCCTGCTTGATGCTCCAAATAGCCCTTTCGATCTCCTCTTGCCAGAACCACTCAAGCCATGCAATACACCACTGCTCCTTGCCATCAGCCTTCATGCATAACACATCTTCAGCCAAGGCTATCATCAGGTCCTGTTCCACGCACATACTGACCACCTCCGGCTCAGCCATGTTATTGTGAACCGCTATGGTCGAAGCGCACGCAGCAGCGTAACAGCACGTAGCTGGCGCACATAATGGCAACGCAGAAGAAACGCCTCCCATCGTGTCCATCAAGGCAGCAGCTCAGACGACTTCAACTCGTCCAGCGACAACTCAGCCTCAACCATCACAGCCAGCTCTTTACGCATGTACAACTGCTCTCCCGGAGTCAAGCACTCATCCAGCCGGAACCAACTCATCAGGTCATCCACAGACAGGACCTGACCGTATGCATCCGTAGGCAGTCTCCCCTTAGCACGAATCCACCCAATAATGCTCCTGATCTTGTATTCGTTCATTTCTGGCAACCCCGGGTGAACCACTCTCCGCGGCGGTTCACCCGCTTTATGGTGAACCGCTACAGCCGCAGCGACCTCCACTACACTCCCACGCATGAGCCGGGCACAACAAACAACCCCCAGAGCGGCCAAACGACAATCAGCCCCAAAAGGCGCCGGACAAGCCCCTCTTTCTTCGCCATCACATGCCGGACCACAAGCCTGATGCGACATTGCGATAGGGCGAGCGCTTAGGGATGCGGTTCAATTCACCCCAGACCGACCCTCAACAACAAATCTCCCAGTTCCGCTCCTGCCCTAAACTGCCTTCCCTTCGCCAGTGAACCACGCCTGTCTCCCACCGCCTGTTGCACTGTTTCTTGTTGTTTGACCATTGTAAGAGGGATTTATTATTATAGTCGGATTATGATACTCTGCGTAAGGTCTGTAGGCACAAGGCGTTACCTGCATTTCCCAAAAACAATTATGATACAATTCAGCGTGCCCCAGACCCTATTTATGATACAGTTCAGGCCGAATTTGCCGAATTATGATACAGTTCAGCATTACCCAAATTAACTTTATGATACACTTCAGCGAATTATGATACACTTCGGGATGGCCTCTTTATTCAGCCCACCCTTATCGTCGGCCCTTGCCGATAGCACAGAATCCACTGCGTGCAGATCGTGATCGGCCGCGGCCTTTTAACCCAGAGGGAGAGTAGTTTTCCACTGCAGGCCCAGAGTAGTAGTATAGGTATTACTGCTATCCTACTTACTACTACTTAAGGACGACGCTTATAAATCCTTTGAAAAGGGACTTTGCAGAAACCGTTTCACCCGGCAGTGGTAACCGAAATCCGAGCCAGGAAATAAACACCTGCACCACCAACTCAACTTTCTCCATGCGAAAAGCACTGTCTCTCTGGGGCTGCTGAAAAGCGCAACATTTATATAGGTGCACTTCCAGTGAAGACATCTGGAGGTGATTTTCGCATGGAACCAATAAAAGTCCGCACCAAGATACTCAGCCAGATGCAGCACATGGTCGGCTCTGCCATCATCAAGGACAGACGTTTTCTCGATGATGAGCAGCTGATTCGATCGGAGCAACTGGCAGTTATGGAAGAGATCTTCAACGCCAATGTCCGCGACACCGAGATCCGGGAGCTGAGCAGCCACTTCTCGGCAATACTCCGCGGCGACCATCCCTGCCATCTGGCAATATGGGGCAAAACGGGAACAGGCAAGACGCTCACACTGAGCTATTTCCTTAACCTGCTATCCGAGATGTGCCGCGACAGGAACGTGCCGATGCGCCATGAACACCTGGATCTTTCAAACCCAAGACCGTGTTTTCGGGCCCTCAATGACCTCGCCTGTATGCTTAACGCAAGCAAAAGGTACCAGAAGGGGATCTCCCTCGAAGAGATGATGATCCGAATCGAAACGAAACTCGCTGAGTATCAGGGCTATTTGATACTCTTCATTGATGAGGTTGACAATATCCGCAGGGACAAGGACAACTTCATGACATTCCTGGTGCGAAGGCTGCCTCAAAGAATCCCGGCCAAGCTGATCCTCGTTCTCGTCTCCAACCGCCTGGATTGGCCTGATCACCTTGACCCTCGCGTGAAGTCATTCCTGAAGCTAAATGAACTGATTTTCAAGCCCTATGATGCAATTGACCTGCAGCACATCCTGCGCATTCGGGTGGAAAAGGCCCTCCATCCAGGAACCGTTGAACAGGGTGTAGTTGAAAAGATAGCAGCTATGGCCAGCCGTGACCACGGAGATGCCCGCAGGGCCGTAGCTCTACTGGCAAAAAGTGCATACCTGGCTGAAAAGGCTGGGACAAACATCACCTTCTCGTTGGTCGATCAGGCCGCTGCAGAACTGGACCAGGACCGCCACCTTACACTGTTGCGCTCAGCGCCCGCACAGCTCCAGGCAGCTATGGCTGCTGTAATTGAGGCCCTGCAAAGAACCCAGACAGGATCGATCGGCACTGGAGAAAGCTACGATGCCTACAAGCTGTTCTGTAAGAAGGCTGGACTACGGCCGCTGACGGGCCGTGCCTTCGGGGACCTGATAGCTGAGCTGGACATCTACTCTTTGCTGCGAAGCCGGGTGCTCTCCAGGGGCAGGTACGGCCGTACCCGTGAAATAGTCCTCGATTTGCCGCAAGAATTGGTGGACAGGCTGTACGGGCAGATACTCTTGAACTTCGAATTGCGTAGCTAAGGCAGGGGGGCACGGCGGCAAAGACTGCCGAGGATGGATTGCTGATGGGCTCGCAGATCGCCGCCCTTGGCCCAGATGTCGGCTGAGGCGCCATCTGCAAAAAGACGACCGCATTCGGTGAGCCATACGAAATTGGATGGCTTCATCTCCTGAGTCAGTCCGCACAACGCCACCAGACGGCTGTAGGTACTTGTCAGGAAAAGCAGCCGAAACCCGCGCAGGCTGGCCCCAAACACTTCTTCATATCGCTTGTAGCCGCCACTTTGAAAGTACCACTGGTAGTTGACAATCTTCTGGCGGACATCGGTCATATCTCGTTTCGGACTGGCTATCGTCTCGGTTCCGCAGTCCACCTCCAGAAAGAACAGGCATGTCTTCCCTGCTACCGAATCGGCTGTCGCGAATACCGCATCGGGCGTGAACGTGACACCCTTCATGCCTGAGCCCGGCACTGGAGAATGATTGGTTATTAATATCCGGCCGTCTTGACCCTTGGGTAAGAAGGGAGAGTTTTGGGCCAAGACCTTGATACTCAACCTGGGCAGGACCCGCTCAACCTCCTTTAGGTGAATTCT
>Ga0315284_10012245_pt1 | contig 12220 bp, 19 predicted proteins | sample YL17G09_16_MG_FD_203696 | JGI IMG/M metagenome (GOLD analysis project Ga0315284, IMG submission 203696) | Sediment microbial communities from Yellowstone Lake, YNP, Wyoming, USA - YL17G09_16 | ecosystem: Environmental > Aquatic > Freshwater > Lake > Sediment | place: USA: Wyoming | collected...
CTTTCGACAAAGCATATGAAGCTTGCTGTTCGTTACTTCCCTTGGTTCCAGAAAATTGACCATGTCCTTCAATCAAACTAGCCAAAGTAATAAGAGAATTAACAGCCGCCTGATTGAGAGTAGCTCTCTGTGTAATTGCTGCATCAGAAGTCCTACCGCTCTCAAAATTTAATGCACCACTCAAGGTATTATCAGTAACAGGAGCTTCAAAGCTAGGTCCCAAAATTTTTCCGTCCCTTGAAACTGGTTGATAAATATTGGTACCTACCTGTGTTCGACCAACAAACATATAATTTGTTCCTCGTTGACTAGGAGATGCTGAAGGATCGCTCTGAATAATTTGATTATTATAATAATAAGCATCCTTCAGTCCAGGAACAGCCAAAAATTGATTTGCTCCACGTCCCATTCCCAATCCTCCCATTCCCTCCACATACATATAACCAGGAATGAGAGATTCACTATTAACGTGAGAGACAGGAGCACAATATCCCTCAATACCTAGTCCCTCCTTACTAGAAGGAGTTACAAAACTGTAACCTGGATTAGAACTTGTATCCTTACTTTCTCTCAATTGACTTATATATTCATTGGAAAGATCTTTGGCAATATGTTCACGAGAAACATAACCAGCAGCCTTTGCAGCATCCAGCTCTCCAGGAGCAGGAATATAATTCATTTCTCCATTCGGTCCAGACGTATAAGCCCTACCTGCTCCACTGGGAGAAATAAAAACCGTCTGTCCATTTATACTTACATTTTTATTGCTATTGTTGGCAGCCTGTGCCGTATTAAAATCATGAATCAATTGAGCCTGTAGCCAACCATTCTGCAAAAGTCCAAATCCATTGGATTGACCGAAAACACCAGTAATCAATCCTCTGTAACCAGATTGAGCAATCATATTAGCCACTGTCACATTGGATTGTCCATACATATGAATACTATCCATACCATTAGCTATCTGATTAATCCTATGTTGAGCATATGTCTCAGCACCACCCGCCGCAGCCCAAGCCTCAGCCACCATTGCAGATGCCAATTCCATAGGAATATTAGGACGATGTGCCGCAGAGCTTTTCTCCTCCGCTTCACCAAAAGTACTAGATTTCATCTCCTCAGTAACATAGTCCTCAACATAATCCTGAAACTCCTTTGTATCCTCATTCAATCCCATAGCCGTTGCCTTAGACCTGCCTTCCTGAATATAATAATGTTGATAATATGCATTCTGAAGACCACCCAGATTTTTAGTATATTGTTTCCAAAAAATATCTCCAGCTTTCTCCTGAGATTCCTGAATATCTTTGGCAAACTTTTCCGCCTCTCTCGTCGGATTTTCACTACTTTTCATGAAATCTTGAAAACCTTTTATTCCCAAGGCAATCATAACCGACTGCAAATCTCCAGAAAGAGATTCAAACCTATCCTTGGAAACCCATTCTCCCGTAGACAAACGAACATTATCTTTTTTCATGTTGTTATATCTATTAACCTGATCCGGAGACATCCACTGATTATCAATCTTCACATACGAACGATACTTTTCTATCATATTCGAATTTATATTCAGCAATCTCTTAGCATTCAAGGACATCAAAGAATTAGAAATATCCGCCACAGTCCTTCCCGTCACGTCCGCCATTTCGAATACGCTACCAACCTCTCCACCGATAATCAAATCATAGATTTCTCTATCAGCATCCGACAAACGAGAAATAGTTTCTTCCTTCGTCAAACTTCCACCCGTAACCAATCCTGCATAAAGATCTTTACTCGCAGAAATTTTAGACGCAGGACCCGTCAATCCACTTCTCAATATTCTAGCCATCTCCCACCTCCGTTATTGCTTCTTTCCACTTATCGACAGAGAATCCGGCAAATAAACCTGCCCCGCCGGAACATCAATTATTTCTCTCGTATCATACAAATCCCAAAAATCCGGAGCATAGAGATGAATAGTATTGCGATTACCCGACTTCAAATCTATCATCCTCGACGTCACTACCTTCCTACGCTCATTATACCTACAATTATGAACCAATACATCATTAGCAAAATAATTCTGGTTTTTCTCCACCTCCAAATTGTAAACATCTATCTCAGAATAATAACTAGTTCCATATCCCTTGAAACGAATAGGACCATGACTATAGCTCAAACAAGTATCACCTATTTTCAAATCCCTCGCTCGAATCCATAAACCGCCCACAAAAAAAGGATGCTCGGGAGTACATTTTGCTTCCACATCATTGGAAAATCTCAGAGTCCATATCTCTCTGGTTTTCCTAATGTGAACTTCTGTTACTTTCCGAAATTCATTTTCTCCGAAACGATCGTGAGAAAGAACTCTGTCTCCCACTTTTACATCACAAATATTTCGATGTATAACATTATCACTATCATCAGCAATTAAAACCTTGACAGAACCAGGAAAACATAGAACACGCAATGTCACTGCTCTTCTCAATCTCTTGTCTAAATGATCATAATGTATCGTACAATTATGAGTCAAAATGTTATTGGCAAAATAGTTATTATTTTTTTCTACTTCCAAATTATAAACTTGACCATCAAAAGAAGAAATGTTTTTGTTCCGTACATATACTTCATTTCTATAGGAATGAAATACTTTATCATTTAATTTCAGATACTGTGCTTCCGTCCATATATCAAGATTTAAATTTAATATCGGATGCTCCGGTGTGCAATTTAATTGACTACCATCAGAGAAATCCAAGGATATAATCTCCTTCGCTGGCTTTTCGTAGACCCGAAGAACCTTCTGAAATTCCTGATGCAAATCCGCCGAGAAAGAAAAAACTGAATCTCCCACTCGAATATCCTGAATCTTCCGATATCCCTCCGGAGTAATAATAGAAGTATTTTCCCCGATACAAATTGCTAAATCCACTCCTCTCTTTCTCGTCTGAGCGAGAAACCAAGAGAAGAGCTTATTCATACGAGTAGCCGTGTTACGAGAGTCCATATAGAGGTATGCTTCATCGAAGATGAGGTATGATTGTTTTGTAAGTATACCGTATACGTATATATTATGATTATCCTCTACTTCAATATCATATACTTTTTCAGGATCCTGCAACATTTCCACAACGGAGCTAGTTACCGTTACAATATCAACTTTAGGATTATGTATAAAAGTCTCAATTTTATTCAGAAGACGAGAGGAATCCTCCAACTCAGTATCCCAAATATAAAGAACTTCTTTTCCAGCTACAGCAAATCTTTCTGTCCTAATCTGAATATAATTTTCTACAGATCCATAAATTTTGTTTTTATGATATTCAGTAAATACCTCCAGAACTTTATTGCTTCCGCTATATACAAAATCAGGATTACATCCATTAAACCAAACCTTCCCATCACCAGTATATTCCCATTTTCCTGGAAATTTTTCATCTAGAAAATCTTTCAGTTTTAATTCCAATTTGGTAGGACAAATAAGATGAAGTAATTCTGTTGTATGTTTTTCAACATGTTTCCTCAATTTCTTTGCAGATTCAGGATTTTTCCAATGATCCGCAAAAGTAGGCAAAGTTCCCAATTCTCTAGCACGTTTAAATCCACTTATTCCTGCATCTGCATTTCTCTTGCTTCTCGCCGACCTTTCTGGATCTCCTACTAACTTTTCAGATATTTTTCGGCTTCTCTCTTCTCCGTTCAGTCCTTCGCTAGTCTTCCAAGTTTCCTTCATAGTTTCTGACTTCTTTTTCCTCGTCTGTTCCTCCATTTCTGGAGTCATACACTCACTATAGGACCGTCCCGTCATCAATTCTTTTTTGTTTCTGATAACTTCTTCAGCTTTTTCTTTACCGTACATCTCCAGATATTTCTTTCCTTTCGTACAACGCAAATTCAATCCAGAATATTTATATTGAATAATCCTGTCGCCTTCCTTTAATTCAGAAACCTGTTTAACAGTTCCATCGGACAAATAAACAGGATGTCCTGGAGTACAACGCAAATGATTCCCATTAGAAAATACCAAATTTACAAACACCCAAGAAGTCCTAGTATTAAACACATGGACAACTTTCTTGAATTCTTTCTCTCTCGTTTTTTCATTAAAAGACAACGCATAGTCCCCCACTTCAATATCCTCAATCTTCTTCTGAACAATGCTTCCATGTCCATCTCGAGTTCCATCTTCTTTTCTCGGCTGGTACTCAGGATTCTTTACGGATATTTCTGCACCAGCAGGCAAACAATTATAAATTTCCTTGTCCGTCAAATGCTCCACAAAATAATCCAGAGAAAAAGTATCCGGCGGCTCCAAACCATAGATCTTCTGCACATCCTCCACATCCTGCACTCGAGGGTCTCGACAGGTCTTTATGAAGTGCTCCACAAAAGCCAGTTGATAATTGGCTATGACTCTTTTTCCCTTCAACCATTCATTATAGGCAAAAGCTGTACAATTATGAACTAGAATATTATTAGCAAAATAATTATTGTTTATCTCCACTTCGAGATTATAGACTTTTTCTTTTCGCCCAGAAATAAGAACTACACTTTTAATTCTCGGATACTTCTCCACGCCCACAATGAAATATCCTACATATTTGTCTATGTTTCCAGCATCCACAAATCCTATCTTATCCACATAAACAGGATGCTCTGCTGTGCAAATCAGTTTATCTCCATTGTCCAAAAAAATCGCAACAAGAGATGAAGATTCCCGTACAAAGATATTCGATACTCTCCTCAATTCCCTCACTTTCGAGCGAACATTATAGGAGAGAACCAAGTCCTTGACTTGAATCTCCTCGATATTTTTTTGACCCGATGCCGTAGCTATACCAGTGCCAGCGGGTACACAACTCATAGTTTTTCCAGCAACTTATCTCAACTTTCGCTGAGGGTTGGACTTTCTCTTAATCCTTTTCAGGACTCTCCGTATAAAGTCTCTACACTTGCCCAGAATTTCTTCTTGCTAGCTCGGGATTACCTTGACCTGCGGCTTCCCCGACTTAGCGGAGTTATTGCCTCAGTGTTGCCACTGAGCGGGACCACTTCAACTATCTGAAAAATCCCATTCTTCCTTCTTGATCTGTCCCCTCTCTAGAACTTTTATTTTTCCTGTTTTTTACAAGATTTTAATGTTTTTGCGAGAGGGGAAAACTATGCGTAATAATGACATAACCTAAAATTAGTATCATTAACACGCACAACATTTGGCATCACCTCCTTGTTTGCATAAACTTGGAGGCAAGAAAATAAAACTCCTCCATGCACATAGATCATCTTTTATCATTAACCTCAATTATAACATAGACTAGATAGAAATTAAATCTCTGCTAAGTCACGACAATTTTTGCACATACCATGATCATCCATAAAACAATGACTATTCTCATAACGAGGTCTAAGATAAAAATTGTAATCATTATCACTCTCATAATTACTAACGAAGTTACAAATTCCTATCGGTTCTCCCTCAACTCCTTTATTTTTCAAAATATATTTAACATATCTATCTGACAGTGTTTTGGGAGAAAATAACTTATAAATATGCTCGTACTCGTATCGATCTTTTATCATGTCACTAATTTCTTCAGAAGAGTGCTCTTGCACAATAATATTATTAATAGGTATTTTTTCTATCTCAATATAGATCTTAGACCAATAATCAACTATTGTTTTCGAATCAAATGGTCCATAAAGATGAACGACATCTCTATCATCGTTAGGAAATACAGATTCATCTTTGTCATAGACATGAAAATAATATTTTTCCATAACTTTACCTCCTCATAAGACTAGATAGAAATTAAATATCTTTCCTACATTCTGGACACAACGTTCTGCTTTGTCTTGCATCCTCACCATTAGCAAAAGTATGACCACATTGATTACATTTGTGAGGTTTCAATCTAGGAAATTTATCATATTTATCCTTCTCTCTCTTTCCCGCATAAGCATATTGATTTCCTATTTTTACCGCCTTTTCCACCATCTGAGAAGTAACATTGTTTGTTGGCTCCAAATATAGCTCCACCAACATATTCTTAGGAGTATTTAACAATTCCTCCGTATCTACTTCTGTCCATTTAGGATTACGAAAATCTTGAGCATAAATAATGCCACCTTCTTCGAAAAATTCTCGTAATTTTACTGTTCCAAATTTAGACCCCCATGTATTCATATCACCACTATGTCCCTGCAAACCAAAATAATGACCATTCTTAGTTCCTTTTGGAGGACGATGATCCATTTCATCTCTCCAAGGAATCTTAGATCTAATAGCTATTAACTGTTTCACAAAGATTCTCTGCATTCTGGACATAGAACCTTGCTCTGTCTTTCGTCTGCATTATTGTAATAATTGCCACACTGATTGCATTTATGTCTTGGATGTTTTTTGTTATCTTCCTTCACTTTTTTAAAATATTCTTTTTTTGTAACAGCATATTTGCTACCAATTCGAACAGCCTCCTCAATCATATTAAAGGTTTCTTTGTTAGTAGGAACCAAATACAATTCCACTTTAATTCCTTTAGGAACTTTCAGCAACTCCTCTGGATCATCAATTTCTTTCCACGTTCCAGGTTTGCTGAATTCCTGCATATAAATAATACCTTCATTATCACTAAAAATACGCAAATCCACAGTACCAAAAGAACGACTAATCTTTCTTCTAGATGATTCTCTCACAGGATAAAAATGTCCAGCCAATCCGAAAAAACGCCCTTTTTTTCTACCGGGAGAAGGGTGAGCAAAATCATTTTTTCCTTTGATTGGAGAATAATCCGTACCAGCAATATTATATCTTTCTGCTATTATTTGTTTCATTGTTTCTCTAACTCTCTCAATCTGTTATCTCTAATAGTCCAATTTTTTCCAGGACTTCCATAACCTTTTAGTACATAACCTTTAGGTTTAACCTTAGGTTTCTTTTCTGTCTCTTTTAGATACTGTCCTTTAAACCTCTCAAGATTTGGTTCCATCTAACTACCTCCTTAATCCTTTACCTAGTCTTATCCAGGTTCTATTTTTCTTATAACATCTTAATCCAAGTGTTAGATTACAAAAGTAAAAAGGTATATTAAAGGGAAAAAGCTTTTTCCAATCTATCATAAAGAATCTATCTAATTCTTCAAGGATCTCCTTATAGTTATTTATATGCTCACTTTCTATACACCAGTTATAGGGTACCTTAAATCTTTTTTCAAATTCTTTTTGGGAGGAGAACCTTCTAGCAAGTGTGTAGAATAAACTTCCTTCAAGGGGTATTATTACTTCAAAGAAGCCTTCTGGTTTAAGTAGATTATCTATATGTCTTAAAGCTTCTGGAAGATTAGGTAAGTGCTCTAGAACGTGGATTGCTATTATTCTATTGAAGTACCTTCCAGGGAATAAAAGACCTTTTTGTATGTCTCCTTGTACTATTTTAACACTTGGAAACTTTTCCTTACATTTAAGTAACATATCTAGTCTTAAATCTAAGGCATAGTAATCTTGCTTAGAAAGGTCTTCAAAGGCTACCTGGGAACCTAAGCCTGCTCCTACTTCAAGTGTTCTACAGTTTCTAGGAAGGGGTGGATGTAGTAAGCCTCCTATATGGTTAAATTTTTCAGTATAGGAGAATTTTTTAGGGGCTATCTCGTGCCAATGGATCATCCAGAGGTCTCTTATCTTTATTTGTTCTTCTGTTAAGACCTTAGGGATCTTTGGCCACTTATTCCTCATAATCATCCCCTTCTGTGGGAGTAGCAAGTAGGAGGATAATTACTAGGATAGCTACTATGAAGACTCCTATGACTAAGTAGACACCAACTGTTTCTGAGGAGCCTTTAGCTAGTTCTTTATTTAAGGAGATAAACCAATCTTGATATCTTAACCAGGTTAAAATACTATCCATTTAAGTACTGCTGAGAGTATCTAGTTTCTTCTTCTTTTTATATCCAGGTTTAGTTTCTGTTAGTATATCAAACTTACATTTTGGCATTAGGCACTTTATACATTTAGGACTATACTCACATCCTTTATCTGGTGGGAGCTTCTTATCTGCTTTCATAGGACCAAAAAAGGAGTTAGTATATGTGAGTACACATACTAACTCCAATTTACTTAGATATCTATTCCTAATAGTTTCCTAAAGAATTTAGGGTCTGGCATCATGTTAGAAGCATTACCTCCAAACATAGAAGTTCTACCTACATTATAGATATTGAGTCTTTCCTGTTTAGGGGTATTTAGGGGGCCCTGACTTACAGGTCCTTGTGGAGTTTGGTTAGGTGTAGAAGTACCTGATTGGGCGTCTAGTCTATCCAGCAAGTTTTGAAATAATTCCCTTTCTTCTCTGTCCATTCTTTTTTACTCCTTTTAATTTTTACTACAAGCAATTTCTTTTACTAATCTATAATACAATCATATCTATTTTCTCCTTCTATTTAACTAGTATAAGAGATAATCCCCAAGAGAAGGTAATTATATCTACTACTAGTATTAGGGGTCTAATATCTAGAAAGATGGCTTTGGTAAGTAAGATAAAGAATCCATAAGAGTGAAGTATAGGAATACTAGTAGCAAATGTGAATATTAAGAGTAGGCAACCTCCTATAAGACTTTTATGGTTTTTAATCCAAATCATATTTTTCTCCTTATGTTTATTGGGTGGGGAAAGCCTTAAGTAGTTAATGTGGCGGACATTAACTTATTTGAAGGAGGTATGAGCGGCTAGATTTGGCACCTCTAGCAGAGGTATACTATAAATGAAGGCTTTCCCCAAGGCTCATACTTTTTCTAGTTTAGCTTTGAGTTCCTTTAAGCATTCTTCCTCTGGATGAGGAAGACTTGTATAGTACTCACCACATCTTTTGCATTGGTATACTCCTAAACTTGTTATTATAACTATTAGACCCCCAAGTAAGGGAATTACCACTAGCCAGAACAAGTCATCTCTTTTTAATAAGTAACTTAATATGTAAGCTGTAAGGGAAGTTCCAATAAGCATAACTAATAGACCTATAAGTATATTTATATCTTCCTTTCTTTTTCTTACTTTAACTTCTTCTGTACTTAATTTTCTTATCATTAGTCTAGACCTCCTAAGTTTTCTTAGATAGAAAGAGTATTGTAAAGACTAGTATAGGTTCTAGTGAGAGCATTATTATTGTTAAGGCATTTGTATTAGCTCCCTCAAGAATATTCCATAGCCAGCTTAGATTACATAAACTTAATACTATTACTGAATAAATTGCTAGTCCCTTCATTTTATAACCTTTAAGAATTATCTATCTCTTCTTCCTTTTCTATTTCTTCCATATCATAGTTTTCTATATCTTCTAGTTTTCTTATCTCATTGTTAGAAAGACCATCCATCTTAGAAATTTTTTCTCCACAGATAGAACAAATATATTCTCCTGGTTTCATTAAGTGGCCTTTCTTACACTCAAACTCACTCATCCTTTTTCTCCTTTTGTTCTGTTAAAGGTCTACCTATCTTACTTTGTATTTTCCTTCTCCTCTCTTTTCTTTTCTTCTTACTTTCTTTTAAGTGCATCTTTTTCCACCTTTCTACTATTTGAAATTTTTCTTAGAACCTTTATAGTATTATTTAGACCTTTTTGGGACACATCTCCTAATCTATCATTAAAGAATATAGAAGGACTTAGTCTAGGATTAAAATCTATTTGGGTTTGTAAGTCCCCTATACATAACTGTCTTTCTTGTCCATGTACATATTCTAAGTACTCACATATTATTTTCTCTAGAGTACTTCCACTTATTATAAAGATTATCCTTTCTGGATTAACTACTTCCATTTATACCTTCCTTATATCTACTTCTACAGTTCTCACATCTCTCTAAAAGGTCTTCTAAGGATAGTTTGGTGTCTATTGGGGTACTGAGGCCTGTTATATCTTCTAGAGGAGACATATGGAGCATACCTCTAGATTCCATTTCTTTAACTAAAGTCTCATGTCTCTCCTTTAAAGTTGCCATATCAAATAGGTTAGCATGGATATATCCAAATAAACTAGTCCCTCTTTTTATGGCTCCTACAAACATATGGGTTTCTGCGTGTTCTCCTAGAAGGTGCTGTCTACACATAATAGAGGGAGTGACATTCCACATTCTCATTTTTTTTCTTAACTTTCTTTAGTTAGAGTACATATCAATATTATCTTTGAGTTTGTACTACTTAAAGGAAAGTTTCTACTTTTACTTACCAAATCCCAAGAGGTTTCTATCCACTTGCTTTTCTGTTTATACATACATTCAATAGTTTTAAAAGGGTTAGATGATAGTAGTAGAGTATCCAGGCCTTTATTAAAGCCCAGAGGAATTGTAACTATAAGTTTTCCTCCTTCTTGTAATATATTTGTTTTTATATTACTTAAAGTTCTTAGTAACTTAAGAGGAGAATAAATTCTAGTATCCCAAAAGCCTATATGCTCAAATGTGGATATACTTATAACTAATTTATATTTTCTTTCTGGTATGAATGTTTCTATATCCCTTAGTATAACCTTCTTGGATACTTCTTTAAGGTCTATTATATCATGGGTACAGTTAAAGTAGTGGGACAGAACATTCCCTACTTCTAGAACATCTCTTGGACTATAAGTGCCCAGTATTTCTTTTACTATAGGAATCTCAATACTTCTTTCATTAGTCCAGGTTAGGTTATATAGATGGTTAAAGTACTTATACTCTTTATTATTAAAGTAAAAGACTTTAGGTAAGCTTAAAATACCTTTAAGTTTAAGTAGTAAGTAAGTAGGTAGATTTATAATATATAGTAATACTCTTTTAAGTAGGTAGTATAAGCCTTCTTGTTTAAGAGTAACCCTAAGAAATTTACTATAATGTTCTATAGAGTTATTCATACTCTAGAGGGTCTTTAATTCCGTTAGCTTGGAACGATTCCAGACGTTCTGAACACGTTCCACACTTTCCACAACTTTTTTCTCTGCCATTATAGCAGCTCCAGGTTAGGGAGTAGTCTACCCCAAGGTCTATACCCTTTTTTAGTATTTGGGTTTTATTAATATCTATAAAAGGGGCCTCAATAAGTACCGGCTTCCAGTCACACAGAAGTGCAACTTTCTTAATTGCTTCTACAAATTCAGGTCTACAATCTGGGTAGACACTATGGTCTCCCATATGGGCTGCATAGTAGACTTCAGAGGCCCCTTTGCCCACAGAGTAACTTATAGCTAAACTAAGTAGTACCATATTTCTATTTGGCACCACTGTTGCTCGCATTGAGTCTTCCTCATAATGCCCCTCAGGCATTAAGACTCCTTCTGTAGTTAAAGCACTAGGTGCTAAGCTACTAAAAGCTTTCATACTAAATATTTGGAAGGGTACCTTTAGTTTAACACAGGTTTGGATAGCAGATTTTATCTCCTTCTTATGCTTCTGATTATAGTCAAATATTATAGTACCTATACTTGCTTCTGGGTATTTATCTATTACATAATATAGGAGAGTAGTACTATCCAGTCCCCCACTTAAAAGAACTACTTTATCCATATATTCTTTTCTCCTAGTATCTTGTTTCTAAAGTTAGAGTTACTTGTTTTACCTTCTTTAAGTAAGTCTTCCTGTACTGCTTGGTCATAGAGTTTAAGACCTTGTCTTACTCTTCTTAAGGAAAGCTTTTTAAGTTTCCAGTCTTTGGAATCTTTTACTAGTTTTAACATAAGTCCTTTTCTAAAGGTTCAATAATTATCTCTAAGGTTGGATCAAAGGTTCCAAGTGTTACACCTAAGTCATTATATCTAAAGTATTTATCATCTACTGGAAGAACTTTCTTTAAGGCGTCTCCTATAACTTTGTGCAAGTTGCTTAAATCTGGATGCCTTAAGTCAGAAAAATGACCTTTAATACTTACCCTATAGAAAGGTGCTTTTGGTATATTAAGATCCTCAACCACATTAGCTAACTCTCTCATCCACATAGCTACTGGAGGCTTTGTTTTTCTATTCTGGAACTTATAGCTGTTATCGCTTAAAATTCCGCCAATAAAAGGTCTTATTACTCTATATTCCATATTAAGTTTTTCCTATAAAGGCTACTGAACCTAAAAGCATAGCTGCTACAAATAAGTAAGGTATTACATCAAGTAGAGCTGAGGTAGTAGGGTCTAATTTTCTTACTGGGACTCCTGTTTCTTTTTCTCCCTGTAATAACTCTTGTGGAGTTGTTGCTTGGGTTTGAGGGGTAGTAGTTATTTTAGGGTCATTTA
>Ga0315284_10012247_pt1 | contig 12217 bp, 8 predicted proteins | sample YL17G09_16_MG_FD_203696 | JGI IMG/M metagenome (GOLD analysis project Ga0315284, IMG submission 203696) | Sediment microbial communities from Yellowstone Lake, YNP, Wyoming, USA - YL17G09_16 | ecosystem: Environmental > Aquatic > Freshwater > Lake > Sediment | place: USA: Wyoming | collected...
CTCGTCACCCGCGCAACAGCGCCGCCCGCGACCGCAATCTTCAGGCGTTGATCGAAGCCAACACTCCGGTGGTGACCATCTTTGGCAAGAGTTGGGATCTGCATGTGAAGGTGGCTCTGGGCATTTCCCTGAAGGAAAACCTTCTGCTGATTCGCGAATCGGTGGCGTTCCTGAAATCCAAAGGCAAGGAAGTGATCTACGACGCCGAGCACTTCTTTGACGGATTCAAAGCCGACCCGGATTATGCTCTCGAAACGCTGACGGCCGCCGAGGAGGCCGGAGCCGACAGCATCGTCTTGTGCGACACCAGCGGCGGCACCCTCACTTCCGATCTTCGGGAGCGCTTTCATATTGCTTCCGAACAGGTCAAGACGCCCATGGGAATTCACACCCACAACGATTGCGAAATGGCGGTCGCTAACTCGATTGCCGCCGTGCAACTGGGGGCGGTGCAAGTCCAGGGCACGATCAACGGCTATGGAGAACGGTGCGGCAATGCCAATCTCTGCTCCGTGATTCCCGTTCTCGAGTTGAAGCTGGGCCTGCACTGTATCGGCCGGCAAAACCTCAAACGCCTTACGGAAGTCTCCCGCTACGTCAGCGAGTTGGCCAACCTGCACCATCGCCCGGATCTGCCTTTCGTCGGCGAGAGCGCGTTTGCCCACAAAGGCGGCATTCATGTGAGCGCGGTGATGAAAGAGGCATCTACCTATGAGCATGTGCATCCGGCGGTCGTGGGCAACAAACGCCGGGTCCTGGTCTCGGAACTCTCGGGAAAGAGCAACGTGATCTACAAGGCGAAGGAACTGGGTCTAAAGCTGGATAAATCCTCTCCCGACGCCAAGGTCGTGGTGGACAAGCTCAAGGAGATGGAGCATGGCGGCTATCAGTTTGAAGGGGCCGAAGCCTCTTTTGAGATTCTGTTCAATAAGCTGGTGCACCACTCGCGGGAGTTCTTCGAGTTGGACGGCTTTCGCGTCATCACCGAGAAGAAAGGGGCCAACGAGCCGCACTCCGAGGCCGTCATCAAGTTGCGCGTGGACGGCAAGGAGGAACACACGGCCGCAGAAGGGGTGGGGCCGGTGAGTGCCTTGGACCGGGCCTTAAGAAAATCGCTCACTACTTTCTTTCCGTGTATCCGGGACATCCGCTTGACCGACTATAAAGTCCGCGTGCTGAATCCCCAAGGCGCGACTGATGCCAAGGTTCGGGTGCTGATCGAAACCAGCGACGGCCACGACACCTGGGGAACGGTGGGCGTTTCGGAAAACCTCATCGAAGCTAGCTGGCAGGCCTTGGTGGACAGCATCACCTTCAAGCTGAAAAAGGAGTACGGCTACCGGCGGCAGCAGAGTCACGCGCGCGCAGCCAAGTGAGGCGGGAGCCGAACACCGAAACTCGAAAGCAGAAACTCGAGACCCGAGACAAGGTAGCGCACACCTGTTGCGTAGGCCTACCGCTCTTGGTTTCTGTCCCACCTACCTCTTTTTCCAGTTCCAGCATTCAGGAATAGCAGTGTAGATTAACGGGGCTGCGTCGGTATATATTTCCATCTTATGCCACGGAGCTCCTACATGGTCATTCCGCTTTTCCTCATCGCGATTCTTTCTGTCCTGTATTTCGGTCATTACTTCATCTATTGCTCGAGCGTGCATTTCTTCAGCCTCACCGGTAAGGGAAGCAAGGCGGCCCTGGCGCTGGTTCTCTTTCTCCTCCCAGCGAGCTTCATCGCGTCCGAAATCATGGCCCGCCGCGGCGACGGTGGTTTCACCAGAGTGCTCTTCTTCTCCTCCTCACTCTGGCTCGGTGTCGGGTTGACGCTGATGACCACTTTCGCGCTCGCCTGGGCCGCCTGGGGGGCCGCAAAACTGTCGGCGCATCGGCCCAGCCCCGCGGTATTCGGCTTCGCGGCCGTTGCCCTGGCATGCCTGTATTCCGGCTACGGTGTGTGGAATGCATATCATCCGAGGATTGAGAACGTCACCGTACGAATAAAGAATCTGCCGTCCGAGTGGCGGGGGAAAAAGGTTGTACAGCTTTCCGACGTTCATCTGGGACACATCTTGGGCAGGGCATTTCTGCAAAGGATTGTTGCTAAAGTCAACGCCGAGGACCCGTCCATCGTTTTCATCACGGGGGATCTCTTTGACGGCATGGACGGGCGTCTCGACGAGTTGGTTGGCCCGCTCAACGACCTCCGGGCTTCTTTGGGAATATATTTCGTGACGGGAAACCACGAAACCTATCTGGGCACTGACCGGGCTTATGCGGCTCTGAAGAAAACCAAGGCGAGAATCCTGCGCGATGAAATGGTAGTGATCAATGGGCTACAGATTATTGGGGTGAGCCATCCAGAGCGCGGCTTCTCAAAAGATATTGCCGAAGTGATGAGAAGACTCCCCCATTTCAATCCTCGGATGCCGTCCGTTCTCCTCTACCATAACCCGACCCAGATAGAACCGATAAAGGCAGCCGGGGTCAATTTACAGCTCTCCGGGCATACCCACAAAGGTCAGATCTTCCCGATACAGTTCATCTCTGGGCTGATCTATCAAAAGTACTACAACGGACTGCACGTCGAGGGAGACTACACTATCTACACGACGAGCGGCGCCGGGACGTGGGGCCCGACGATGCGGACCGGCAACCATCCGGAAATCGCCGTAATCCACCTCGAATGAATTCAGGTTGATGGGAGGTGGATTCCTAATATGAATTCAGGCGCCGCCTGGCCGTTCTCCCTAAAACCTCACGATGCCCGGTTCCCGACCGTGGTAGCATGGTCAACGGGTAATGCACTCTGCACTCCTCGCGGAGCGATGACTCGTCAGATTAAACGAAATCGGAATATGGGAGCCTGTCAGCATGAAGTCTAGACGCCTGTCAACAAGTGCGAGCCTCTTGCGGCTGGTACTCGGCCTGTTCATGGCCGGGGGGGCCGCGACCGTCTTCAGCGCACCCCAAGCGACTTCGATTCGAGGGACTCTGCGCAACACCCCGGGAAATGTTCTGGCCGATGCCGTAGTCGAGCTACGGGCCACTGATGGAGGTCGAGTTCTCGAGAGTTCTGTGGATCCGAGCGGGGCATTCGTCTTCACCGACCTTGCCCCGGGAGACTATGTGGTGTCAGTGCGTTGGCAGAAGCAAAGGGCGACCGTCAAGGTACCGGTCTTGGTCCACGAAGGCGAGGAAGTAACGATTGCCTTGGAGATTTCTCCCGATGGGCAATTGATCCTGCATCAAACCGCCGCTTCGAACGCAGGCCCCACAGGTGCCAACCCCAATCCCGCTGTGGCAGCGGGTCCTCAGAGTAGCGGTGGCGAACGGCTTTCAAGCAAGGAAGTCTCGAGCTTGCCGCTCAACAAGCGGGACTTCAGCCAACTTCTCTTGCTTGCCGGCGGCACGCAGAGCGACACCAACGGTTCTGCGAATTTCACCCAGCAGTTTGCCGTGAACGGTCAGCGGGGAACCACTGCCGTTTTCGCCATGGACGGCATCTTTGCCAGTGACCCGGAGTATGGCGGGGCGACGTTCTCAAACTTCAACGTGGAAGCCATCCAGGAGATCCGTTCCAATTCTGGCGTGATGCCGGCGGAGATCGGTGAAGGAGCGGCGTCTTTCACCGACATCATCACCAAGGCTGGTACCTCGCAAATCCACGGTGCGGTTTTCTCCTTCGTGCGCAATGCCGCCTTTGACGCGCGGAACTTCTTCGACCGGCGCTCCGCTGCGCAGCCCGGCCGAATTCCACCTTTTGTGCGCAATGAGTTTGGTTTCACTAACGGCGGGCCAGTAGTCCTGCCGGGCCTTTACAACGGCCGCAACCGGACCTTTTACTTCGGCCAGTTCCAGGGATTCCGGCAGGTGCTGGGGACCACGCAGGTTTTTCCGGTGCCCACGGTGGCGGAACGCCAAGGGCTGGACACAACGGCTTTTCCCGGCGATACGCTGGTGGTGCCGGTCAATCCCCAGATTGCGCCGGTGCTGGCGCGCTATCCTTTGGCCAACGATCCTCAAGGGCCTTTCGGCGCGCGCACCTATGCTACCTCCTCTAAGGTGACGACCAAGAGTGACCAGTTCTCACTGCGTATTGATCACCGCCTTTCCGATAAATCGGCGCTTTTCGCGCGTTTCAACTTCAACAATCTCACCGGCCCGCTCACCAACCCATCCCAGACCGCCATCGACCCCAGTTTCGCGATTCAGTTCTACGACCACCAACGCAATTTCGGAATGACTTACACCCGCACGGTTTCGCCGCAGATGGTTTCAGAATCGTCCTTCGGCTATATCCGCACCACGCCCAACTACCCCACGCTGAATCTGACACAGCCGGGCCTGATCTTCGCCGACGGTTTGTACGAATCCTTCAACTCTGCGGCAGGATCGGTAATGGGGGCATTCACCAACCTCTTTCAGGCTCGGCAGAATTTCACCTACACGCGTGGTAACCACACGTTCAGGTGGGGTGCCGAAGCCCGCTTCAACCGTGACACGGCTGTTTTTGGAATGAATGCGAACGGGGCATACATGTTCGGAAGCGGTCCTGCTTACGCGCCAGTGGAGATACCTTCCTTGGGCGGCAGGCATGATATTCACGTGGGAGACCTGCTACCTGACACGCTAACCGGTCTGCTCACGGGAACTCCTCACTCCTACTCGATCTCCGTTGCCCCGTACATGTTTGCGCAGGGGGATCACATCGGCGAAGTGGCTGTCCGGCGCGAGGCCTACAATTTCTACTTTCAGGACACCTGGGAAATCTCTCCACGCCTGACGGTCAATTACGGACTTCGGTACGAAGTGACCACCCGTTTTCACGCGGGCCACAAACTCACGTCCGGGGTTGTCGTCAGCAAGCCTGACGGCAGCCCGGCCCGTTCGTGGGATCCCGACGCCAGGCTGAATCTTCTGGTAAATCTTCAGCCGCCCTACCAGTTTGATTGGCGCGGTTGGGGTCCGCGCCTGGCGCTCGGCTGGCGCCTCACGGATAAGACCGTATTACGCGGGGGCGGCGCCATCACAACCATTTTAGTCAATTCCGCGACGACCAATATGCTGGTGGCAGGAACCCCCTTTGTCATCACACCCGTCGTCGTTGCGATGCCAGGGGTGCCCGTCCCGTTCCAGAACTCCGTGGCGCATCTCGATCTCCCGGAGATGTTTACGCCGTCGGGTCAACCCCTCTTTCCGCCGGGCCAACCCTCCGATAATGTGGCTTCGAATACCCAGTTTGACGTAGAACGCTTCGCAAGAGATTTGGCCGCCCAAACACCGGGAAACCAGTTCCATCCCTATCCGCTCGGCGGCATGGCGCAGGACTTCCGGAATGGGTACATCGAGACCTTCACGGCAGGCCTGGAACATGACTTCGGTGAACTAAAGTTCAGCGTTTCCTATGTGGGCACCGCAGGGGTGAAACTTGCCAGTCTGGCTTACGTCAATGGATACAACGGCGCTGATCCCGCCTTCGCATCTTTTACGAAATTCGACGCGACGGGGCGGCCAGTGGGCGGCGTCGGTCCCACCTCACTCATGACGACGCAGTCGCACTCCACTTTTCATTCCTTACAGGCAGGTGTGTCCAAGACTTCCAGGCGCGCGGGTTTGGGCTTCACAGCCAACTACACCTTTTCAAAGTCCCTGGATGACACCAGCACACCCCTGCCGGGATTTTTTTCCTCTTATTCTTCAGTCACGCTCCAAACCCCGCCGCAGGACCCGCGCAATCCGGCAGCGGAAAAAGGACCCTCCATCTTCGACATCACACATGCGTTCTCTCTTAACTTCATCCAGGAATTGCCCTTCGACCGCATATCGTTCTTCCGGCCGCTGGGACGACTGGCTTCCGGCTGGCAACTCCTGAACATCACCACCCTGGCCAGCGGATCACCCTTTACGATTTACTCCGGAGTGCAACAAACGGGCATGGGGGCGATTGGCGCCGATCGCCCCGACCAGTTCGGCACGCCGGTTCTTTCGATTAACCGACAGACCCGCGAGGACTATTTCGGCCGCGGCAGTGCCAATTCCTCATTCTTCAATATCCCCATCAATGTGCCCGGAGGAACTGGTCCAAATCAGGGAAGGTTCGGGACTCTCGGCCGCAATACCTTCCGGGGGCCGGCCTACCATAATTTCGATTTTGGGCTGACCAAAGATACGAAGTTCGGCCACCGCGCCGGAGGGGAGGCTGTAACACTTCAATTCCGCGCCGAGTTTTTCAACGTTTTCAACCTGGTTAACCTCGGACTCCCTTCCAACGTCCTTCGCGGCTCGGGCTTCGGCATCATAAATCGCACCGCCGGCTCATCGCGCCAAATCCAACTTTCCCTCAAACTGTCGTATTAAACCAGGTGGCATATCCTCACGCAAGATTGCTCTGCGTACACGGCTCGAGGCACACCAGTTCAAGCCTTTTCACCCCCCTCACGAACCGCTCCTCCCCCCGGATGAATCCACCGCTACCACGAGCGTCATTGAACCCCTCGAACGAAATGCTATAGAATGGCAACGCGGGTACCGGAGGAATGCGTACATCACGGCCCGCATGTCGTGAGGGTGCAAGTCATTTGAGCAAGCAATTCCGGCGATGGCCGTTTCCCATTCTCGCGCTGGCGTTGGCGCTGGCTTTGCTGATCTGGCCGGCACGGAGCTCACGCAGTGAGAACTTTGTCTTTTATCTTCCCGCCACGCATCAGGTGGTGCCCCTTGAGATGATAGAGGGCGTCAAATACCTGCCGCTGATTCAAGTCTTGAATATGGTCGGCAAGGTCAGCGGTCTGCAGGAAAAGAAGAACTCTCTGAAGGTCTGGTTCGGGAAAGCTCAGGTGGAGTTGCGTCCCAACGAGAAGAGGGTGCGGCTGGACAAAACCTGGGTGAACTTGCAAGCTCCGGCCCGCATGGTGAACGGCCAGTGGATGGTGCCCGTGGACTTTCTCACTTCGGTCCTCCCCAAGCTCACGCCGGAGCGCATTGAATACCAGGAAGGAACCAACCGCATCTTTATCGGCGACATCCGGCCGAACTCCTACACCGTGCGTCTGGATCAGATCGCGAACGGCGCCCGCCTGACCGTGCAATTCACGGACAAAGTCAGCGTGCGCACAGCAGCCAGCAACGGCAAGTGGATCCTGTTCCTGGGCGAGCGGCCCGTCGAGCCGCTCGAACCGCAGCATCGCTTCCAGAACTCCTACCTGAGCGAACTGCACTTTGATGATCAGGACGGCGTCCCCAAGCTGGTGGTGACACCGACGGCCGACGGGCTAAATTTCTATCCGTCGCTCGCGGAAGGGGGCAAGATTCTGCTGGCGGATGTCCTGAAGCCTCCACCCGCCGCGCCGCAAGCGGCGGCCACTCCCGAAAAGCCGAGCGCGCCAGCTGCGTCCGCCACTTCTGAAACGCCCGCCGTCATCGAGGAGGCGCCGGAAGCACAGCCCGGCCCACCCTTGCCCGCGGTGGTGCTCGATGCCGCGCACGGCGGACCGGAGACTGGTGCCCGCGCCCACGACGGGATCCTGGAGAAGGACCTGGTGGCGCAATACGTCGCGCGGGTGCGGCTGGCGCTGCTCGCCACGAAGAAATATCGCATTGTCCTCACGCGGCTCGGCGACAACAACCCGACCCTCGAACAGCGGGAAACAACCACGAACCTCGCCCGCCCCATTGTCTTTCTAACATTCCATGCAGGCAACCTGGGATCGTCGGCGCCGCGCGTCGTCGTCTACAGCTACAAGGTTTCTTCGGGCGTGGCCCCGCCGGCCAACGATGCGGCCCCCGTGTTCATTCCCTGGCGGTTGGTCCAGGAGGCATTTCTCGACCGCAGCCGCCAACTGTCACAGACATTGCAGCAGCAGTTCAACCAAGTTGGTGGAATCACCGCCGGCGAAACCGCCGAACTGCCAGTCCGCGCGCTGCGGAGCATCAACGCTCCGGCGGTGGCCATCGAGGTTGGAAGTCTCTCCCCCGAGCTGGATTCGGCGCCGGTCAACAATCCCGACTTCCAGCAGCGGTTCGCCAACGCCATCGTCCAGGCACTTGAGCAGTTCCAGGGAGGGAAATCGTAGGCTATGTCCCTGCGCATCAGAATCCTCCTGTTCGTGACGCTGGCGATGCTGGCCGGGGGCTACTTCTACCTCCGGGTGCTGTCCCGACGCATCCAGATCGACAGTCCCCAGCACCACGAAGAATCCGTGCTCACGCGCCTGAGCGAAGACGTCCTGCAGTCATCAAACCCCAGCCAGGGAGTCACGCTCTACTTCCCTTCCTACGATCGGGGACAGTTGCTCGCGGAATCTCGGCCGCTGGCCCTGGCCGCCTCCGATCCTGACCGCATTCGCCAGATCGTGCTGGCGCTCATCGAAGGATCACGCTCCGGCGCGAACCCCCCGCTGCCGCCCGAAACGACGGTGCGCGCCGTCTTTCTGACAGCGGAAGGCACGGCGTACCTGGATCTTTCCAGTGAAGCCCAGAGCAGCGCTTCTCCCGGAATCCGGGGAGAAAATCTGGCAGCTTATTCAATCGTAAATTCTATAGCCGCTAATATTCCATCGGTTAAAAGCCTCAAAATCCTCATCCAGGGCCAAGAGGTGGAAACACTGAACGGCCACGTGGACTTGACCAACAACTTTGTTGCCGATGTCTCTTACGAGGCGCCAACTCCCGCGAGGTAACTCATGAGCCCGATCCCGACAGCCTCCAGTGGTTTGCTCTACGCCGGCGGCAAGCTGGTGCGCGCCGACGGCCGCGCCGCGGCGGACATGCGGCCGATTGAGATCATTCCCGACTACGTCTCCAGCGCCGAAGGTTCGGCCCTGATTCAACTGGGCGAGACCCGGGTCGTGTGTACCGCCTCGGTGGATGATGGCGTGCCACCGTTCCGGAAAGGGCTCGGGCAGGGCTGGATTACCAGCGAGTACGCGATGATCCCCCGCGCCACGCAGACGCGGACATCGCGCGAGGCGACCCGCGGCCGGCAGGGCGGGCGCACCATGGAAATCCAGCGGCTGATCGGCCGTTCCTTGCGGGCCGTGACGAACCTCAAGGCGCTGGGCGAACGCTCGGTGTGGATCGATTGTGATGTCATCCGGGCCGATGGTGGCACACGCACGGCGTCCATCACCGGCGCCATGGTCGCGATGGGGTTGGCGTTCCAGAAGCTCGTCGCCTTGAAAGTCATTTCGCGCATCCCGCTGAACGATTATGTCGCCGCCCTGAGCGCTGGATCCGTGGCCGGGGAGATGCTGCTCGACCTGGACTACGCCGAGGACTCGAACGCGGACATCGATATGAACGTGGTGATGACCGGACGCGGCCAACTCGTCGAAGTCCAGGCCACCGCCGAAGGACGGGTCTTCAGCCTCGACGACCTGAACAAGTTGGTCGACGTGGTGCGCCCCGCCATCCAGCGCCTTCACGCGGTGCAGCAATCAATACTCAAGCTTGATTTGTCTGACGGCCCCAAGTAGTGATTGCTTTCCAAACCCTGTGAAGCTTGCCCGTAGGTAAACGACAGAGGGTAAGGAAACCGTCGCGGTGGCAGGGGCGGTTCCCCTGGGCAGGACCAACCTTGTAGGTCAGTCTGGTGTTCGACGAATCTCATTCCTATTTCCGAAGGCGACGTTGAAACTCTATCTGGCTTCTGCCAATCCCGGTAAACTGCGCGAGTTCCGCGAGGCGGCGGGCGCGCGCGGCATCCTGCTCGAGTCTGTGCCGGATATCTGCAGCCTTCCGCCCTGTGTGGAAGACGGCTTGACCTTCGAAGCAAACGCGCGTAAGAAAGCGCTTCATTACAGCACCCACACCGACGGTCTGGTTTTCGCGGACGACTCCGGCATCTGTGTGGACGCACTGAACCGGGCTCCCGGCGTTCACTCGGCTCGCTTCGCAGGGCCAGACGCGGACGACGATGCCAACAATCAGAAGTTGCTTACTGAGTTGCGTCGGGTGGAAGAATCGAACGCGACTAAGGCAGGGCTCCCTCCGAGCCGCGCGGCTCACTACGTCTGCGTCATTGTGCTGGCACAAAAGGCGCGGGTTTTAACGATCGTGGAAGGCCGGGTGGACGGCATCATTATCGACCCCCCGCGCGGTTCCGGTGGCTTTGGCTATGACCCCTACTTCTTCTACCCACCCTTGGGCAGAACCTTCGCCGAAATCACTACGGAAAAGAAATTTACTGTCTCCCACCGCGGCCATGCCTTCCGCAGGCTGCTGGACTGTCTCAGTTAAGGTACCCAGACCCTAAGATCGACGGCTCTTTCCCGACTGGCGCCAAGCAGGTATGATGGAGACGGTGTTCAAACCAGCGAGACGACTGGGGGAAAGAGCCATGCCCTCGAAGCGCAAGACAACCAAGCGGTCACCGGCGCCCAAACCCGCTAGGGACTACACATCCCCGGCGCGGTTGCAGAAAATCTTCACAGCGCTGGACAAGCTGTTCCCAGTGGCCCAATGCGCCTTACGGCACGAAAATGCGTTTCAGCTTCTCGTGGCCACCATCCTTTCGGCACAGTGCACCGACGTACGCGTGAACCAAGTCACGCCGGAACTGTTTCGTAAGTACCCAACTCCCCAGGATTTCGCGGCTCTACGCCAGGAAGTCCTGGAGCAGGACATTCGCTCGACAGGTTTCTTCCGCAACAAGGCCAAAAGCATCATTGGCGCGGCCAAGATGATCGTCGACGATTTCGGCGGGCAGGTTCCCAAGACCATGGACGAAATGCTGGCGCTTCCCGGCGTGGCGCGGAAGACGGCCAACGTGGTGTTGGGCACGGCCTACGGAATCCCGACTGGCGTCGTCGTGGATACGCATGTTTTCCGCATCGTCGGCCGCTTGAAGCTCTCCAAACAGAAAACGCCGGAGAAGGTAGAGCAGGACCTATTGATACTTGTGCCGCAGGAACGCTGGATCAGTTTTGGCCACCAAATGATCTGGTTCGGCAGGAAGATCTGCCAGGCGCGCAAGCCACTCTGCGCCGAGTGCCCCCTGGCGGCAATCTGCGACTCGCCTGATAAAACGGTTTAAGCGGCCCGCGCGCTGACGATTTGCAGCTTCAGAGCACAGCTTTCAGGACCTGCGGCAAATTTGAGTGGACCGGACACCCACCGGACACCCCCGGTTGACGGAATCCGGGCCGGGGCCTACACTTAAGGGGTTGTGGGTTGTGGGTGCGTTTGTGCGCGCAAGGGCTTGTACAATGCAAATCATTCTGGATGAAGGAGCAGGCTTCTGCTTCGGGGTGGAACGCGCCATGAAGATGACGCGGGAAATTGCCACCGAATCCGCCCACCCGGTCGTCACGATCGGCCCGCTCATTCACAATCCTCAGGTCATCGAAGAGTTGAAGCAAGAGGGCGTGAACGTCCTCGATGAGGATTCAGACGTTAGCCGCTCCGTTGTGATTCTGCGGAGTCACGGCGTGGCGCCCGAAGTGGAAGAGCGGCTACGCCGGGAAAGCAAGCAACTGATCGATGCCACCTGCCCGTACGTAAAGAAATCCCAGCACTATGTAGAACTGCTCCGCAAAGAGGGGTACCACATCCTGATCATCGGCAACAAGGACCACCCCGAAATCAAAGGGTTACTCGGCTATGGAGGCGACTTTGTTACGGTGGTCAATTTCCCTGAGGAAGCCGATAACCTGCCGCATTACTCGAAGCTCGGCGTGATCATCCAGACCACCAACCCCATCCAGAAGGTAGAGAAGATCGTCGCCAACCTGGTGGCGCGAACCACCGAACTGCGCGTCTTCAACACGATTTGTGATTACACTTCGGACCGCCAGATGGCCGCGGCGGAGATTGCCCGAAAAGTCCAACTGATGTATGTAATCGGCGGGCGGAACAGCGCCAACACCAGTAAGCTGGTGGAAATCTGCAAGCAGCAAGGGACAGAAACCCGCTTGATTGAAGTGGCGAGCGAAATCGACGAGCACGACCTTGAGAGCATCGAGCGCGTGGGCATCACGGCCGGCGCCTCTACGCCGGAAACCCGCATTGCCGAAGTGGTCGAACGCCTCGAACAGATCGCCGCGGCGCGCGTTGCCTCCTAGCCCTTCCCCTGGCCGCTCGATTCGAGGAGCAGTCCGATTGACGTCTCAAGCTGGGACTCGCGACTGTCTCACCTATCCAACTGCCCCGGGGGGTGATTCTCGGGCGAGCGCGAATGCGGACATAATGTCCGTGTTTGGCCAGAAAACCCCCTTGCGACAGCCAT
>Ga0315284_10012248_pt1 | contig 12215 bp, 12 predicted proteins | sample YL17G09_16_MG_FD_203696 | JGI IMG/M metagenome (GOLD analysis project Ga0315284, IMG submission 203696) | Sediment microbial communities from Yellowstone Lake, YNP, Wyoming, USA - YL17G09_16 | ecosystem: Environmental > Aquatic > Freshwater > Lake > Sediment | place: USA: Wyoming | collected...
ATGAAGTCCTGTCCACCTTCCTTGCTGGGGTCGGTTACGATCGGGTTGTTGGGGTCGGGATTGAGCACAACGCGCGTGTTGGGAGTTCCCAACGTGGGCGCTGTGCCTACACCACTAGCGAACATCACTCATCTCCCTGTGTTGGCGTTACCACTGACTTGCGGCGGGTCCAATCCGCCCGCCGCGTCTAGGCCGGCCGAGGGAATCCTCAGCCGGGAGAGGCGTGCACCAGGTCGTCAAAGAACGCGGTTGCCACGGGCGCTTCGTCGGTCGGAGCTTCCGCTCCAGCTTCCTGGCGTGCTTCGTTATCCTGGCGGCCGTTTTGTCTGTTGGGGTCAATGGTGACCACCTTCAGCTCGGTGACGTTGAGGCCGGCGTCTTCCAGGCTGCGCTGCAGAGCACTCAGGCCGTCCTTTAGCTGCTCCTTGCGCAGCGGGCTGGCCACCGCGAGCTGCAGGGACACGCTCTCGCCACGCACGAGGATCTGCACGTTGATGCGCCCGAGGTCGGGCGGGTGCAGCTCGAGGGTGGCGCGGTAGACGCCGTCGCCGGCGCGCTGCGAGTCGAGCACTTGGTTCAAGATCTGCCCTGCGGCAGCGCGGAACTGCAACCCGGCGTAGGGCCGCGCGTCGAACGTGCGGCCGCTGAACTGCATCAGCTGAGCCGACAGGCCCGGCATGGCCTTGCCCTCCGGCAGGTCATCCGCGTAATGCGCTGCGCCTGCTGAAGTGGCCTGGCGGTCAACCCTGCTGCGCCACGCGCTGTCGGACCTAAGAAGCTCGTTCAGGGCTTGGGCGATGGAGGACTGCCGGGGGGCAGTGCTTTGCTCCCGCGAGACCGCTGACTCTTCGACAACGTCGCCTTGCTGCGGGCCGTTCTCCATTGCGGGGAACGTGCCGAGCTCGGCGTGGATCTGCTGAACTGCCCTAGCTGTGCTCAGTATGGCGACTTTGCCGCCGGCGTTGGGTCCTGCCGACAGTGCTGCCGTGCCTGCAAGCTCGGCTGCCAGGAGAGGCAGCTGCTGGGCCAGGGCACTGGCCTGCGCAGTTGCCGCATCGCTGGATGCGAAAACGCTCGCCAATGGCTGCTGAGCGTTGGCTACAGGCTCGACCGTGAGCATGCCAGCTCCGGCAGCAAGGGGAACCTGCGCTGCGGGAAGCTGGAGCGAGCCAGCAACGGATCCGACTGGCATTTGAACGGCTTGAGGCGTTGCCGCCGGACCGGCGGCAGCCATTTGCAGGCTGGGCACACTGTCCGGCTGCGCGACCACAAGCGCATTAGCTAGAGACTGGCCGGGCATCGCGTCGAAGAACGCCGGCAGCAGTTGTGAAGCAGCCGGCGCTGGACTCGGCAAAGCCGGCTGCGAGCCGCTGGCCGCAGTGCAGTCCACCGTGAGCCGGGCGCTGAGCACGGCCTGGCGTGTAGCCGCAGCGATGAGCTGGAGGTCGTACACGCTCGTGCCGCTTGAAGTGATGCCGCTCGCCTCCGCCGTACCTGCCACAGGCACGATCGCCTGCGGTGTGAGGGCCTGCGGCGCGGTGGCCGCCGGGCTGCCACCTGCTGGCGTTCCGAGCACGGACGTGCCGGCGACTGGCGTGATAACTACAACGAGGGACTCGCCGTCCGGCAGGACAATGGTTCCGGCCGCCGCGGCTCCTGCTGGAACGCTCGCCACCGGTTGGCGGGCGCTATCCGTCGGCAATGCTCCGACCAGCCAGCGGATGCTCAGCGGTGCGGCTTGCGCCGCTTGGCCGTTTGCGACAGCGACGGTGCTCAACAACGCATCCGGTGTGGGCACGCTGCCGCCCTGGCCCTCCGCGGGCGTCTGCGCCCAGGGCAGCGGCTTGAACATGGTTGCAGGTTGCGCCTGGAGTTGGTCCAGGTGGACGGAAACGGGCACGCCCAGCAGTTGAGACAGCTTCTCGCCAATCAGGGCCGCCAGTTGCTGCAGGATGTCGGCCAGCTGGAGTGACAGCGAGCCGGGCTCAACACTAGACCCCTGAGGGCTGGTCGCTTGAGCGCCAGCCGCCTCGCTTGCCACCGAGACCGGCACAGCGGCGGTAGTCGCCTGCCACAGGCCTGCTGCCGCAGGCAGAGACAAGGCGTTGCCAGTAGATGAGCTCCCTGGCGACTCGAGTAGCCCGAGCGCTTCGAGCAGTACCTGCTGAAGCGCAGCGAGCATCGCTTGCGGATCCACCGCCACCGCCTGCCCATCTTGGTTGCTGGCAGCGGCGAGCAGGGCGCCCGCCTGGCCTGCCGCGAAGTACGGGGTGCCGGAGACCTGGGCGAGCGCTTGGCTGCCGACGCCCGGGACAGACTGGCCGGCGAACTGGTATTCGAGGAGTTTCACGAAACCGGCGGACGCTGGGGCTATGGTGCGCTGTGAGCTGGGAAGCCCTGTGTCCGCGGGAGTTGCGCCGATGAGATTGGCAACGATCAGACTTGCTTGGTTCATTATTCACCTCCTTGTGATGAACTCCGGGTCCGGCTTCGCCCGGTTGTTAGGCGTTGGTGCCCGGCGGGGGCGGGCGCTTTCTACCCCGCTTGCCGGGGGATCCGTCCCTCGGCCTCGGGCCGGCCTGTGCCGACCGGCGTTTTGCGTGACGTTCGTAACTTGCAAGAGACTCCGCTCCCTTCAGACCGGGGGGAGCAATGAGTGCCGCCGCACCGGCCCCGGGCAGCGGCTGGCCGCCAGGGGGCGGAGTAGTCGTCTCAGGCGGCGGGGGCGCAGTCCCGGGCGGTGGTGCTGGAGTTCCAGGCGCGGTGCCGGGGGCACCCGTCGGTGGTTGGCCCGCCTGGGGCGCCTGGGACGTAGCCGTCCCGCCTGCAGCTGGCCCTGCCTCCGGCGCCGGGACCGCCTCGGTGAACCCCTGCTGGACTGCGTACGGCAGGTACTGCTCAGGGATCGGCGGCAGCGTGGGCTCGGTAGCGAGTATGGCCACCCAGCGCGAGGAAACGTCCGCAGGCGCGGCTTCCAGAATCCTGGCCAGCGGCCGCGGGGGCAGGTGCAACATGATGCCCGCGGCCTGTGCGTCGCCCATTGCTGCCAGGAGCGCCGCGGCGGGGATGGGGTCCATCTCGGCGATGGCGTGCCTAAGCCGCCACTGGTCGGCTTGATCCGCAGCGATTTCCTGCTTGCGCTGATCGAGGAATCGGTTGGCTTCCGCCGCCAGGCTTGTGTCCGCCGGCGGAACCATGGCAGGTCCTTTGCCCTTCTTGGCGGGCTTGCCTTTCTTGGTGGATGCGGCGGATTCAGCCTTCTGCGGCATGAACGCGAGGGGGTCAATCTCGCCCGCCTGAATCATCAGGAGCAGCGAGACAAGCGCCAGCAGGCCCACTAGGGCGAGCAACACGGCGTTAGCGAATCCGCCGCGTCGGCCGCGGGCGCAGCGCCAGGGCAGACCTCCACGCCGCACTATGCGCACGCGCGGCCCGCACCCTGGACCATCATGGCAGAAGAAACTCCCCAACGCCTAAAGTATCGTCAGCACCGCGGGCGACTTTACGCCCTCTCAGGTCTGGGCAGGCAGAAGGGTGATCGTCCGCTGGAGCGTCTTACCTGGGAGGAGCTTGATCTCCTTAGCATCGGTGGCAACCTCTGTCTTCTCATCACCCAACCGATACACCTTGAGCAGGTACTTGCCGGCCTTCACCTTATCGATCAAGAAGCTGCCCGTGTCCTCGGTGGTGTCGCGGTACGCTTCCTTGCCCGTTGCCTCATCGACCAACTTCACGGTGAGGTAGCCCTGCCCCTGGCCGGCTTCATTTAGTACCGAGCCTGCAACGATCCCCGGTATATCCAGATTACTAAGCCTATCGCAGGCCGTGGAGGCCAGGACAACCAGCGCCGCCGCCAACACAGCCAAACCACAAAGCCTTACCACATTAACCTCCTGGTCCTCGCGACCATTCAAAGCGCGAAGCGTCGCCTGCAGGCACCACTTCGCCGATGACATGAGCGCCGACACCTTCTTCCCGCGCTACGGCAACCGCCGTGTCCGCTTCGTTGGGGGGCAGAGCGATGACGAACCCAACGCCCATGTTGAACACATGCCACATCTCTTGTTCAGCAACTGGCCCCGCGCGCTGGATTATAGCAAAGACGGGTGGTACGGGAACACTCTCGCCGTCGATGCGCGCGGCAAGATGAGCGGGCAGCGAGCGCGGCACGTTGTCCTGCAGCCCCCCCCCGCTAATGTGCGCCGCCGCAGTAAGGCGGCATGCAGCCTGCAGCTTCCTCATCACCGCGGCATAGCACCTGGCGGGAGCAAGCAGCACGTCGCGCAGGCTGGCGCCAAGATCCGGCCTCGGGGCAATCCATTCATCGTCACTGAGGTGCTCAAAGATACGCCTTACGAGAGAGAACCCGTTGCAGTGGACGCCGGTGCTCGCCAGGCCGATAAGCACGTCGCCGGGCTGTACCCGGTGGGGACCCAGCATCTCCTCGCGATCTACCAAGCCCACGCCGAACCCGACCAGGTCGTACTCGCCGCGGTGGTAGGTGTCCCCCAGCTCGGCGATCTCGCCGCCGACCAAAGCGCAGCCCGCTTCGCGACACGCCTCGGCCATGCCGGACACAAACCCCTGCAGGACCTCTGGCACAACCGTATGGCCCGAGATGCAGTCCAAAAAGAACAGCGGGTGGGCGCCGCTGCAGATGACGTCGTTGAGCACGGCGGCGACGAGATCGCGCCCAGCCGCATCGTAGGTGCCGAAACGCACATGCAGCCGCACCTTTGTGCCGACGCCGTCCGTGCTGCTCACGAGCACGGGCTCTTTCAGTCCGGCAAACCCGGGCTTGAAGGCGGAGCAGAAGCTGCCCACCGCCGCCAGCACCTCCGGCCCGTGGGTGCCTTCCACCGCGTCCTTGAAGGCAGCGATCGCCCGGTCCTGCGCCGCGATGCTGACGCCGCTGTCCTCGTAGGTTACGTACTTGCCCTCTGCCACGTCGCTCCTTCTCCTTGGCGCATGATAACAGGCGCGGGCGTCACGCTATACTAATGAAGACTTCGAAATCCCATGGGGCCGGGCGGCGGTCATCTGGAAGGCTGGCCGCGGGCAGAACCAACACCGTGTGCGAGGAGGTCGTATGTCGACGCTGACTCACCGCTCACCGCACCGCTTCGCCGACAGGCTGAGCGGCTTGGGCACCGAGGGGGCGTTTGCTGTGCTGGCCGAGGCTAAGAAGCTCGAGGCCCAGGGCCGCGACATCATTCATTTGCAGATCGGCGAGCCGGACTTCGCCACGCCGGCGAACATCGTGGCCAAGGCGAAATGGGCCCTGGACCACGGCTACACGCATTACACGCCCTCCGCCGGGCTGATGGAGATGCGGGAGCTCTATGCGCAGTACGTCTGCCAGCGCTACGGAGTGCAAGGGCTGACCGGCGAGAATGTCGTGATCATGCCGGGGGCGAAGCCGATCGTGCTGCTCACCGGCCTGGCGCTCATCGATCCCGGCGACGAGGTGATCATCCTCGATCCGACCTACCCCGCCTACGAGGGCACGGTGCAGCTTTGCGGCGGCGTGGTCAGGCGCTTGCCGCTAACCGAGGACACGGACTTCCGTTTCGATCACGACCGCCTGCGGTCGCTTGTCAGCGACCGCACGAAGCTGTTCTTCCTCAACACCCCGCAGAATCCCACCGGCGGCGTACTGACCAGGGCAGACCTGGACTTCATTGCGGAGCTGGCCTTAAGGCACGGCTTCTACGTGCTCTCCGACGAGATCTACAACCGCTTCGTCTACGAGGGCGAGCACGCGAGCATGATCAACGTGCCGGACATCCTCGACAACCTCGTACTGCTGGATGGGCACAGCAAGACGTACGCCATGACGGGTTGGCGCCTGGGGCTGGCATGCACCAACGTTGAGCTGGCGAAGCGGCTCACCGAGTTGATGACGGTCGCGAACAGCTGCACGGCGGCATTCAGCCAGGTGGCGGGCGCCGAAGCCCTGCTGGGCGACCAGCGTGAAGTGGAGGAGATGATCGCGGAGTTCAAGGTGCGCCGCGGCCTGATCATGGCCGGGCTCACTGCCCTCCCAGGAATCACCTGCCACATGCCCAAGGGCGCGTTCTACGTGTTCCCCAACATGAAGGAGTACACCGAGCGGCGCGGCCGGACCAGCCTTGACCTGCAGCGCATCCTCCTCCACGAATACGGCGTGGCCTGCCTGGCGGGCACGTGCTTCGGGCCGGGCGGCGAGGGCTACCTGCGGTTGAGTTACGCCAACAGCCGGGAGAACATCACGCGCGCCCTGGAGCGGCTGCGGGAAGCCTTCGGGCGTCTGGCATAATGTCTAGCCCCGGCCTTACTGGCCGGCTAACCTACCGAGGTGCAAGAATGAAGGCTTACGCGTTAATCGCGCTCGTCGCCATCGTCGCCCTACTTGTTGTCAGCTGCCTGGGACAGGAAAACGCAGAGATCTCGTTTAATGCCACGCGCCAGGGCCAGCCAACGGGCTGCACAGCTGAGCTATTCAACGCAAAAGGTGTGAAGCTCCAGGAGGTGTCCTCTGACCCCGGCGGGGTAGGCTACATCAAGGAACTTGTCCCCGGCACCTATACGCTGAAGTTCAAGGACAACAGGGGGAACTACTACGACGCAGTGCGGACCGTGACGGTGGACGCAGGCGAATCAATGCCCATCATGGTGGACCTCGACCAGGCCCAGGAACCGGGCACAACCCCTTAGGAGCGGCGCAGCGCTGGGCACTAACCGCCGGGGCTGCACCAGCCCGGCCCGTACCATGGCAGGGGAATGCCCAAAGGGCGGGTTCACTCGTGCAGGCAGCGGATCGGGTCCAACCGGGCTGCCCGATAGGCGGGATACGCCCCGAAGACGATCCCCATCACCGCGCTGAACGCGACCGCGACCGCGACGGTCAGCGGGCTGATGAACATGTCCCAGTCGGCGAAGGCGCAGTACGCTGCGACGCCCCCTACCCCTAACGCAATCCCCGCCGCCGCCCCGATGAGCGATTGAACGATGCTCTCCACCAGGAACTGCATGAGCACGAGCGCCGCGCTGGCCCCCACCGCCCGCCGGATGCCGATCTCTTTGCGCCGCGAAAGGACGCGCATCAGCATGACGTTCATGATGCCGATGCCCGCAACGACCAAGGCGATGCTCGCTACGCAGCCGAGGATCAGGCGGAAGATGTTCAGCGTGGACTCCATCAGGCGCTGCGCGTCCTTGAGCGTGAACACGGAGAAAACGTCATCCAACGCCTCGCCCGGCTTGAGCACGCCGCGCAGTGCGCCCTTGATCGCCCTGACCGCTGCCGCTTCCCCTGCGCCGTGGCGGTAGCGCGCGAAGACGACGTGGACGCCTTTGAAGTGGAATGCCTCCTGCGCAGTGGACAGCGGGATAAACACGCGGTTGCCGGTGTCCTCCAAGCCGATCCGCCCCCGGATGCGCATCGTGCCGATAACGGTGTAACGCTGTCCGCGGACGACGATCTCCTCACCGATCCCACTCGACTCGCCAAACAGCTTCTGGCGCACCGTGTCGCCGATGCAGGCCACGCGGGCATGCTCCGACTCCTCCTGCTGCGTGAACCAGCGCCCCTTCTCCAATCCCTCCATGCGCAGACCAACGAAGGACCATGTCACTCCCATGAGCGTGGTGAACCAGCGCTTGGCCCCCCAGCCGACATGTGCCGGAAGGAACATCGCCGTGGCGGCGGTCTCAACCTGCGGCACGCGGCGCACGGCGTCATAGGCGCTGAGCGGCAGGAACTGCGACGCCTGGGCGGGCAGCATGTTTCCACCGCTCTGCATGTTGAAGAACGGCGTGACGATGACAAGATCCGCGCCGAATCCGCGCATGAAGCCCAGGGTCTGATGGCGCCCGAGGTCGGCGATGCTTATGAGCATGATGACGTTCGCCACTCCGATCGCTACCCCCAGCATGGCAAGCAGGCTCTGGGCGCGGTAGCGTCCAGCCTGCACCAGCGCCGTGCGGCAGAAGTAGCCCAGCACGCGAGAATGATACCTGGCGGCCCGAGCTGGCATGAGAGCTTGTAGCGCCTGAGCTTGCTATAATCCACGTGCACAGCATGGAGCCACTGCACGTCCCGACCCTCACTTGCCGCGCCAGGGTGCACCACGGGTGAAACCGCGTTATGACCCCCGGGTGTTCCTCGCCCTGACGCTCTCCCGCACGGCCCAGGAGCGGCTCGGCGAGGCGCAGGACTGCCTGAAGACGTACCTTGCCAGCTGGCACTTCATCCCCTGGGTGAACCTGCACGTGACGCTCAAGTTCTTCGGCGAGGTGCCGGAGGACAAGATCCCCGCCCTATGCGAAACGTGTCGCGCCATGGCCCGCCGGCACAACCCGTTCTCCCTGCACTGGAACGCGATTGACTTCTTCGGCTCACCTCAGTCCGCCAGGGTGCTGTTCGCCGCGGCTGAGCCGGAGACCGAGTTGGACAGGCTGGCGACTTCGATCTCCCAGGTCTTTGCCGACATCGGCGACGCGAAGCCTCTTCACCCGCACGTCACACTTGCCAAGGCACGGCGGGAGATGGACCGTGGCACGGCGCAGATGAACTCCAACATGCTGCGGCGGCTCAAGGAACTCGGCCGCATCGGCCCTGAGCCGGTGGAGGTCGACCTGACCACCGTGCACCGGGACTTCACGCTGATGGAGACTATCTGGGTGGGGCGCGGTGTCCAGTACGAGGTGCGGGAGTGCTTCCCTCTCGCGACGTCAGCCCAGTAGCCTACCGCTGTTGCCTAGCCGCCGCGGTATCCCTCAACGGTTGGGGCTGCAGCCGCGCTGCCCGCCCCCTCGCCTTCCGCGGCTGACCCGCGAATCAGCTCATAGACCCTCAGCTCGTTCGTAGTCTTCGACCGGACCAGCAACTTGCCGTCCGGGGCGATGTCGTAGCCGGCACAGTCGTTGTCTACCAGGAGCTTGTCCCCGCCGAGAACGTCGATCAGCCAGAGCTGGTTCGTGATGTGATCGGCGGTGTTGCTGAGCAGCACTAGCCCCGGGTCGTTCATCGCGCGCAGCTCCACCGGCTCCGCCGTCAGCGGAATCGTCCCTGCGGGCTGCCCGGTGACCTCCGCCTCCAGGTAGAACTGCGAAGTACTCGATGCGGCTGAGCGGTGGCAGGTGACCATGCCCCACAGCGGCTGGAAGCCGCACAGCAAGCCGTCGGTGGCCGGGGAAAAGGCGAGCTCCTTCGTCGCGATGTCGCACGTCGCCAGCCCCGGCTGGTCGGTGAACTGCCCCTCGTGCAGGCCGGCAACGGCGCTGAACTCCGGCTTGTCGTAGTTGGCGCCGTTCCACCACAGCTCGCCGATGAAGCTGAGCTCGTGAGTGCCAATGCGCCACGCCTCGCTCCCCCCCTGCAGGTCAAGCACGAGGATGCTGATGTCCGAGGTGTCGAACGCCGTGTCGTGGACAAGAACAAGGTAGCGCTCGTCCGGGGAGAACAGACCGCGGACCACCTGCATCCCTTCGGGGACGCTGAATCGCCGGACGCGGAACTGGGGGGCGGCGGAGACGTCCACGAGCACCGACTGCCTGGTGCTGTCGTCTTGGAACCAAAGGAAGAGCACGTACCGCTGCTGCGGCGAAACCACCCAGCTGAGTCTCGACGTCAGGTTTGCCGCGCAGACGTTCGACTCGACGAATTGGCTCGACATGTACTTCTCGCGGTCCAGCGAGGACAGGCTGGTGCGCCATACCGCCGCGCCGTCGGGCGAGAGCACCAGCGTGAGGAACCGGTCAGCGTCCTGCCAGGCGATGTCCTTCACCAGGCCGTGCGACAGACTGAGGCGAGCCGCCAGCTCGTAGTGCGCGGAGCCTGGCGCCGGTGCAGGTGCGGCATCCGCAGGTGTCGTGAGTATGTGGACGCCAACGAAATTGGGCACCTGCCAGCACAGCGCGGCCAGCGCCGTCAGCACCGCGGCGAAGACGCCACCGTAGCGCTGTCCGAAGCAGAGCCCGCCCCGCAGGCCAGCAATTGCCATGCGGATGCAGCCTCCCGACAGGGACGGTGGTGCACTGGCCACTGGGCTGATTATATCCTCGGAGATTGGCATACTCGCAACCTCGGCCGTCCGCCAGTTGTCGGCCGCACTGGCGCTACTGGGATCACCCAGGCCGGATGCCGCGCGCGTGCATTCGAAGATCGAAGGGGTTGCTGCGCGACAGGTGCTGCGAATGTGGCGTCGCGGCGGGTCGGGCGGACGCCTAGGCGCCGCTCTGCGCGCCCGTCAGACGCTCGATCGCCGCCACGACATCGCCGACGGTGCGGAACTGGTCCGTGTCCTCGTTGGCGAAGTCCACTTCGTACTGCTCCTCGATGGCCATGACGAGGTCGGCCAGATCGAGGGAATCCGCCCCCAAGTCGTCGATGAAGCTGGATTCAGGCTTGATCTCGGAGGAGTCGATAGACAGCTTGTTCGCAACCAACTCCTGAAGCTCGCTGAAGACCGACATCTGATTGCCTCACTCTCCTGGATGCATGCTCGACAAAGAGACTACTTCTCTTCCTTGGTGCTCTTCGTCCGTTCGCGCTTGATGAACACCTGCCGCCCGGCGTAAAATCCGCAGGAAGGGCAGGCAAAATGACTGCGCTTGAGCGCGCCGCACTTCGGGCAGCGGTTCAACGTCGGAGCCGCTATCTGCCCGAGGAAGTTCGCCGCCCGCCGGCTGCGGGTATGGCTGCGCCGTGTCTTGTACTTCGGAAGTGGCATGGTTGGGCCGCTCTTGCGAGTTGGGAATTATACACGACAGCCCGCGCCTGTCAACGCCGCCGATCTCCAGCGAGAGTGCATCTGTGGCACCAGCGGCCTCCTGAGGCGCAGGACTGAGGCATGACGTGTTACCATTCTCGCCGTGCGTTCTGCACTTGCCATGGGAGTCCCGTGAGGCCATCGCTGTCGCAGCATCCAGCGCCCGCCGGAGGCGGTCCGCCGCTCCCACACGCCAGGCGGCCGGTCACTGTCCTTCAGGTTCTGCCACAGCTCGAAACCGGCGGCGTGGAAAGGGAGACCATCGAGATCGCCGCCGCCCAGGCCGCGGCGGGCTATCGCGCCCTCGTGGCATCGTTCGGCGGGCGCATGGTTGCCGAGCTCGAGTCGGTCGGCGCACAGCACGTACGCCTTCCCGTGCACAGCAAGAACCCGCTCGTAATGGCCGCGAACGTCGGCCGATTGGTGCGCCTGATCGAGGCTGAGAACGTGGACATCGTGCACGCCCGCAGCCGCGCCCCCGCCTGGCCAACCCTGGCCGCGGCCCGCCGCACCCACACGCCGTTCGTAACCACCTTCCACGGCACCTACAGCACCCACAACCCGCTCATCCGCTTCTACAACTCGGTGATGGTGCGGGGGGACCGCGTCATTGCCGTGTCGGAGTTCATCGGCGAGCACATCCGGCGCCACTACCGCGTGGACCCACAGCGCATCGTCGTCATCCCGCGCGGCGTCGACGTCGTGGAATACTGCGCCGCGGACGTGGGCGCCGACCGCGTTGCAGTCTGGCAGGAGAAGTGGCGCCTGCCCGCCGGCAAGAAGATCGTCATACTGCCCGGAAGGCTCACGCGCTGGAAGGGCCAGGTGGTGATGCTCGAAGCTCTGGCCAAGCTCGACCGCGCCGACCTGGCCTGCGTGCTGGTCGGGTCGGACCAGGGTCGCCGGCAGTACACCGCTGAACTCAGGAAGCTGGCCGAGCGCCTGGGCATCCAGTACCGGGTGATCATCCCCGGCGAGTGCAGCGACATGCCTGCGTCGTACCTCCTGGCCGACGTCGTCGTGTCCGCCTCCACCGACCCCGAAGCCTTCGGACGGGTTATCGCCGAGGGTCAGGCGATGGGGCGCCCGGTGATCGGGACGGCACACGGCGGCGGGAAGGAGATCGTCGCGCCGGGAACCGGCTGGCTGGTGCCGCCGGGCGACCCCCAGGCGCTGGCCCAGGCCATCACCGAAGTGCTAAACCTCAACGCTGCCGCCCTGGCGCGGCTCGGCGAGCGGGCGGCGGCCAACGTGCGCGAGCGCTTCAACCTGACGAACATGTGCAGCCAGACGCTCGCGCTCTACGAGTCCATGATCGAGGCGCACGGGCACCACGGACCTTCTAGCGGCTGATCTCCGCCAGCATCTCCTCCACCGCGCGCCGCAACGCCGGGATGTCGCAGGCCACGACTTCCCAGACGTGCTCCATGCTGACGTTGAGCGATTCATGGACGATGAGGT
>Ga0315284_10012250_pt1 | contig 12213 bp, 14 predicted proteins | sample YL17G09_16_MG_FD_203696 | JGI IMG/M metagenome (GOLD analysis project Ga0315284, IMG submission 203696) | Sediment microbial communities from Yellowstone Lake, YNP, Wyoming, USA - YL17G09_16 | ecosystem: Environmental > Aquatic > Freshwater > Lake > Sediment | place: USA: Wyoming | collected...
GACAAGCGTACCCGATCTGCCGACGTCCCATTCACTATGACGCCACGTTGGGGGCGTTCATCGAATGCGAATTTATTCTGGACGTTCTCAGAGTCGGATCTATAACGCGGATGATCGTACAGGATCTTCTTGATCTCCCGTACGATCCTCCTCTTAGTTGCGTTCGTCAGCCATGCAAGCATGGAGCTACGGTACCCCCGTAGTTCAACGGCGTCGACGCTTCTTTTCAGACTCCGAACCATCCGCCGCGGGCGGATCATCCGCCGCGGGCGGATCATCCGCCGCGGGCGGGTCGTCCGCCGCGGGCGGGTCGTCCGCCGGAGGGTCGACTGCCGCGACAGGTTCCGGCGGAGCGGGGGCGGCAGGTTCCGGAAGAACCGGAGAAGCCGCAGGACCACCGTAGCAGTGATGGAGGACGTCTTCTTCCGTCGTCATCACAACGTCGAACTCAACGCCCATGAAGGATTTCTTCGCCATCGACCCCTGGCCCGATAAAGGCCTCAATCCTTCAGAACGAAAATTCGATAAGTCCTCCATCTGAGCCAAGATCAGGAGTCCGGAGGCGACAGCGGTCATCGGGTCTTGAGCATGGCGGATTTCGGAAACCTGAATTGGGAATTTGGACCTGTGAGCCTCGAAGACGCTCCGGAACTTCTCCACGAAGCCTCCGGCCATGGAGGTCCCGCCCGAGATGATGATTGGGATTGGCTTCGGGGCCATGATTTCGCTTCTGGCCTTCGAGAAATGGTCGATAACGCTCGAGATAGTGTACTCGATGAGGTTCTCGACGTACACGGAGATGGCTTCGGCCTCTCTCGATGATGGGTTTGAGATATCGACGCCGGATTCCTTGATTGAACACACCTTGGCGGAAGTCGTTCCAATAGCCCTGGCGGCACCAGAGTCTATCCAATCTCCACCACGTCCAAGAGAGAACTCGAGTGCGCTCATCGCATTGTATGCGAGACACACGTTCGTCATACCAGAACCGTAGGATATCCCAAGGCCGGAGAAATTCGTCTTTGCGCATTCCGAGTAAATAATGGCAAGCGATTCATTCACGGGCTCAGGGGAGTATCCGAGCTCAGAAAGGATCTTCCCGAGGATCTTCCCGTGATAGGTAACGTCAGACCCGGTGACATCGAGTGCTGCTGCAGGAACTGAGTGGCAGCATTTCTCACCGACGGTTCTGGGATCTCCGAGCGTGTGTTTCATCATCAGCCCGATGATTCGTTGAGCGTCTAGCTCGCCAGCCGATATCACTCCCCCCGACATAGGACGTCGGGCCTCCTTGTTGAAGAGATTCGCGGTCTCCAGAGCTTCGTCACCGATGACGAGTAGTCTACCATCCATCTCAGCAAAGGAAGTGTTCGAGATCTTCAACATCCTCCTGTTTTCGAGGGGAAGATCGATGAAAGCGTTCCTGACTCGCTGCGTAGTTACCTTGCTCCCAATCTTTCGGGCTGCAACGAAGTTCATCGTTCCGACGTCGAGGCCAACCCCGACGGAGCCGGCATCCGGCTTTTCGTGTTTGTCGTTTTTGCTCATTTGGTCTCCGTCTTCGTCTGTGATCGAACGATACGGTACACTCAATACCAGGACGGGAGAGGCGGAGCCGGAGACTCATGACGAGTTCTGATGTCGTCGAAAGTCTTGAGAAGGAGCTCGAGAGCCTTGATTTCGGCCTTAAGCCTGACATTTACGAATTCATCCATTGATTCGACCGCATCTTGAGTCCCGATAAGATCGAGACCACCGCGACCGCAGTACAGGTCTCCATCCCTGACATAGTCTTCCAATCTAACGAGGGCTGTGGACATTAGTGCAGAGACACGCTGCGCCAAGTCGTCCCCTCGATCAACTATGTCCTGTCGTCCCGCAGAAACAAGAACGGCCACAGCCTCAGGTGACCAAAAATTCGTTTTCATTTCTTTCCCCTGAGTCTCCTGAGGGCGTCGGCAGATTCATCTATATCCGGTCTATCAGTCTCGAGAGTCTCGAGCCTCACGTTCATGCTAGCATCCTTCGGAACAATGGAACTAGGTATGAAGACAGGGTCGGCCGGTGGCATAATCCGATCTCGAGGAGTTGCAGTAGTCACTGAACTAGGATGATGAGAAGGCTCCATCACTCCGGAGGGTTTCAGTGAGGAGATGGCCAGCATGAGACCATCAATCTTGCGACTAAGCTCGGAATTCGAAGCGTCGACCGGAACAGGAATGGGGGGCGGAAGAGCAGCGGGCGGAAGAGCAGCGGATGGGGTCTGAGGCCTGCGAAGGGAGAACGGCCACACGGCCGATGTGCGGACGAACTGAGAAGATATTCGACCAGCAGCGGATTTCACAGATGAGGATGACTCGAAAACGGTCGGCTCAACGTTCGCGGTGGCTCCGCGTCCGGACAGACGTACACCTATGTCTTCAAGAACGATATCTGAGTCTGTCTCGTTCCTAATTAGGTAGTGACTCATGATAGATTCTCCGCTATGATCTTTTCAAGTTCCGGAACAAACTTCGAAGCCACGATATCATTGATCTTATCCACAAATGTCTGGATTATTCCCTGATACTGACCCTTCGGGAAGATTACCTTCTTCTTCGTGTTCCGGACTTCTCGCTGAAGCGCGATCCTAAGCTTCCCGGAACGATCCACGTCCATACCACGCGGAGAAGAGGCACTCATTTCGTGTTCCACATACCTCTCACCGGACCCTTTGCCAGCGTCCGACCTGGCTCTATCTACAGGAATCTTCTTGGCGTCGGCCTTAAACTTTCTAGCGTCTTTGGCAGGTTTCCTGGCGTCCCTTCGGCCGGCTATCCGTTGGGGCCTACCCTTTGGGGACATCATGTATGTTCTGACGAATTCTTTCGCGTCAGATTTCCCCTTAACTTCTTTCGCGTGCATTTTATACTTAGCGTCGTTTTCTTTCCGCATCTTCCGCTTCGACTCATCATCGATGGAGTCAACGTCGACCAGAATCTCGAATTCAACAGTCCCATTTCCAGCGGTGGCGCTGATCTCATAGTCTTTGAGATGCGGAGAATCTGCAAATCCAGCTGCGTCGAGTGTCCTCTTGAGAGCTATGAGGCCTTCTTTCGCAACGACGTCCAAAATGGAATCGGCGAACCCTTCAAGCTGGGATGTCAAGGCGGCGTAGTTCATCTACGATGATAATTCTCGAAGACAGGGTTCCGACCGCGAATTTCGCGCTCATCCGGGATCGCCTCCCGTTCCGTCGTCATCGGAATGGCGTCACCCCTGCCAGGGTTGAGATATCTCGTTTGAGGAACAACGAGAGTCGACGTGTCGAGGACGCGAACCTTGTACCGGATATCGCCTTCATCCAAATGAGATATAGAGAAATGTTGCTGAAGTTGCATTCCCCTATTCGTCGGCATCCGAACCGGTCCGATCCCATACCTGTCGCCGTTCAGCTTCACAACAAAGTCGCGTTGCGACAGGAGAGGGCTCGGTCCAGTCCAAGTCTCATAGGAGTGAGTGAATGACCGCCCTCTGTTGCTCTGAGCTATGGCCTTCTCTGAGTCGTCTGGAGCGACCACAACGTCATATGGACCATCATACCCACCAATGATGCCAGTTCCGTAACACACAAGACAGTCAGAAGATGGCTGACGATTCGTCTCAGAGAAGCATCCACACTTCGATCCAACTGCCTTCCGTATGAATACTTTGACCCTCTCACCACCGTGGTGAAGTATAAATCGATTTCGCCTAACAGCTTCTCGCCAAACCCAATCGATCTTCTCGACTTCATGCGTGTTCGTCTGAGAAGCCTTGGCGAGAGGCGTTTCTATCAGGCCTCCTCCGTCATCCGAGGCAACTGTCGAAACTCTATAGAAGATTCTCTGATAGAGACTGGTAGTTGGACCTTCTTCCAAGAATCTGTAAGAAGCAAGGACGACGGATCCAGGAGTCGGAAGAACAGGTGGTTCGAAGGTCTGAGACGCCACGTCAAAAACGCCACGGCGATCGAGCTCGACCTCCCCACCGACTGATGATATGGAGGATACCGGAACCTGGACTCCGTCAATCGTGACGAAGACGTTCATATCAGCACATCCAGTTCCGCCGGATGGTTGTATAACGATCGGACGGCGTGATGTTCGAAAAATCCAGCGACTGGATGGGTCAGTCGGACCAGACGTAGAAAATGAACGGGATACATCCTCCTGGAGGATCGCTCTGACGCGAGAGCGATCTCTCCAGAAGTTCGCCTGAACCGGAACAGCGTTCATCCGATGATATGGACCGAACTCGGAGTCGAAGCTCCGGTATACGTTCACACCGACGATATCGAACTTCGTATTCGCCGATATGATGTCCGGGGTTGACCACCACAAGTCAACCGTTTCCTGATCAAACCCAGAAGCACACGTCAGGCTGAGCGGCGGAAGCGGAAGCGCCGGGTCTACCTCTAGTATGTTCGTCGGCCTATCGGGCGGGGATGGCATTCGTCATGAAACGCCATTAGAGGGCGCTCCGATCAGGACGCGCCGTTTGACGGCAACCCACCCTCTGGCGGAGAACCCTGATCCTGGAATTGCGGTTCCTTCATGGAGACGATGACTTCTCCGTTCGGAGAGATGTTAACACTTTCGACATCTTTCGCCTGAACGTCCTGCTCCTTCAAGAAATCGTCCACTATCTTCTGGCGGACTTGAAAGAGGTTGTCGATACCCTCGAGAGACTTCCTGGCCTTTAGGCACAGGACAGTATGCTCGTGAGACCAATGAGCTATGGAGGCCTCAAGGTGAGAGAACTTGGCGAGAGATTCCTGCGGGAGCTGGAAATGTTTCAGCATAGCTGACATTACCAGCTCCGCTCTAGAATTCATTCCTCGTAGTCAAATTCTTCGTCAGACGGCTCATCGTCATCAGACGGCTCATCGTCATCAGACGGTTCGTCATCGTCATCGTCGTCAGACGGCTCATCGTCATCAGACGGTTCGTCATCGTCATCGTCATCAGACGGTTCATCATCGGATTGAGACCCCATTCCGAACTCGTCCATCCCGCCGTCCGATTCATCGACGACAGAACAGTCCATGACGATTGGAAGCACTTTGACCTCCGTAGACTGAAGACTGAGATCGTTCGATACAGCCTTCATTCCAGCCTCAATGGAAGCCTTGAGCTCGCTCTGAACCTTGGAGGTGAGAACTTCACGAGAGACCAGGCCCTCGAAAGTAGCCGTCATGCTGAGTTCGATCCTACACGAGTATTCGGTCGGCCCGTCCGTAAAATCGACCTCGACTGTTCCACCGGGCTCGTCTGAATCCTCTGCGTCATCAAATAGCTCACCATCGGAGTCGGGCGTTCCTTCGTCCTCGTCCTCATCTTCGGATCCTTGGAATTCTTCCTCGTCGAGGCCGAACAATTCATCCTCATCCGCGGCAATCCTGGAGGCTACCCTTCGAAGTCCGGAATCCGAATAGCTTCTCGTACGAGAAGGAGCAGCTTTCTCTCGCTTGCGCTTCAGGTGTCCTGGATCAAGCTCGATAGGCTCATTGATACCGAGCTTCTTCTTGACGAGGGACTCCTGGAACGAAGCCTGCTCCTTCGAAATCCCGAAATGAGTCGGGGATGGTTGGAGCGCATGCCCAATCATATACCTATAGAACTCATAGGTGTAGTTGAGGATGTTTAGGCCGCTCTTCTTGACGGCATCGGAGAACTCCTTCGAAACAGCACCGCCGCCTTTGAGGGCGCGAATCTTATCGGGGGAGAAGTTCATTTCGACGAGGTTCGAAAGCGACTTGTCGACTATATCCCGAATTTCGGCCTCGAACTTAGCCTCGGCCCTCTTCTGTTCCTCAGACGGAACTTCTTCGGCAGGGGCGGCTTCGACCTTATCATTCAGCTTCCCGGTGAAGAAATCGACGATCTTGTCGAAGACACCGGCAAAGCGTACGTCGGACCTGGCCGAGGCGAACGCGGACTTTGAGGCAAGCCTATCGTGTCCCATCGGGGACGCCACCCAAAAGGAGTTTATTCCTCATGGACGGAGACGGCGATACGCCATTCGATATATGGAGGGAACTCGAAAGCTAGGGATGCACACGTCCTGACGGCCCAGTCTTCGACGGGGGTGTACGATACACCTCCTTGATGAAGGTCCCTCTCGAAAAGGAGGGAGACATGATACTCCCTGAGCGCTTCCCTGATGGAGGGGAGGTCGGCGATATCCGCGGCCGATGCTCCACCAGAACGCCAGACGCACAAAGCGCAGGCAGTCCGGACCATCGGCGGAAGGCAGGACAGAGACCCTGGAAAGATTCGGTGGATAGCACCGACCAACCGCCACGCGCCGACGAAGCACAGGATGGAGATAATGGACGCCATGACCTCGTTACGCTACTGGGTCATGGATTTCCTTAATGGGACGGCGCTTCGGTACCTTGAACAAGAACTTCCTCTTGGCAACGGTATGAGACTTCACATACCCAAGCGACGATGCGAATTCGGACTCCTTAAGGCCACGAGACTTGGCCCCATTGTAGACCGTCTTCTTGTGGATTTTGGATCCGTCAGGAGCCACATATGTGTAGCTGCGAGAGCCATAGCCGAGATCTTTCCAATTGGCGGCAAGATAGATAGTCCCAGAATGCCCCTGCTCCGGGTCTGCGAAGCTCACAACATGACCGATGGACGGAAATCTTACGGACATCACCTTCACGGCCCTGGAGAGGAACCAGGAGGCGAAGTTCTTCAAATGGCAGTCGGGACGTATACACATCCTGTCGAGCTCCATAACGTCTCGGTAGTTCAGTCCGATTGACGTAGCAACCTCCTTTCTCACAGGAGATGCGAACTTAGCCGCCGCAACGATGGAGCCGCCGACGGTCCCGACCACGTTTACCGTTCCATGGCGGCCATATCCGGCGTAGTGGTGGGACTCGAGGAAAGAGACAACCGCAAGGAGGCCGTCCGATACCGCGACATCCACGTCCGCGACTGAGAACGAAACGTCCAGGGTCGGCGCAGCAGGAACAACCTCTCTGACCGGCGGAGTATGGGAGGTGGAAAACCCTGCAGAAGAGCGAGCGGACGATCTCCTGAGCGCGTGCTTCTTCAGGTTGCAATTCATGCAAAGGACCTGATATTTCTGGACATCAGCGACACCGTTAACGATGGCGGCGTAGAGAGTCCGACCGAGGCCGTGCTCCCGGGCGAGGTTTCCATCGTCGTTCATGTGATCGAACGATAGCGTGAGGACGTCGGAGTGGCCGCACGGGCACGATATGGCCCCTACGGCGAGCATCGCACGAACCTTAAGCGCGACGACCCTGCTCCTGTCGCAGGCCCTACACTCATAATACCTTCCGTCCGGGTACTTCGAGTCCCTCTTGAAGGAAGAGCTGTCAAGCGCTTCGAAACACGTCGGGCACTGCTTGATGATTCCGGTGGGCAGTCCCGACCTGTCCCTGAGTATCGACTTTCTGAGATTGCAGTTGAAACATAGGAGCTGGTACCGGCCAGGATCCTCTCCTGCAAGGACCTTCCGGTAAACTGAAAGGTTGGAGACTCCGGAGGAGCGCTCCTCCTGTCCGTCGTCATTCACGTGGTCGACGCACAGTGCGTCGACGTCGGACTCACCGCACGGGCACGACCCTCCCATGGCTATGAAGCAGGCTGCCTTGACCCGGGCCCTGTTCGCCCTCTGGGTCGTGGCCTCGGACCCTGGACGTGCTGCACGGGCGGCCTTTCTGGCCGAGCTGATCTCGGACTTGCGCAGGGCATAGGAAGATTTCTTCCTAAGGAGGACAACGTCCCGGTTGGACGCAGAACGGGACTTCGCGAGGACGAGGTAATGCGCCCTCTTTGCGAGGTACGCGTCGCGCTTGCACTCCTTGCAGCGGCTCTCTCGGCCGTCCTTCTTCGACGACGACATGGAAAAGCGCTCGTCATCCAGAGATCGATTACAGCCGCCGCAGTGCTTCATGCACTGATCATACAACGGAAGGCTTAGCTCTGTCACGCCCCTATGAAACGACGCGGGGTCAGCGCTCCGCGGCCGACGGACGGACCGAAGGAGCTTCGTATACCGATGCCATAGCGAGACTGCTGCAAACCGCGTATGATTTTGACGGTCGCCTTCGCTCCCGTATCGGAACTGAGCATTTCCTTGAAGCGTCCGTCAATGCTCTCGGCCATCCCCTGATACTTCGAGCTCTTCTCGAGGTCGAGCGACACGCCGCCGATCGAATATCCGAATTCATCGACGATCCAGTTGATCGAAAGGGCTTGAAGGGCATAGACCATAGCACCAGTTAGGACGAGGGCACGCCACCCACGGTTCTCCGTCATAAGCTGATCGAGGCTCGAGTACATCGTCCGCGGCGGATACATATTCACGATATCGAGGGCGACCTTCAAGTACTCGAGAAGTTCGATATCCTCCCAGATATATCCGAAGACTCGGTTCATCTGGTTGACGCTCTCTTCACCGGACGGAGGGACGAAGTGGTAATTTCGAGCCGGGTTATTGTCCCGCAGTAGAACCCTGAGGCTACGAATCACATCCCACTCGACGGGCGTCGCTCCGGGGATAGAAACGACTTGGGTCGTATCGGCCACAACGGCGAATTCCTGGAGGACCTGAGCCTGACCGGAGTTTACATATTCACGGAACTGCCATCGGATTCGATACTTCCCGATGTTCGCATCGACCGGGATCACGAATGATGCATAGTATTCCCCAACCGAAGCGTTCACGGGAATACGCCCTTCCGGAGGAAGAAGGACCTCAATGCCGGTCGTGAAATCGTAAACGCTGTACGTGATGGTAGCGGCGTTCTTCGGATTCCCGTCCTTAGACTTCAGGAACAGAGAAAGGCCGTTCGACCTAGACAGCTCCTGGCTCCTACGAAAGGTAACGCCGCTCATGTGTAACCATACGGCCAACGGAAGGCTAAGTCTTGAGAAGCTTTGCCTGTTCGAGATCTATCATCTTATACTGACCGTCCAGGCTCTGCATTATATTATCCCCATGTTTGTCACGATGGCCGGCTCCAGAAGCTCTCATCCTATCAAACAAGTCCGCAGATTTCAAAAGGGGATCAGACCCGGTTTCCCCGATATCGCCATCGCGGCGATACTGTCTGCCTTTAGAGAACATATACTTCTTGCGCTCTCGAGAGTAATCGGGTTTCACGGACATATCGTCAAGATCCATGAGGGTCCGGACGGCAATTTTCTTCTCGTCTGAACTAAGTGGGAGGAGCTTCTCCATTATGTAGAAGTAGGCTGTCCCAGATTTAGTCATATAACGACTCCCCGGAAGGTTTATGTCGCAGAGGATTCCATAATCGTAGACCTTGACGAAGGCATCGGAGCCGAGGGAATCGATGGCTCGGACTCGATCAAGTATGGACTCCGCTTCCGCTTCATTCTTTGCGATGGAAATCTTTAGAACTCGATCTCCACCATCTACTTCATATGCTTCGCCGTAATATCCGGCCCCGAGAAACTTCCCAACATCCGCTCGTACGCCGGCTGGACAGTTTTTTTGAACCTCATCAAGAATAGTCTCTACCGAAGTCCTTCGAGAGGATGAAACAGCTCGAGCTATACGGATTAGGTTCACGGTTTGAACGGACGAAAAGAGCCCTACGTCTTCTTCCCGGGGCCCTTTGAAAACCACTGAATGCGCTTCTCGGACTTCTTGACGCGTTCCTCGCTCGGTTTCTGCTTCCCGTACCATTCGAGGACTCTCTTACCCTCACTGTCCATGAGGGCCCATTCAGTTTGATTCGTCTTGTCGTTATGCCTCTTCCTAAGGACAGAAACTCTGTCGAATGAAGCAGCACGAGTCTGACTCTTCAAAACATCGGCGTGATCCGAAATCGCCTCGGCAAGATTCTTGATAGCCTCGTGTATTGGCTTCTCTTGCCCGTTCTCGTCCTGTATGGAGGCAGCGACTTCATCTATTCCGAGCCCACTAAGGCGGACGATCTCGTCAAGCGCGAGGGCGTTCACCATGATCTTAGTCCGAAAGTCCATGGCGGCAACTCTGTGAGCGATCCGGATTAGGTCCACGGATCTCGAATGCGATAAAAGGCCCGGAAATGTGCATGGGCCTGAATACCCAGGACATGGAAGCAACTCCGTCGTGGTGGACGTTCCCATTCAAGCCGGTCAGGGTTGACCCCGGCGTCTTCGACCGCCTGGACTGCAGTCTGTACACGGCCGAGCTCAAGTTTGACGGTTGGCGGGCAGTGTTGATCGCTGGCCCGTCGGAAGCCGAGTTGTGGACGAGAGAAAAGCGAAGGATCGAGATCCCAGATTCACTGAGGTCCGACCTCGATAAACTCCGCCTTCCGACGGGGACGGTCCTGGACGGTGAGATCTGGAATCCAGAAAAACGCGGCGGATGGAAGCACTCGAAAGGATCCGAATGCAGGCTCACGCTATGGGATGCTATCAGGGTCGGGACTGCGGATATGAGGCCGAAACCTATCGAAGCCCGACGTGAGGCGCTTCGAGGACTGATTGGAGCTGGTACGGACGCGATCTCGTGCGTCGAAGTACTCCCGGCTTCCAGAAAGATCCACGACGAATCATTGAGCGAAGCCGTGAGAGTCCGTGGGTCGTCCAGGTCGGGCTTCGTCCACGGCCTCGTTCTAAAGAGAGTTGGCTCTCCAAGGAGAGACAATAATATCCGGTGCGTGGAACATCCAGATTGGTTGAAGATCGTCTACCCTGGGATGCAGTCGGAGTAATCTAGTTCGCGTCAGGGACACCGGCGTCAGGGATGACCCATGGGGGAGATGCGTCGTCAGGCCTATCGGCGCTGACTTCCCAGATCTCGTCGGTCGTCGGATATTCAGTTCTGAAAGATCGGGTCTTCTTCGTGCCGTCTGATATATCCCAGGTGAAAGAACTGGTAACGAGCATACCGTCGAGACCCTTTTGAGTTCTCTTCGATAGGTCAACGGGAGCGCCCCCGATTCTTTTCTCCTTCCGCGTGAAATGATCCTTCTTCTTTGCCCCATACGCGTAAATCGGTCTCGAACCCACGGGACCGCATCCGTTGATTTCAACCCTTAGTACTTTATGTCCGGACTTCTTCGAGTGCGGTTTGATCATAGCGGTGACTGTGATCGGGAATTCAAGGTTATTCCTTATCCTAAGATCCGGAGCGTAGCATGACCGAGATCTGTGATCACCACCACACTCAGTCGGAAATCCGACGGTCGCGTCGAGCCCAATCGGCATGTATGCAGCCGGCCTCGAATGAGGAATACGTTGAACGATCTCAAGATCTGCAGTCAGCGCCGCCGCGTACATAGTGGATGAAACCTGACAAACACCGCCACCTATGCCGCTTTCCATCTCCCCCTTCGATATTACGGGGGCGAACTTATATCCACGGTCAAGCGTCCGTTCACCAACTGCATCGTTGTAACTGAGTTCAGATCCGGGTTCCACGATCCGGTCGTTCAGAGATGCAGCCGCCAGCTCGACATTCGTCGCTCTGTTGCCGATGCCTTGAAAGGATGATTCCCACCACCCAATAGTGGCGAGTTCACAACGAGCGTCATCGCCGGCATCAACGATAGGTGTGATGGGTGGTGGCGGTGAGTCAGGGACGAAAGAATCAGGGACGGAAGAGTCAGCCTCTTGGTATGAGACTGGAGCTGCTCCTGTGCGGTTAGCATCTCTAGAGCAAGAAAGACACAAAATAACGAGGAGTAGAGACGACCGCATGCGGACGATACAGTGGAGACATAAGTTCCAGTATAGATCAGTCTAGGAAAGACCGCGTCCGACGCCGCGATAAGTCAGACCGGCAACAGTTACGTCATCAGGACTGAGCACATTTCGTCCATCAAAGATGATAACCTCTGGACTCGAGAGCCGCACAGAGTCCCATTTCGGAGACCTATATTCTCTCCATTCGGTCATCACACAGATGGCATCCGACCCAGAGGCCGCTGAGTACATATCCCCGTAGTAAGAAATAGACTGGCCGTAGACAGCCATCGTAGCAGGGATAGCTTTCGGATCATGGACATGAACGGAAGCTCCTTGCTTCAAAAGCCCGTCTATCAGAGCTAGTGAAGGCGAGTCTCTAATATCGTCCGTGTTTGCCTTGAATGCAAGACCCCATATACAAATTTTCCGATCGGAAACGGTCGGAAAGGACGAAAGGATCTTGTCGAGGACGGCGCGTTTCTGGCGATCATTCGCA
>Ga0315284_10012251_pt1 | contig 12212 bp, 11 predicted proteins | sample YL17G09_16_MG_FD_203696 | JGI IMG/M metagenome (GOLD analysis project Ga0315284, IMG submission 203696) | Sediment microbial communities from Yellowstone Lake, YNP, Wyoming, USA - YL17G09_16 | ecosystem: Environmental > Aquatic > Freshwater > Lake > Sediment | place: USA: Wyoming | collected...
TTTTTCTTCTCCCACGGGCCGGTTTTAAATTTAAGCATGGCGTGCTCCACGAATTCGAAGGCTTCATTGGCAAATTTAATCCGCTTGTCTATCTGATCGCCGGTGTCGGCCAAAAGCTCCTCAAGCCGTTTCTTTTCTTTTTGCGCGTCCTCCATGCGCCTTTGGAAGTCCTCTTTGTTTAATTCCTCCCGGGCTCGCATATCAATCAAGCCGTCTATTACGGCCACGCAATCTTTGTAATCCTTTTGCAGATTCGTTAAGACCGCGCTGGTATTCACCGAATCTTTAGCGTTTTGCTCGCGCATCCATTTCATGCCAAAGTCGTGAACTTCTTGTGAGATGTCGAGTTGATCAAGTAAAGAGATAATCTGACCTTCCAGATCGTTTTGCTGAACAACGCTTTGGACGCATTTCGGACCGCGCTTCCGCTTGGTGCAGTGGTAGTAGGTATAGTAGTGAACATTGCCGTTTTTCTGGCGCTTGGTTTTGTGCTCGGCCGTTATCATGCATCCACATTCGCCGCATCGGATCATGCCGGTAAAGGCGAAAGTGTGAATGTGCGGTCTTTCATTTTCGGCTCCGCCGAGCATCTCCTGTACTTTTCTGAATTCCTCCTCGGTTATCATTGGCTTGTGGCGGCCTCTGAACCAGTTGCCTGACTTTCTCGGAAATTCAAACATGCCGTAGTAGAAAGGATCGCGGAACATCACATACGCCGCGCTATAAGCCATGGGTTTTCCGCCAATGCGTTTGTGCTTTGGCGTTAAGTATCCAAGTTTATTGTTGGCGATATCCACCACTTTCGGCACCCGATAAACGCCGGTAAGCATTAGGCGCCACATTTCTTTTATTATCGGGAATCGCACAGAGTCCTCTTTGATTCTTTTATTTCCTTTCTCGGCATACGGGTCATTCGCGTAACCCGCCTTGGCGCCGCTCGGCAGATATCCCATCTCGGCTTTCTTTTTGAGTCCGCGTTTTACATCCACGCCCTTGCTGTCGTTTTCCAGTTTTGCCTGACTGCAGAAAAGATTCAGCAAAAACTTATCATTCGGATTGTCGCGAAATATCTGTCCCGGCGTTCGGACCTCTTTTAGTTTTCCGATATCAAGCAGGTAAATAATTAGCCCCGTGTCTACGGAATTTCTTGAGAGCCGATTGGCGTGCCATACCAAGAGTCCCTGCGCTTTCCCAGCCTCGATCTCTTTTATCATTTTGTTGAACACTGGCCGGCCCGGCGCTTTTGCGGAGTGTGCCTCGGATTCTATGGCCTTAACCCCAATCTTATTGTCGCGGGCGATTTTCTTTAGCTCATCCGTTTGGGAATCAATTGAAAGCACTTGCTTATCTTCGGACTCCGTCGATTTGCGGGTATAAATGTAATATTCAATTGTTGCGCTGCCTTCGTTCATGGATTTGTTAATTTTTTCTTGCCCCGTAGGGAGCTTTGCTCTCCTTCGGGGTTTCGACCTTTGGTCTCAAGACAACCCCTATGCTTATTTCCGATATCCATCAAGCTGATTTGCCCACAGCTTGATCATCATCATTTTCATTTTCTTTCTTGTATTCCTCCTCTTCTCGTTCAAGGTCGCGGATAATTTGTTCATAGCTGGGGCGTTTATCGTCAACGCTGATTACCTCTTTCGGTTTGCCCTCAACACGGTCAAGAAGTTCGCGGATGGCGCCAAGTTTTACATTATCGTTTTCGCTTCCTATAAGGGCGACAAGCATCTCGTTGGCAATGCGAAAATTTTGCTCCCGGATTCGCACGCCGGCCTTTTTGATTGCATCTATTGTCTCCCGATGAATCTCATCCATTTCTTGTTCGTAAAGTTTGTATACCTCACAAAGCGTTCCTGATTCCTTAAACCAATCTTTTATTGTTTGCTCGGTAAACCCCGCTTTTCTACTTTTTTCAAACTGGCTATTCAAAATCTCAGCGATATCCTGATACGGATTGCCTTTATATTTCAGCTCCAACGCTTTTTTGTGATATTCGGTTAGGTGTTTCAGCTTCGGCATAAAAGTTGTGTTAGGTAGAAATCTACTTATTGAATTTACCCAGAATAAGATCGCGAATTGCGCGAGCTGCCTGAAGTTTTACGCCCTCGTTTTTGCTTGCCAAAAGTTCTATGAGCGTATCTACCGCCTTGGGAAATGCTTTGTGCATCTTCTCAAGTGCAATTTTTATATCTTCGTTATTTTGATCTTTATTGCTTTCCATAAATTTCTTAAAATTCGCTTGCGTGCGTTTTGACGCACGCGCATTTATTATTTTATTGTTCAGTAATATGTGAGGTAGTATGTGCCGAGTAGTCAATGTAGTGCTCTATGATATAGATTGCGGCTTTTCCCATTACTTGTTTTGGGATTATCCGCATACAAGTTTGTTGGTTTCCCGCATACTTGTTTGGTGAATCTCACCTTTAGCGCGGCTCAATCCACTTATCCCAATCGTTGTTGAACTTGTCCCAATTGATCCGATAATTAACTTTCCGAGGGATGCCTTTGTAGATTTCTTCGAGATAGCCGCGTTTTTTTAGTTCTCCTCTTGCTCCTTCCTGTTCGTATCGGGACAACCCGGTTTCTTCTTGAATCTCGCGTTGAGTTTTGAAAATCCAGCGTGTCTCTTTATCCATTTGTTTTCCTTCCCAATAAATAAATTGGCAAAGGAAAATCGCGGCTTTTACAGAGCCGGCAAATTTAGACAGTTTCGGGTAGTACGCAACAGGCCTCCCGACTTCGCGGAGACAATCACTGAGCTTCATGGCCGGATTTTTTCTTTAATTCCACGCGGCCAAAAACAGGGTCGCTATAAACGGCCTGATACAAACGCACTAAACGATTTGCTTTATCGCCTGCTTCTTCGTCAGTCAGCTCTATGTTGTAGCTTTTCTTGTAGACGCGCTTAAACTCCTCAATAGCTTTTTTCGGTAGCACAGATTCTGCATGGAATTGTCCGATCCCCAGACCCCAAGCGGATCGGCACTTTGGCCTGTTAAACAAAACAGGCTCGCAAACACAACCAAAGAAAAATCCAATAAATGGAAAATCGTTCAGTTGCGCTTGCGAGCCCGCAGACTCGGAAGATACGATTCACGCCTACCCCGCAGAGTAGGAAATATTCAATCTCTCAACACTTTAATTTTATCAAACCTACGGGTGTCGTCAACAAGGGGCATGTGTAAAATCCTACACTGAGATACAAATCAACTTCCGACTTAGTATCTATCTGGCGATTCAATGTAAACCAAATCCAATATAATCTGCTATATTCAAAATAGCGCAAATCGTAAATAGTAAATCTGGTTTATTGACTTGCTTGATACTTTTGTATATAATCGTATATAGTTAACTATAGCGAATTAAGATCAAGCTAATATGAATGAAAACAGCTTTATACAACGAATAAAGGTTAACTCAGAGATACTTGGTAAAATCGCCAAGATTGACGAGTTCAAAGGCCTCTGGCAAGGAAGCCTCCGTTTGAGTCCACAAATTCTTGGCCGGCTTAAGGCATCTGTAATCATCACCTCAACTGGCGCCTCTACGCGTATCGAGGGATCGAAAATGACGGACGCTGAGGTGGCTCGTCTTTTGCGTGGGCTGAAATCCCACCCTCCCAAAAATCGCGATGAACAGGAAGTGGCCGGCTACGCTGACCTCGTGGGGAGAATCTTCGATAACTACCGGACGCTAAAACTTTCGGAAAATAATATTTTACAATTCCATAGTATTTTATTGCAGTTCTCGGAGAAAGATCAGACGCATCGTGGTAAATACAAAGGCGGAGACAATGCGGTCATAATGAAAAATCAGCGCGGCGAGGAGATTATTCTTTTCCAGCCGACTAAACCGTATTTGGTAAAGCCGGAAATGGAAACAGCAATTGATTGGACAAACGAACAATTGGAGAAGAAAGAACTTCACCCGCTTTTAATTATTGCCAATTTCGTCTTTGAATTTTTGGCAATCCACCCGTTTCAGGACGGCAACGGCCGCTTGAGTCGCGCGCTTACAAATCTACTTTTACTTCGCAATGATTATCCGTATATTCCCTATGTCTCGCTTGACGAGATTATTGAGAATAAAAAAGATAGTTACTACTTAGCACTACGAGCAACACAGAAAAATCATAAAACCGATCACGAGGATATTACCGCGTGGCTAAATTTCTTGTTAGACGCGCTTCTTGAGCAAACTGAACAGGCAAGACAATTAATGAACGCCGAACAGCCGGAGAAACTTTTGTCGGAAAGACAGGAGCGGGTTTTTGCTGTCTTGAAAGGCGGAGAAACTCTGGGCGTAGCCGAAATCGATAAGCGTCTCACTGGTTTGGTACCGCAGGTGACTATAAAACAAGCTCTCGCGCGCTTGGTGGCTTTGCGTTTGGTTGAACGAGTTGGCCGGGGCAGAGGCGTGAGATATAAGAAAATGTAAAAATATGCCAACAGAAACAGCCAAAAAAGAAATACATTACAGGTGCAAAAAGTGCGGCGACGAGATTTATTGGAACACGCACAAAAGCATGACTTACTGCAAATGCGGCGCTCTTGGAGTCGATGGGTGTGAATTTTATGTGCGGCTCATTGGCAATGAAGCCGATCGGGAAGAAGTTAAGAGACAAAGAAAATTATGAAAATTAAAGATTTACCAAAAATTGATAGACCGCGAGAAAAACTCGAGAAGTATGGACCCGAGCGGCTTTCCGATTCGGAACTTTTGGCGATTCTTTTGCGAACTGGAAGCGAAGGGGTCAATGTTGTTGAGCTATCAAGTAAAATCCTAAAGAAATTTAGCGGTGTCGGATTAGCGAAAGCATCGGTTAAAGAATTGAAAAGCACTTTCGGACTCGGCGTGGCGAAGGCCTGTGAGATTGTGGCCAGCTTTGAGCTTGGCCGCCGGCTTCTTCAAAATAAGCAATCGGTTTTATTACTATCACCACAGGATGTTTGGGATCAGTTGAAAGATATCCGCGACAACAAAAAAGAGCATTTCGTGATTTTCTTTTTGGACGCGCGGAATCAGGAAATAAAGCGAGAGATCATCTCGGTTGGCTCACTTAACGCGAATCTCGTTCATCCACGAGAAGTATTCGAGCCAGCAGTACGACACCTGGCCGCGCAAGTAATTGTGGCACACAACCACCCAGCTGGCGACTTAGAGCCATCGGATCATGATATTGAGATTACCAAGCGACTTAAAGAATCTGGCGAGGTTCTTGGCATAGAGCTCGTTGACCATATTATTGTTACCAAAAGCGGTTATACGAGCTTTAAAGAAAAACGATTGCTTTAATCTATGGCAGATAAACTTTACAAACCAAAAAAAGAAGAAATAAAGACCCAGAAAACTGGCACCTATTTCGTTGCTGAAAATAAAAACGGGAACGGCAAAAAGAAATTGTATTCTGAATATACAAAAGATAACCTTATTGCCGAGATTGAAAAATTGAAGAAGCGGAAGAAATATGGCCTTGTTTGGGAAGAACAGGAAGAAAAGTTTGATAAAGATACTCTCGGCAAATTGCCGATTCTTAAAGAGGTTAAGAATCGAGAAATAAAAACAGACAAAAAGGCGTCGGTAAATCTCTTAATCGAGGGTGATAATTATCACTCTCTATCGGTTTTGAATTACACGCACGAGAAAGCCATTGATGTCATTTACATTGATCCTCCTTACAATACGGGCGCGAAAGATTGGAAATATAACAATAATTATGTAGATATAAATGATGCTTTTCGGCACAGCAAATGGTTGTCAATGATGGAAAAAAGATTACGGCTTGCTAAAAATCTTTTACGAAGCGACGGGGTTTTGGTATGCGCTATAGATGAGAACGAACAAGCACATTTAGGCGCTCTCTTGGAAGAGTTGTTTCCAGATCATGAGATGCATTGCATAACAATTGTGCATAATCCACGAGGCGTTCAAGGAAATAATTTTTCTTATACACATGAATATGCTTATTTTGTGTTTCGTAGAGGATTAAAAGTCATTGGGAGCAAACAACGCGATGAAGCTCTGGAAGAAGAATTAAGAGATCATGGTGGTGAATCTTTAAGAACAGATGCTCGAAATTGTTTTTACCCGATCCTTGTGAAAAATAATCGGATCATTGGTTTCGGAGATGTACCAGACAAAAATTTTCACCCGAAAGGAAAAAATGTTCACCGAAAAGAAAAAGTTATCGAAGTTTGGCCTATTGATGTGAGTGGCGTTGAAAGAAAATGGGTGTTTGCTCGCAATACTGTTGAGGAAATTAAAGATAAATTGTTTGTCGATAAAAAGAAAAATGGAGACATTGATATTTTTCGGATAAAAGATACCCAGAAGCCAAGAACGGTTTGGACCGGGCCGAAGTATGATGCCAGCACTTTTGGTTCAAAAATTGTGAATGGCCTCACTGGAACTCTGTTTCCTTTTCCTAAATCTCTTTATAACACTAAAGATTGTCTGGAATGTATAGTCAGACAGAGAAAAAACGCCATTGTCCTTGACTACTTTGCTGGGTCGGGAACAACTGGCCATGCAGTGATGTTGTTAAACAAAGAAGATGGTGGGCAACGACAATTTATCTTGTGTACGAATAATGAGAATAAAATTGCCGAGGATGTCTGCTATCCCCGAATAAAGAATGTAATAAAGGGTTATAAAGATTATCAAGATATTACCGGAATAGCCGGTAATCTTAAGTATTTCAAAACCGCTTTTGTGGACGCAACCCCGAATGATGCGAACAAACAAAAACTCACCGATCAATCAACGGAAATGCTATGCGTTCGAGAGAATACTTTTGAGCCGGTGGCAGAAAAGGCAAAGCTTAAAATCTTCCGCAATGACAAAAAGCACACTGCGATTATTTTTGACCAGCTTCTAATCCCGGAGTTCAAAAAATTAGCAAGGAAAATAGAGGGCCCTATTCACACTTACATCTTTACTCTTGAGGATGAAGATTTTTCTGGCGAGTTTGACGGCTTGGATGGCCGCATTATCATTTCTCCAATTCCCGAAGCAATTCTGCGGGTATATCGGAGAATATTTTCAATCAAATTATGATTACGCTTAGAAATTATCAAAAAGACGCGATAGCGGAATTAAAGGAGCGGATTAACAGATTGCTCGATAAGCCGAACAATCCTGTTTGTGTTTTCAAAGCTCCGACCGGTTCTGGTAAAACTATAATGATGGCCGAGTTTTTGAAAGAGTTTGTTGAACACCGCGACGACCACCGTTCTTTTGCTTTTATCTGGGCCGCGCCGAGAAAATTGCATACGCAAAGTAAAGAAAAATTGGAAAAGTATTATTCGGACAGCAAAGCTTTTCGTTGCTCTTTTTTCGAGGATTTAATGGATAAGAAAATCAGCCAAAATGAGATTTTATTTTTGAATTGGGAGAGTATCAATAAAAAGGGTAATCTTATCATTCGCGAGAACGAGCAAGAAAACAACCTAACAAAAATTTTAGAAAATACCCGTGAGGATGGGCAGGAAATAATTTTAGTGATTGATGAGAGCCATCATGCGGCTCAAACTGATACCTCGCAAAATCTTATTCGTGACATTGATCCGCGAGTAACCATTGAGGTTTCGGCCACGCCGCATCTCAAAAGCGATTATGTGGTGGTTGTTGAATTTGACGATGTGAAGAGTGAGGGAATGATTAAAAAAGAAGTGGCGATAAACCCGGAATTCCAGAATCTCAAGGTTACCGATAAAAGCGCGGATGAAATTGTTCTTGAGGCGGCTTTGGGCAAGCGTGAAGAGTTAGCGCGGGCTTACAAGAAAGAGGATGGCGATGTAAATCCTTTGGTTTTAATTCAGTTGCCGGATCGGCGTGAAGGTTTTGACGATAAAAAGGACACGATGATTATGCTTCTGAAAAAATACGGCATAACCATTCAAAATGGCAAACTTGCTATTTATCTTTCAGAAAATAAAGAAAATCTTGAGAATATCTCCAAGAACGATAACGAGGCAGAAGTAATGATTTTCAAGCAAGCCATTGCTTTGGGATGGGATTGTCCGCGCGCTTCTATTCTTGTTTTATTCCGCGAACACAGAAGTTTTATATTCTCAATCCAGACCATTGGCCGGATTATGCGTATGCCGGAACTAAAGCACTACGAAGATCATCCAGAATTAAACAAGGGGTATATTTACACAAACTTAGGCGATTTCAGCATTGCCGAGGATATGGCTAAAGATTACATTACGGTTAACGAATCAAAACGCCAAGATGACTATAAGCCGATTAATCTTGTTTCGTGCCATTCAAAACGCTTCCGCGAAGAAACTCGTTTGGCGCCAGCATTCATTAATCTATTTTTAGACACCGCAAAAGATATGGGATTAAAAGACAAAATCAATATTAAGGCCAAAAAGAGTAAAACCGAGCTTATTGCAGAAGGGCACATTGAGGAAATTGACCGTCCAACCAAACATATTAAGAAAATGGGAACGATAAAAATAAATCAGACCATACTGGAAAGGCAGAATACTTTTAGTGCTTTTATTCGCGATGCACTCTCCCCATTTTACCCAGAGCCGCGTTCTGTTGGCCGGGTTCGAGATTCTATTTATCGTTTCTTTGATGGCGCTTTTAGTATCAAATACGAGGATGAGCAAGAACGGATAATGAACATTGTGTTAGACAAAGATAATCGCGAGCATTTCAGGAATGTTATTGATCGAGCAAAACAGATTTACACCGAGCAGGTCGGCAAGGGCAAAAGAGAACTTGTGATTGGAGATAATTGGAATGTACCGGAGAGAATCAGCTTCAACAGCTTTTATGAAAAAGTGGAAGCGAAGAAATCTATAATGCAACCATTTTTCTACGATAAGCGAGAAAGTCGCCGCTGGGATACAGAAGAAAAATTTATTGATTACTTGAATAAATCTGCCGGTGTTGAGTGGTGGTTTAAAGATGGCGACCGCGATGCCACTTATTTTGCCGTGCCCTATACGGAGAGTGGTCTGGATTTGCCTTTCTATGTTGATTTCGTGGTTAAGATGAAGAATAGTCGGATTGGTTTATTCGATACTAAATCTGGCATCACGGCAAAAGTCGCCGGGCCTAAGGCCGAAGGTCTTGCTCGCTATATCAGAGAGCAAAATAAAAAAGGCAAAAAGCTGTTCGGTGGTATTGCTATCAAAAAAGACAGCAACTGGCTTTATAACGACAGCGAGAAATATAACGACGCCGATCCAAAGCAGTGGAAGTTGTTGGATTTGAGCTAAATAATTTTTAGAAAAATATGAAACCCAAAAAAGATTTAGAAGCTATTCATAAGCACGATTTGAGAGAAATGCTCCAAAACTTAGGTTTATTGGGAGATTTTGATAATCAAAAAATTAAATGTCAGTTTTGTGACGATACAATTCGAGAAGACAATTTTGGAGCTATATATACCCAAGATAAAAAAATAATGTTTTCCTGTTCTAAATTAGAATGTTTCAACAAATTACCGAAAAAATAGATATGAGCCTCCTGTCATCAATTTTAACTTTCGGCGCGACTACTGGATTTTTTGTCTGGTTAATTATTTATCTTTTTGTTTTACACCAAGAAAAAGGAGAGAAGTTGGTTGGCTGGTTGGCAAAACTTATCGCGTGGACTGGCAAAAAAGCCGAGAAAACAGCCACAGCGATGAGCATTCAGGGTAAAATTGATAGTTTTATAGAAGCGATAAATACAGAGGTGGAAGATCTATTGCCATATGGCTTGAAAGTGAGATGGATTTCGCCGGAATTAAGCAAGGAGGCTTTTATCGAAAAAGACAGAGTAGTTGTTTTACTTTCCTACCACGACAACAAAGATGAAAATCTATCAAAAGCCACGCTTTTGTATATGAATAAGGCAGTAATCCCTGAAGCGCGACCCCATATCCATACGAAACTTGGGAGAGCGATAGATTTAATGATGGCGAAGAAGGCACTCTATTCTTTCGTGGAGGCAAGGAGTTCGTTCGGCCATTTTGTCAATTCAATTTTGCGTCCCGAAACCGAGCAGGATCAAGAATTAAAAAACTTTTGTCAGGTAATTGATACTACCGATGAAAGAGGATTATTCACAAGAGTTTTATTAAGAGAATTATTGGAGCTGGGCCGCAAGAAAGCTTGTATCACCGAAACTGGAGATACGGTTTTAGAAAGCAATAACTTCGCAAAGTTTCTTAATGAAATAGCTCAAAAAGAAAAGGGTGAGGATGTGCCCCTGACATTTACTGGCCGCGATATAAAACTCGCGATTATTCTTATCGCTCGACCAGAAACCGAAATGCTCGGCACGGAGCGATTTATTAAAAGAATAAAAGAAAAGCTTAAACAATCAGTTAGTGTAATCTATCTTTTTGCTCGCGGAAACTCAAATCTTGGCCTAGCCAAAGATGTATTTAGAGAATGTGAACTTATGCCAGAATTAACAAAGATTCATGAAGAAGAGTTTCCAACAAAATCGCCAGAGGGCGATATAAGAATTGGTTATTGTGCAATTTTTTATAATCGCAAATTATCTTAATTTATGAATAAAGATTTTTTTCAAAAATTATTAAAAACCATTTTGGCCTTATTTGATGGCGATAGAAAGATTGATACTTCAACAATCGAAAACAAACCAACAGAAATACTGACCCAATTTTCAGTTAAAAAATTGTATGTAAATAGTGAAATCGGTTTGAGGGTTCGATCATCGCCAGAAATAAAACCCGACAACATCTTGGAGACACTTGTTTATGGCCAAGAGGTTGAGATGCTAAATGAAAAAGAAAAATGGTTTGAAATTAAATATTTAGACAATAAAAAGGGGTGGGTAAGCTCATATTATTTAACCGAGACAAAGCCAGCAGAACTTCCAAAGCAACAGCCGACAGAAGAAAAAAGTGATAATATTGAGAGCGAACTTCCAGTATTTAAAGTTGGCACAGCAAATCTTGCCAACGATTCCAATACTATTAAGCTCAGAAAGATTATCGGTGATGAGTTTGGAGGCGGTAAAAATGGATGGGATTTACAGTGCACCGAGTATGTCCAATATAGAGTTAAACAAAACGGCATCACTATTAAGTGGCCAGCAGAGAGGCCACGAGATGGTGGTAAGTGGGCAGATATTTTTGAAAGAACTAAACTTTATAAAGTTTTGGACAAACCAAAAGTTAGTTGTGCGGTGTCTTTTACTGCTGGATTCAGAAGTCCAGAAATGAATAAAACTGGACACACTGCTTTTGTGGAAGAGGTTTTAAATGATGAGGTTATAAAAATCTCTGAAGCGAATTGGCCGCCGCCCGGCAAATACAACGAACGCAGAATGCCGAAATCAGAATGGCAAGATAAATACAAATGTCGTTTTATTGATTTTTCATAAGTTCCTTAAAAACTGGCGGGGAGAAACTTCCGCCCACTTTTCTGTATCAAGCTAAGTCACCTTTATCCCCCCTCTACAGATGCTTTTTGGCATTTGTGGCGGGGGTTGGTATAAAGGTCGATAGCCCTGATTAATAGAAAATAAGCAGAAGTAATCAGTATGAGCAAGAAAATAATTACTCATACGGGAGAGAAGGCGCCTGTGTCTGGTCAATACCAGCCCGCAGGCACTAAACAAGAAATCACCCTGTCAAAGGATGATCGCGTGCCTCCTTATCATCAGAGAGCAAAAACTTTTGTTCTCGTAGATAGAACGAAGCACAAGAAGTAATTCTTTCCTGTATCCTCGCCAGTTTTTAGGGAGTTTATCAAACCTCTCTCAAATCGCGGGGTTCTAATGCAAAGGGTATCAATGGGTCAGATTGTCGACAAAACTCGCCACGGGGGCACACAATGGGTAGAAACGGGGACAAAAAAGGTAATAAGTGGTAAAATAGAGTTATGAAAGTAAACAATTTCTTCAAATTAGTTATTGCGATTGCGGTGTCGGAACTGGCCGGAGTGATCGGTTCGGTTTTTACCATTTCCGCTATTCCGAATTGGTATACCGGACTGGTAAAGCCGGCGCTTAATCCTCCTGCTTGGGTATTCGGGCCCGCGTGGACAACGCTTTACGCGTTGATGGGCATTTCACTTTTTCTTGTCTGGAAACAACATTCCAACATTCTTGAGAATGTGAGAATGTTGCGGATGTGGAAAATTGGTATCGCAGCGTTTTTTGTTCAGCTTTCCTTGAATGCTGTTTGGTCAATTATTTTCTTTGGCCTGCAAAATCCCGGCTGGGCATTG
>Ga0315284_10012253_pt1 | contig 12210 bp, 13 predicted proteins | sample YL17G09_16_MG_FD_203696 | JGI IMG/M metagenome (GOLD analysis project Ga0315284, IMG submission 203696) | Sediment microbial communities from Yellowstone Lake, YNP, Wyoming, USA - YL17G09_16 | ecosystem: Environmental > Aquatic > Freshwater > Lake > Sediment | place: USA: Wyoming | collected...
GTCCGTCGCTGGGCACAACCCCGGATTACCGCTGCAGTCGAGACTGCCCGGTGTTCGGAGCTCGCTTGACGGGCGGATGCCCGACGCGCCTCGGCATGCCAGTGCCGACCGACGGTCGCGGACGCGGGGAGGCGGGCTCCACCACTTCCCGCAACGGCCGCCTCCGATGCCACAGATAGAGCTGCTCCACCTTGGCGCGCGCCCAGGGCGTCTTGCGCAGAAACTTCAGGCTCGACCGGATGGACGGATCATTGGTGAAGCACTTGATGTCAATGACACTCCCCAACACCTCCCAGCCAATGTGCTTGACCAGGTAGGTGAGAACTGCCTCGAGGGTGATACCGTGCAGCGGGTTGTTTCGCTGAGGTGGTGGCGGTGGTGTGTGCGGTGTCTCTGTCATGCGGCCAGGGCTCCCTTCGTGCGTGCACTGTGCGCTTTCGGCGACCGTCCCGACGGCGCCCGGCCCGCCACCCTCCAACACCCGGCCAGGTGATCGTCCACCAGCCCGGTTGCCTGCATCAGCGCGTAGCACACTACTGTGCCGACAAAGGAGAATCCGCGGCGCTTGAGGTCTTTGCTCAGGGCATCGGACTCCGTCGATCGACACGGAACGTCCTTCAGCACGGTAGCGCGTGTGGCTGGAACAATCGGCTTGTCGTGTGCAAACTGCCAGATGTACCGACTGAACGCGCCGAACTCCTTGCGCACCCCGGCAAACCGCGCCGCGTTGTTGATGGCGGCTGCGATCTTGAGTCGGTTGCGAATGATGCCCGTGTCGGCCATGAGGCGCTTGACATCGCGCGCCCCAAACCGCGCCACACGCTCCCAGTCCCAGTTGGCAAAGGCCGCGCGGAATCCTTCACGACGCTTCAGGATCGTGATCCAGGAGAGCCCGGCCTGGAACGTCTCCAGCACCAGGAATTCGTAGAACGTGCGATCGTCGTGCACCGGCACGCCCCACTCGCGGTCGTGGTAGGCGCAATAGATGGGGTCGGTTCCGGCCCAGGAGCAGCGCGGGAGTGCAGCGGGGGATGCGGGCATCCCGACATCTCGTCGGCGAGACGCCGTCACGATCGCGACCTCACCAGCGCTTCTGCAAGCAGCAGATCCTGCGGCGTGGTGACCTTGAAGTTGAGCGGATCGCCCGGCGCAATGCCCACGGCCAGGCCGAGGCGTTCCATGAGCATGCCCTCGTCGGTGGGCGGCGGATTCATGCCCGGCGCTAGTGCCAGTGCTTCGCGCAGCTTGCTCTTGGCAAAGAGCTGCGGCGTGCCCACGCGCACAAGCTGCGTGCGGTCGAGCGTCTCAAGCGCGCGGTCGCCCTGCACGCGTCTGATGGTGTCAACTTCGGGGGTGGCGGTCACTGCGCACTGGTAGCGTGTCTGCATGGCCAGCAGATCGTCAATCACCTTCTTCGTGACAAACGGCCGCGCCGAGTCGTGCACCATCACCCACGGAGCAGAGGATCTGCACGCGGCAAGTCCATTCGCCACCGAGTGCCAGCGATGCTCTCCACCCTCGGCAATGCCGATGCCCTTTTCGAGGATCACGTCGGCGAGCATGGCATCGACCTCCGCGCGTCGGCCCGGAGGAATGACCAGCACCACCTCGGAGACCGATGGATGCGTGTCAAAGACGCGTAGTGCATGCACGAAGAGGGGTGTGCCCCCGAGCAGGACAAACGCCTTCGGCGTGTCCGCCCCCAGGCGCGTGCCCATGCCGCCTGCAACGAGAATGACGCTGCACTTTTCTGCCATGGAGTCTCCACCGATCTGCGATCTGGGCGTCTCTGCTCCGGGCTCAATCCGAGATGCGGCTGAGTTGGGCGCCGATCATGAAGAGGCTTCGGGTCTTGTCAACGGGCACAATGCTCGTGGGTGTCGCGCACCGGGTGCACCGGACCTTCACAGCCGTATGACGCGCCACCCGGCTTTGCCACCCAACACCTTCATCCCCTTCACGCAATCTGTAGTCGCGCCTCAGAGCCGAACGTTACCAACGTGACGCGGATGCGCCATCCGGGACGAAGCGCACCGCTCGTCTCGACGCGCCCAGAGGCCCTGCGATCCCACTCGTAACTCGTAACTCGCTTGCTCGTAACTCGTCACTTCCTCTTCCGTCCCCGCTCAACTATCCCCGCCACCTTCATGGGCAGGCCAAAGAGCCGGATGAACCCGATGGCGTCTTTCTGGTCGTACAGCGCCGTGTCGGTGAATGAGGCCAGGTCGGTCAGGTACAGCGACTTGGCAGCCTTGGAGCCGGCCGGAACGATGTTGCCCTTGTAAAGCTTCAGCCTCGCCGTACCGGTCACGTTCTGCTGCGTCACGTCGATGAACGCGTCCAGAGCATTGCGGATTGTCGAGTACCACTGACCGTTGTACACCAGTTCAGCGTAGCGCTGCGAGACGAGCTGCTTGTAGTGCATCGTGTCGCGATCGAGCACCAGCCGCTCCAGCTCCTGATGTGCGGCGTAGAGAATGGCCCCACCCGGCGTCTCGTACACGCCACGACTCTTGATGCCCACCAGCCGGTTCTCCACCATGTCAACATGCCCCACGCCATGCACCGCGCCAATCTTGTTGAGTCTGGTGAGCAGCGCAAGCGGCGCGAGCTTCCGGTCGTTCACAGCCACGGGAACGCCCTTCGCAAACTCCACCGAGACATACTCCGCCTTGTTGGGAGCCTTCTCGATGGTGCTTGACTGTGTGTACACCTCGTCGGGCGGCTCGTTGTTCGGGTCCTCGAGCACTCCGCCCTCGTGGCTGATGTGCCAGATGTTTCGGTCTTCGGAGAAGATACGCTTCTTCGATTGCGAAATAGGGATATTCCGTTTGTCGGCATACTCGATGCACTCCTCGCGCGAGTGCAGCGTCCACAGCGGATCTTTCCACGGTGCAATGATCTTGAGCGTCGGGTCAAGCGCCATGTAGGTGAGCTCGAAGCGCACCTGGTCGTTGCCCTTGCCCGTGGCTCCATGCGCAACCATGGTGGCGCCTTCTTTGTGGGCAATCTCCACCTGTCGCTTGGCAATGAGCGGGCGGGCAAAGCTGGTGCCCAGCAGGTAGCTGCCTTCGTAGACCGCGTGTGCCTTGAGCGTGGGGAAGATGAAGTCGGTCACAAACTCTTCGCGTAGATCCTCGATGTAGATCTTGGATGCGCCGGTCTTGATGGCCTTCTGCTTGAGGCCCGAGAGCTCTTCGCCCTGGCCCAGGTCGGCAGCCATGGCAATGACGTCAACATTGTAGTTCTCTTTGAGCCACGGAATCATGATGGACGTGTCGAGCCCGCCGGAGTAGGCGAGCACCAGCTTCTGCCTGGCTGCTTTCTTGTCGGCCATAGTGGTGCCTTTCGGGTACGGTATAGGTGCCTGTGAGGGGTCAGGAATCAAGAAAAATACATCGAATGTGACCTTGATCACAGACAGAAGAGTCGGTTGCGGGTAGTATATGGGTAGGCCGGGAGTGCATTCGCGCCACGACAGCGTGTAGGGCCGAGTGGGCGAGGCGACGATCGGTCGAACGGGCAGCAGCCGGGCAGTGACGAGCTACGAGCAAGCGAGCGCCGCACTGAGCCCCGTCGAAGTGTTACGAGTGACGAACGGTCGAGGGGCTCAACCGCGCCCCGCGACCACGGAGGTCCTCATGAGCACACAGGGATTTGTCTACGAAATGCAGCCAACCGACGATGGCGATGTGGTGTCGTGGGCACAATTGCGCAAGGGATGCGTGGCCCCGGCAACAGACATGGAGCGCCAGTTCGGGCTCACGGTGCCGCTCTCCGACACAGTCACCAAGGTCATGCGGTTCTGCGCAAGCATCGATCCCACGCTGTCAACGGTTGCCGATGTCTCAGGTCACATGCTCTTCCCTAATGTCCACGTCACCATTACCGGCGGCGACTTCACGGTCGAGACCGAGAAGGTTTTTGCCGGCGGCGCCAACCGCCAGAGCATCTTCAACTACCGCGTGTGGATTTTCGTCAAGGCCAAGCACCGCGAGACAGCCGAGCGTCTGCGTCAGAGTTTCAACATGGGACTGCCGAGGCCGTTTGGTGGCTGACGGTCGATAGACCGGCAGACACAGGTGCAGCTCGTGCGTCTGGGTGGCAAAGCCGGGTGGCGCGCCGAGGGAACTGTGATGGATCGGTGCACCCGGTGCGCGACACCCGCGGGTAGTGGCGTCGGTGTGGAGGCTTTCGATTCGTCAATATCACGAGGGAACACAGTCCCGTCAAGGCATGCCAGGGAAATCCGCGACCCCACTCGTAACTCGTAACTTCTTCGCCCATCAGCCACAAGATGCTGCAGCTCCCGTGGGTCCCGGCACTCGGAGAGTTGCGCTGCACTGAAGCCTCGCGCCGGTGACCCGGCCTGGAGGGCTGCCCAGAAGCATTTGCATTGCCTGCCCGATCATCCGGGAGCCTTGGCGTCCAGACCCCGAGCACTACCCCAAGCACTACCGGAAGTCGCGTGCCAGAAAGTATACATGCACTTTGGGGGCTTCGGACTCACACAGGTGAGCTCACATGACGAACTCTGATGTGGCCGTCTTCGATCTTGACGGCACCGTATATAAGACAGAATGCGTGTCGCTGCGCGCGGTGCATGCAGCGATCGCCGACGCGGGCTTGCCCGACCACGACGATGAGGCGATCAAGTCGCTCTTCGGCTACTCCACCCCCGAGGTCTGCGCTCGACTCTTTCCGGGTCAAACCGAACAGGTCGTGTCCCAGTTGTCCGATCGCGTCAGGCACTACGAGAGATGCCTGATTACGCAATACGGAGAGCTGTACCCGGGCATGCGGGAGCTTCTCCACTCGCTGAGCGAGGACGGATGGCTCCTCATACTGTGCACCAACAGCTCGCAGGTGTACGTTGATACGGTGCTTGACGGGCTCAACATCCGCGCGCATTTCTCCCGCGTCTGCATGAGGGATCCGATTCTCACCAAGACCGACTATCTTCGCCAGATCAGACAGCGCCATGGCCCGTCCTGCGTGATGATCGGCGACAAGCCGGTTGACATTGACGCTGCAGTCGCCAACGGCTTGGTGTCGATCGGCGTGCTGTGGGGATACGGGCGACCGTCGGATATCGCACATGCGACGTTTGCGGTTGACAGCGTGGAGAGGCTGGCTGAAGTGCTTGAGGGGATTCGCAGACATCTACCAGAGTAGGAAGACGCAGCCGTGGTTTGCGAGCAGTGGCTTCGACTCCGCTCAGCCACCGCATTGAGTGGGAACCTGGGGCGACCTCGATGGCTCTTCGACAGGGCGAGTGTAAGGGTGCTGCTGTTTCAGTTGACAGGTAGACCACCAGTTGGCCTACGGTCTGGCGGAGCAAAGGACCGCCATCCGACCGGCCGTTGAGCGGAGTCGAAACGACCGTTCACCCGGAGACGCATATGAAAGGCTACATGTACATCCTCGAATGCGCCGATGGTACGTACTACACTGGCAGCACACGGAATCTCCAGAAGCGTCTCTGGGAACATGACAATTTCCAGGGCGCCAACTACACGCGGAAGAAGCATCCATCGAAGCTCGTGTGTGTTGAGGTATTCTCTCGAGTCGATGAAGCCTTCTACCGGGAGAAGCAAGTGCAGGGCTGGTGCCATGCCAAGAAGAAGGCGCTCATTGAGAAGAACCCGGTGGCGTTGCACCTGCTAGCCGAGTGCAGAAATGAAAGCCACTCACGAAACCTGTGAGAGGGGCCCGTGGTCTGCGAGCAGTGGCTTCGACTCCGCTCAGCCACCGCGTTGAGTGGGAACCGCGAGATTGACTCCGCTCAGCCACCGCGTTGAGTGGGAACCGCGAGATTGACTCCGCTCAGCCACCGCGTTGAGTGGGAACCGCGAGATTGACTCCGCTCAGCCACCGCGTTGACATAGGACAACAGGTCCGCCCTCACTGCAGAATGGCCGGTTCGCGGAGTATTGGGCCACCATCCGATCGGTCGTTGAGCGGAGTCGAAACGACTGCTCCCAGATGGCGCACATGCAAGACGGTACCCGCCCTTGCGGCGAAGAGGTGTTCCTCAACCCTGCCATCACACATGCAGCCGCAAGGAGTAACCAATGATGCCACACGCACACTGACCCAAAGAGACTTCGCCCGTCTTGTTGACTGGCTCCTGCAGAACGGGAATCCCGTCGTCAAGCTCCGAACACTGCGGGAGCTTGTCGACGCGCCCACTGCATCCGATATCCGCAAGGCCAAGGCAGAACTCCTCGCATTCCCCTATGTCCCGAAGTGGTTGGGCCTGTTTGACGCAAACTCCCGAGGCGTCCACGCCACTCCGGGTGATGTCGGACAACATCCGTGCTGAGGCTGGGACGTTCTTGTTCAAGCCGGAGCTTCTGCCCGAATTGAAGGCTGGCTGCTTCGTCAATGGCGCGGCCAGGGGACTTGGCGAGAACCGCAAGACGGGCAATGGCCTGGAGATCGAGCCGACGTTCAGGATGCTAAGGATCCTGAAACAGGGGGGTGTGTTGGGTAGGTTCGGATGAGGCTGGTGCGCCGCAGGCGTCGGCCAACGCACGAAGGCGCTCCATCGCGTAGAGCGGCAGCGACATGATCGGCAGCGTCAGGTCTGTGGGGAGCTGCGAGACTCGGAATCCTGCGGGCGGTTGGTACTGCTCCAGAAACATGTGCAGGCTTCGAAGGCGGCCGCCGGCACTGGCCTTGACCTCCACGGGAACTACGGCCGATCCTGAAGCAAACACATAGTCGACCTCGGCATTGCTCCTGGGCTCCTCCCGGGTCCAGTAGTACAGGGCCGGCGGTGTGAGGTGGTCGGCCGAGGCCACCAACTCCTGACCCGCGAATTGCTCCGCAACCGCGCCGGAGTTGACAAGAACGACGTCCCTGGCCAACAGCACATCGCGGGTGAGGCCGCAGAGATTCTGCATGAGCCCCACGTCGAGAAAGACCGTCTTGAAGGTGCGATCATCTGCATTCGGGCCAAGTGGTAGCCCGGAGCCGGAGGTTCGAGTAACGCGGTGGACGATGCCGGCAGTTTCCAGAAGCTCCAGTGCGGCTTTGATCTCGCGCGACTGAACGTCTGGATTTACGTGGGAGAATTTGAACTTCTCCCCGACCATCCGGGGCACGCCGGAAAAGACTGCGTCGATGTGCTTATGGTGAGCTTCACGCGCGTACTTGCCGAAATCGCTGCGGTAGGTCTGCACAATGGCGGTCTGCACGGCTCGGCACCTTTGCAGGTCGCCGGATCGTCGGTACTCGGCAACCACCGCAGGCATGCCGCCAACCAACATGTACTTCTTGACAAGATCGAGCAAATGTGCGTGAATGGCCGGGTGAAGGCCATCTCTTCCGAGACTGCGGACCGCAGCCCTGCTCTTCTCCTCACCCATTGCGTCGAGGAACTCGCCAAAGGAAAGCGGGTGCATGTAGACGTACTGGATCCTACCCACCGGGACGCTGATGTCTTTGGACCGGAGGGCAAACTCCAGTAGTGAGCCGGCACCAATGACATGAAGCTCGGGCATCTTCTCAAAGAAGTAGCGCAGCGCGACAATGGCCTCGGGGCATTGCTGGATTTCGTCAAGGAACAGGAGTGTGCGACCCGGTGAGATGTCTCTGCCGGAGATCGTGGTAATGGCGTTGAGAATGTTGCGCGGCTCAAGCGAGTTGAAGCAAGCCTGGTACTCGGGCTGCAATTCGAAGTTGATGGTCACCGCGTTCTCGAACTCTTCGGTCGCCAGTTTCTCAACGACGACGGTCTTGCCGATCTGTCGCGCTCCACGGACAAGCAGTGGGTGCCGGTAGGGATCGTGCTTCCATTCCAAAAGGTGCTGTGATATGTCACGATTTATCAATAAGTTATCCAAAATAACCCTCGACGGTGACTGTGTACATGACTGAAATTTGGCCTACAAATATTCAAAGTGTGCAGATAATACGGCCTTATTTTATGCACAACATGAATATAATGCATGGTTAACGACGACGCCTTCCGGAAGTCTCGCAGGCAGGTCATCCCATCGCGGTAAGTGACAGACGCGCCTCGTCTGATCCGCGAAGGTCCCTCCAAATCCGCACTACTACCGGGCAGTCTATTGTTTCCCTGCGCAGATTCTGGACAGTGCGCAGGGCGTATCAAGGACTTGTCGGTGCTTGTCTCACCACTGACAGTTTCCCGCTGAAAGTCGTGCCACAGCGGAGCAGGGGGCGCGGCAATGCTCGATCAGCCCGCACTTGACATCGCCGAGAACAATGCCATTGCCCGAGTGGTTCTGGGTGTAGGCTGGGTCACCCGTGTTGTCGTAGACGGTGCAGAAGCGCAATTGCAGGTTTCGATGAGACCGGTGCGTGTCATCGCCCGGCGACATGCCCCCGCTCACCCGGCCTGGTACCGCAGGTTGCGCCCAAGCCTGCCGCGAACCCCGTCTGCCAGCCCTTGACTGAGAGCAATCACCAGCCCGCGATCCCTGCCGCCGCCTGACGTGAGCAGAAACAGCGCAACCTTTGCCGCGTACAGAAGTGTGCGCACTGCCCGTGCGTACATGCGGTACTGCAGGAACATGCTGATCTCGTTTCGAAACGCGTAGTAGAGGCGGAATGCCGAAGGATACGCCCGCACGCGCATGCCCAGTACTGTGCCGCTGCGACGCACATCGCGGGAGGTTGGGCACTTTGCCGTGGGAATCGACCAGCAGGTATACCCGTGCCTGCTCAGGCGCAGTGCGAACTCGGCATCCTCGCCGTACATGAAGTAGTCGGCGCGTGGAAGGCCGATCTCGCGGATTGCGCCCGCGCTGTACATGGTGCCGCCCCACGATGGTGAGGGGTCGCGCGAGGGCTGGGGGTGCGGATGCTCGTAGCCGGTACTGCGCACTGCTCCCAGTTTGTGAAGCGAGGAAAGACGCTCGAAGCCGCGCACCAGCTCTTCGATGCAGCGGCGCTCGAGGCGGAGGTCGTCGTCAAGCGCCAGCAGAAACTCGGCGTCGGTGAGTGCTGCGGCAAATCCCTCGGCGTATCCCCCGGCACTCCCGGTGTTCTGCCCGCTCCTGCGATACTCGACCGGCGGGAACACCTCTGCCACCATTGCCCGGGCATCGGTGGTGTCGCTATTGTCAACAACGACAATCCGCGCGGGCTGCAGCGTCTGCTCGGCCAGGTCGTGCAGCGCCTGACGCAGCATGTTGGGATTGTTGTAGGTGACGATCACCACGTTGACGCGTGGAGTGTGAGACATGCGATTCTCCGTGACAGGCCTCCGAGGTCACTGCTGCGAGGGGACAACCACCGTGAACCTCACCCGCCGGCCCGGTTGTCCGGCCGTGAGCGTGGTGCGGTCGGTCACCTTCCAACGGGTACCCAGGCTCCGGCGGAATCCTGCGTATCTGTCGGCAGGCATAGTGACAGTGTAGGTGCGACGACCGTTGCGTGTGTTAACGGTGAACTCGCCGAGACTGGCCCCGATCCGCGCCTCAAGCGCGGAGGTCGTCGCGGTGTCGGGGGCGCCACCGCCCATGGTCGGGGGCTCGGCGGCTGGGAGGTTCTCTGCGGTAGTTACGACCGCCAGCTCGGACTTGGCAGCCCTGCGATCCTGGTCGAGGCCCTTCTTCAGGTCGTCGGCGCGGGAGGGCGCTGCTTCGTCTTTGACGCTGCCACGCACGGATGGGCCGGCGGCCCTCTTCGCGGATGCCGAGGACACGAGCCCGTCCACGGCCTCGGATTCGCGCATGTCTGCTTTGGCGGCAGGTGGCGGCGGGGCTATCACCACCTCGGGAGCTGCGCTCTGGCGGGTCATGAGCATCTGCTCTGCCGGACGCAGCACCACCACCAACAGAAGTGCGGCAGCGGCAACCCCGGCGACTCCAAGCGGCAACTTCACCTGCAACGGCAGGAGCACCGCCTTGACGAACCGCTCTGCCACGGAGGGACGGTCGATCCGCGCGTTGACCCTGTGGAGGAAACCGGCTGGCGCCTTGACAGGCTCAATCCCGTCAATGGCCGCGTAGTACCGCCGGAGCCGTTCGCACTCGGCGGAGAGCGCAGCATCGTCACGCACAGCAGCTTCGACTCGCGCCACGGTTGGCGGGTCGAGTCTGCCCCGCACGTAGTCGGGGAGCAGTTCGCGCAGATCGTTATCGCTCATCGATCTTCCCCTCAAGCGCATGGCGCATGGCCTCGCGCGCACAGCGAAACGATCGTGTCCTGGTACTTGAGCACCAGCCGATCAAACGCCCGCCGCTCCCCCGCGCAACACCGCGCTACCAGCTCCTGGTCTGGGTCGGGCGGCGGGGCAGGTGTGTTGCTGGGTGGTGTCATTTGGACAGGTCACACGGCAGAATGTTCCATGTCGTGCTTTGCTCGACGAATCCAGCCCCCGAACACCTGCGGTCCGGGAGTCGGGACGGCGCCTGCCTTGGACTGCGCCGAACGGTCTCCAGAGATCAACGCCACCGCAGTCTACGCGGTCAGCGCCTTCGCAAACACCGCCACCGCCTTGTCAATCTCCTTCTTCGTCACTGTGAGCGGCGGAAGGAACCGGATGGTGTTGTTGCCGGCTTTGAGCACGAGCAGTCCCTCGGCCTTGCACCGCGCCACAATGGGCGTCATGTCGTCGTTCATCCGCACGCCGACCATGAGGCCTGTGCCGAGAACCGCCTTAATCCGACCAGTGCTCTTCGCGAGGCCCTGCAACTGCTTCTTCAGATAGGCCCCGTTCTGCCGCACACTTGCCAGGAACGACTTGGCGGCGATCAACTTGAGCACCTCCACACCCAGAGCGCAGGCCAGCGGGTTGCCGCCAAAGGTGGTGCCGTGATCGCCCGGTGCGAGCGTCTTGACAAACTCCTCCTTGCACACCACTGCGCCGAGAGGAAGACCTCCGCCCAGAGGCTTTGCCAGCGCCATGAGGTCGGGCGCCACGCCGTACTGCTCGTAGGCCCAGAGCGTGCCGGTTCGCGCCATGCCGCACTGGATCTCGTCAAAAACGAGCGCGATTTGCTTCTCTGTAGCGTACTGCCGTAGGAAGGCGATCATCTCGGGCGTTGCAGCGTTGATGCCCGACTCGCCTTGAATGGGTTCGATGATAATGGCAGCGAACTCGTGCGCGTCAAGGATTGCCTTTGCGGCGGCAACGTCGTTCCAGGGTGCGTAGTGAAAGCCTTCGAGCATGGGGCCGAAGCCTTCGTGGAACTTCTTCTGCGCCGTGGCTGACAGGGCGCCGTAGGTCCGACCGTGGAATCCGTCAACAAACGACAGCACGTGATACTTGTTCGCGGAGATCGCCGATGCCCGCTTTCGCGCAAACTTGATGCACGCCTCAATGGCCTCGGTGCCGGAGTTGCAGAGGAACACCTTGTCGCCGAATGAATGCTTGATGAGCAGCTTGGCCAGCTCGATTTGCGGCACTGCAAAGTAGTGGTTGGATACGTGCAGAAGTTTGGCGCCCTGCTCCTTGAGGACTTTGACGAGTGCCGGGTGGGTGTGCCCAAGGGCAGTGACGGCCACGCCCGAGCCGAAATCGAGGTACTGTTTGCCCGATTCGTCGACAAGTTGCACGCCCTTGCCCTTGACAAAGGCGGGGGCGCTCCGCGCGTAGGTGTTGGCGAAGTAGGAGTTGGGGTCGATGCTCTTCTTGGATGATGACGCCATGGTGATATCCTCTTTCGATGGTGATGTCTGCGTTGAATGCCGCCTGGTGCACTTCGTCTGAGGCGGCGATGCGGCCGTTCGGCCTTGCCGAGGAAAATACACGATTGCCGGACGTCAGTCTGTGCGGGCGGGGCGCCCACCTCGCTGCGGGTCCGGGGAGTTGTGCGTGGCGTGGTTGCCCGGCACGTACAGGCGGACGCGTGGGGGCTGCGCGCCCCCACATCCTGCGGCAGAGGGACCCTGCTGCCGGTCCCTCTGCACTCCCGGCCGCCCGAGCGCTGCGGCCTGGTGGGATGTGGGCGGCGGGCCACGGAAACTCGGCTTGGATGACCGGACCTCAGACAGTCCGTGGCCCGAGATCCCGTCCGCTGACGGGAAGGAGGGACGGTGGTAAGTTAGTAAGATAATCCCATGGGGATACGGACCTTCTGTGATGCCGGCCGGGCGGGAACTTCCTTATTAACTTACCACCGTCCGTGCGTCACGAAGCTTTACAATTGAGATGAGGGAGACAGTCCCCTCGGTATCGGCCTGCACGGGTTGATGCCAAACCGCCTTGAGCTGCTGTGTTCGCAAGAACAT
>Ga0315284_10012256_pt1 | contig 12209 bp, 13 predicted proteins | sample YL17G09_16_MG_FD_203696 | JGI IMG/M metagenome (GOLD analysis project Ga0315284, IMG submission 203696) | Sediment microbial communities from Yellowstone Lake, YNP, Wyoming, USA - YL17G09_16 | ecosystem: Environmental > Aquatic > Freshwater > Lake > Sediment | place: USA: Wyoming | collected...
ATGGCCATGCGCCCTTGAATTCAACAAACCAGTCCGCGTCTTCCGCCTTGCGATGACGACCAGGACCGTCCAGACCAGGACTTTCACGCTTCGGCATTTTCGTGAACACTTCAAAGCCGAGACCAAATAGCGTTGATGCGCCATTCATGATGGTTTTGGTCATCAGGGTGTTGTAGCCACCCGTGCGCAGCGTGATCCAATCGTCGTTGAACGACACGACGACGGTCTCGTGGTATTGGACGTGTGTGTTTCCGGCGTCATCCGTCCAAGCGAATGTTTTCACGACGGGCAGTTTGACGTAGGTCATCGGAGCGGGCCTTCCGATACCAGACCCCCCTATTCGCCACCATCCGCGCGGTGAATATCCCATAACCCACTCCTACTCCAAGCTTCTTCCCGTTCCAAAATCCGCTGCCATCTCGGTCACCGCGACCTTCTCGGCCAATCCCCGCGTGTTAAAATCACCCGGCACCCGCCCGATGATCGCGATGGCCTGCGCGTATTCCTCCAGCGTGATCTTTCCGCGCTCAAGCGCCCGCCAGAAGTCCAGCCTCAAGACCGCGTACTCACCGTTTCCAACTTCCATGCGCCGACTCAGGGCCTTCGGCGTGGATTTGAGGATCTTTTTTTGGTCCAGCGCGTGCGCGATCCTCGCCCGTACCTTCAGGATTGCCCGCCGTAGCCGATTGCGCGAGTCCCCCACGCGCGTCTCCTCAAACGAGAGAAGATTCCACAAAAAGCAGATGCCTTCATCCAAGGCCACATTCAAGTCCTCGAACGGTCCGCCTCAGTACGGCGACAGCGCGAAGTCAAACTCCCGGTCGGCCGGTGTGGGTACGACGCGCGTGTCCTCCAAAACCTCGCTGACTTCCTTGATCGGAGCGTAAATCTTCCGGCCCGCAATGGTGAAGTAGATCGTGTTCGGGGCGCCCGACAGGTCCTCCAGGCGCAACTGGAAGTAGTTTCCTCCGGGGATCAGGTACTTGCACGGCAGGATTGTCGGCAACAACGCGTTGCCAAGCGCGTTGGTCTGCGTGACCTGGCCATTCATGATTGAAGTGCCGGTCTTGGCTTCCTTCATCTCCAGCCCGAAGTTGCCCGTCGAAACGACCGCTATCGTGAAGGCCTCGAACTGGCTCGATTCTCCAGGGCGGATGATCACGTTGGTAGCGGCATTCGCGCCGAGCACGACGGGTGTGTCGGTCGTGACCCAGTAGGGGTGGATGTACCGGGTGCGGTTCATCCATTTGCGGACGCGGTTGTGGACGTGCTGGCGCGCCTCGGGGAAGCTGAGTAGGTCTGGGGACCACGTGAAGTATTCACACCCCCCAAGATAGATCCGAGCGGTCGAGGCGCCGCCCGTGATCTTCTGTATGTTGCACTGCATGATGTCCTGGCTTGCCATGAAGATCGGCTCTTTCAACACGGCCGGGAATTGCGCCGTGCCAAAAATGGTCCGGACATGAACCGGGAAGTTGCTCAGCTCTCGGGTCTGCCCGATCTGCTTCAACTGCACGGTAAAGTTCGCGTTCGGAGTCAGATTGGTCGAATCCTCAAACAGCAGGTTCCGAATTTCCAGCGGGTTGCCGAGCCAGTTGTCCGCGCCTTGGTTTGAGCTGTAGAACACGCGGAAGGTTCCAGGAGGCGTCAAGGCCGGGGCGGCGGCGATCACGGTCGGCGTGACGGCCGGGTGATCAAAAAATAGCCACGCGGGCTGCATGTCGGCCCGCCACCACTGCGGCGAGAACCGCTGCATCTGCGCATCCCAGTGGAAGAACTTATCAACATCGGATCGGTGCATGTTCAGACTCCAGCTTCTATCCTTGTCCGTTCGCCTGCTGATTCGCGGGCCATACCGGCTGCTGCGCAATCCGCTGATCCATCCATCCGGTCGGGTTACCCTGCGGGACCTGCGTGTACACGCTTCGGTCCAGCTTTTCGCTCTGGTCGCCGTACTGCCACGGGCCGTTGCCCTGGTAGTAAGCCACCCCGAAGAATGTCATGAACGCTTCGGTGGGCTGGTCGGTGATCAGGTTGGTCATCTTTACGAGCATGTTCGTGGCCGGTTCAACCATCAGCGGACACGGAAGCTTGTAGGCAATCGGGTTGGTCTGGCTGCGGCCCGCGCAGCAGTTGAGCGTCACCGGCCGGTTCTGGAGCGGGCGACCGTTCTTCGGATTGAAGAACTCGAAAGCCAGGCCTTCCTGCGTGTCCCCCGCGACGCCCGTCGTGATAAAGTCACACCACACCTCGAACAGGACGAGCATGATGTCTTGTGTCGTGGTGAAGAAGACGTCGCGCGTGCCGGATGCCGGAATGCTCACGGCGCTGTTACTCGTCAGCCAGAACGGGTAGAGCAGCTCTTTGCGTTTCCTATTCTCGGTGAGCCAGCGCGTCAGGAAAGCGGCGTTCACGTTCGAGTCGATGAACTTCCGGTGCTCCATGGCAAACTGGAAATGCGAGGCGCCCGCCGCCGACGGGTTCGAGAACTGGAAGACCAGGTTCTGCTGGGCCTCCAGCATGATGGTCTCGTACGCATAGACGGGGAACTGGCCGGTCCCGAACACGTGGTTGGCGAGCACGGGCCGGTTCATCAGGCGGCGGAGATAGCGCTGGTCGGTGATTTCAACCTGGAGCCTTCGGATGACGTCGGCGTTGTCGGTCGGCGTGTGCCGACCCATCAAGGCGTAGATTTCGCAGGCTGAATCCTGCATGCCCTGCACGGTGACGACAGGGCTCAAGCCTACATCGGTTCCGGCGGCTGGCGTGGTTACGGGGTTCAGATTCGGGGCCGGGACGATAATCCCGCCCTTTACAAACCGCTTGAGCTGGTTGAGGTAGCGCTGGCCGTCTGGCGCTTCAATCCATGCTGGGAGCATTCTCATCACCTCTTTGGTTGTCATCGCCTGCGGAATGGTTACCGGGCGGTTCTCTCGGTTGTGCGTCTACCATCTTCTCCGGCAATCAGGCCTGTTCTTTTCCGAACGCGGGAACCTGCGGCAGCGCCGTGGCCGTCCGCACCGTCACGATGGCCGCGTAGATCTGCAAGGCGCCAACCACGTCGTCAAGCCTCACGACCGGCTTGCCCGTGTACTTCCGGCTCGCGGCCTTTGCCACCATGAAGGCCACCGCAGCCGTAAGGGCCATCCCGTCAAACATCATCGCCAAACCTCGTCGTCTGGGACGCCGCCCGCTGGGGGTGAAATACGGGCGGCATCCCAGACGTCTATCGGACTGCTGGCCTTTAGAGCCAGCCACTACTCCGCGTTACGGAGCGGACGCCACGTTCCGGAAGCCCGTCACGACCTTCAGCGACAGGATGTCGTGGAGCTGCGGAGCGCCGTCGTTGTGCTGGACGGTGACGTTTCCTACCGCGCCCGCGAGATCGGTCGGCACGTACGGCACGGTCGCCGCGACCTTCGGGATCGGGATCACGATGTCCGGCATCACGGCGACGCCGTTCACGACCAGGCCCGGATTAAAGGTAAGGCCCGCGCCGTTCGGAACAGCCACGGCCTGCCGAAGGTCGGCGTACTTCTCAAAAATGACCGCCGTCCAGGCAATAACCGCGTCGCCCGTGCCTTCGTACAGGTTCAGGTTTCCGGAGGCTCCGGGGCCGGTGGCTCCGGCCGTCTGGACGCAGCGCAGTTGCAACGATCCGTCGCCGGATATCTTCTCTCGCGTGCATTGGAAGACGCGCGACGTGTCGGCGGCGTCCTTGAAAGTAGACCCGAGGCCCGCGTCGGCGGTATCCAGAACGGTGAAGAACCGCGTCCGGACCTGTGACATGCCGAAGACTTGGTTGATCAGGCGCTGGATTGAATGCATGCGGATCATGCAGACGTCATTGTCAATCGCGCCCGCTTCACCGGACCAGATTACGATTCCACCAGTCGCCATGGCGGTAGGAACGAATGACGTCTTGGCGGCGGTGCTTGGAACGGTCTTCGGGACGGCGATGCAGATGTCGGGTGCAACCAGCACGCCGCCCTGCTTGAGCAGCGGGTTGAGGGTTGTACCGGCAGCGGCAACGGACTGAGCGTTGGAGAGATAGAGCGCCTTCTCATCACCGGTCGTCACCTTCTGAATCGAATGGAAGGCGATGGCCAGGATGTCGAAGGTGATTGCTCCGACGTTGTTGTGGTCGACGGTTATGTTTCCCGTCGCCATTGGGGTGAGGATCGCTCCGGAGGTGGCGGCTTCCTTGGGAACGGGAATGACGATGTCCGGCGCGACGAGCGTTTCAACTCCCGCCACCATGACTCTCAGGGCCGGATCGAAGGCGAGACCAACAGCCGGGACGGAAACGCCTCGTTGGAGGCTGATTTGCTTGATGGCCACGTAGGGCTCCTCTCTTGTAACGGGGACGCGACCGTCCCGATGATACGAATCCGAAGTACATCACTATGTGACAACGGCCAGAACCATCTCGAAGAGGGGCGCGGGTGATTGGCCCGCGCGCCCCTTCCTCTTCTCGAAAACAGTACCAACTCGAAAAACTAGATCGAGTTGAACAGGAGACCCCGGATGTAGCAGCGCATGCGGGTCAGGACGGCCATGTTAGGAGCACCGTTCGGCCAGTTCATCTTCGCACCGAAATTCTCGGTGGGCATGATCTGGAGGGCGTTCTTGCCGACCGTCATCTTGTAGATGTTGTTGATGAGGCCGGTGCCCTGAGCGCAGGACGCGATGGTTGTCGCGCCGACGGTCGTGGAGGCAAAGCCCGTGGGCACGATGCCCTGGGGCATCTGGCTCAAGGGGATTTGCAGGTAGGTGCGGTTCCCGGAGAACGTGAAGGTGAACACGCTCGTCGTGTAGATCAGGTCGAAGTCGGCCTTCGTGACGCCGCTCTCGATTTCGCAGGTGAATCCCGCGATCAGGAACTGTTGCGGCTGTGCCAGGGAGCCAGGCTGATTCAAATTTGTTTCGGCGGCGGACTTGACCGTGGTGAAGAAGGCCATCGTCTGCGACAGCGCGCGCTGGAAGAAGGTCAGCTCGGTGCGACCGGCCACCGGCATCGCTTCGGTATCATACAACGGTTGCTGCAACGGACGAAGGTAGGTCGGGCGCGGCATGCCGCTCGACACAGCCACCGGGTACTGCTGGCTGAACCCGCCGGAACCGGGAAGGGGTTGCATTTCCATTTTCGTGTGTCTCCACAATGGGGCCGCTGTGCTCTAAAGCCAGCTTGCCGCCCCGCCTTTTTTAGCGCAACCCACGGGGCCGCGCCATGCAGCTACCTTTTCTTGCGGTTCCTTACGATTCAATAACTTCAGGAACGGAGTGTCAGCCTTAGACCACTTCGTTCAGGTCCGCGCCCAGCTCATCGCCGATTGAGGCCATGTCGCCGTAACCCGGCATTCCGATCCGGTGGTAGGGGTCAAGGAACCCACCCATCGGGCTCGCGACCGCTCCGGACACTTGGGGCTGCGTCAGGAAGTCGCCCATCGGGCTCGCGACCGCACCGTACACCTGGGGCTGGGTGAGGAAGTCGCCCAAGCGACTGCGACCCATGCCTTCGGTCTTCAGCGTGCCGAACATCGTGCCGATGTACTGGTTGTAGGCGCGGGCCAGCTCGAACGTCATCGCGCCCATGAAGACCTGATTGCCGCTGCCCGGCATGACGCGGTTCGCGCCCATACCAAGCAGGCCAGCCGTGCTCAAGCCCAACAGGTAGCGGATGGGGCTCTTGGGGTCGATTGAGAGCTGGTTCGCGATGAAATCGCGGACCATGCTGTTCAGGATCGCGCCGCCAACCATCACGCCGCCCGCCTTGATGGCGTCGAGGTTAAACGCCTTCGTCACGCCACTGGTCAGTTCCCCCATGATCCCCGTACCGGCGAACAGAGGATTCCGACGCCGACCTCGCTTGTGTTTCTTTTTGCGCATTGCACGTCTCCTTTCGAGAAAAATGCGCCGTACTTCTCTGCCGCCCCACACGCGTGCATCGACACACGCATGGGCTGTTTCCAACTACAGAGATCCGAAATCACCCAATGTGGTTGCCTGAGCCACCTGGTTCGGCGTCAAAAAATCTCCGAACCCGCTGGCGCCCGACGACTGATTGATCACCTTCTCCACCAGCACTTCCTTCCCGTTGACCACCGCCGTAAGCGGAGGAGCCTGCTCACCGGCGTTCTGCGCCGAGATCATGGCGGATACAGCCTCCGAGATCACGGGCTGCGCCATCTGCACCTGCCTGGGCGTCAGGAAGTCGTTGAGCGTTTCGTTGAGTCCTTCCGCGCATTCGGGGCAGTAAAGCCCGAATGTCAGATCAGGCTCGTCTCCATTTGCGCAACATCCGAGGCCGGTGTACTTCTTGACGAGTGGCTGGAGATAGGTCTGGTAGCCGTCCCAAAGGACCTGCGCCATACCACCCAGGAATACGGCCTGTGCGTGGCGCGGGGCAACCATCTTCGTGGCCATCGAGAGCAGTCCAGCCGACAGCAGGCCGACGCCCAGCTTGACCGGACCCTTGGTTGTGTCACTCAGGCCGAGCCGCGTGGCCACCAAATTACTCAGCGTACTGGCAAGGAGCGAGTTCGCAACCAAGCCGCCGACCACGGGAACGACCTGCATCAGAACCTGGGGCCGGTAACCGGCGGTGATCCCGTCACGCAGGCCCGCCACGCTCAACTCGTTGTTGAACGCGTAGACCGGCACGGTGTAGTTGAAGCGGTACTTGCGGCGGTACGGGTTGTTGGCCGCTTCGCCGAGGTGCCCTTCAGGCCAGGAGCCGGAAGCAACGGCCGAAGCCTTCGGCGACTTGACCACCACGTGGCCGCGCTTGTCGGCGATGCGCAGATGCTTCTCGGTGATGCCGAGTACTTGACGGTCAAGCGGCGACATGTTGAAAATTTCCATGTACGCGTACTTCACGCCCTTCCGGGCTTTTGCCCTGGGGGCCTTGGACGCGCGCGGAGCCGGACCAAACGGGAGCGTGCCCTGAACCATCGCGCCGGACGCGCTCTTTTTGCGCCGCGCGAAGCCGTACTTGACCCCGGCGTAGCGGTGCTTGATTTTCTTCAGGCTCTTGGAGTGAGCCAGCATGCTCTTTGGGAAGCAGACCCGCTTGCCCGGCTTGAAGACCTGACGCTTCAGGCTCTTCAGGCTCTTGGCCTTGCGCAGCGCGCGCCTAGGCATGCAGTAGCGGCCCGCCGACTTGCGTTTCTTCCGGTGGGTGGCCTTCTTTTTTCCGGCCTTCGGCGTCTTCCGCTTCTTCCTTGGCGGGTTCAGCATGACTTCCATGGTGCAGTCTCCTTATTTCCTGAGCCAGCGGTCAACCTTGTAGGTTCCCTGGCCGTAAATAAAGTTGCCTGACGAATCGACCCAGACTTCAGGCCACTTTCCTCCATCGTCGTCGTGCTTGTGAACCCAGTATTTCCCGGCCTTGAACGTCCCGGTCCGCTCCATCGCGGGCGTCGGGATGTAGTGCGTCTCCGGAGCGTACCCGAGAAACGAGAGGTTCTTGCCCACCGGACCCTTCGACTTCATGTTCAGGACCATCATGCGGCGCGAGCGCGGATCGAATGCCAGTCGGCGCTTCCCCGGTATTTTTCGGGCCTTCCCGCCGCGCTTCTTCGCGATGAAGACGGCTGGCGAGATCCCGAGACAAACCCTGGTGGCCCTGCTCCGATCCTTCCCGAGCTTGCGGATGTCGATCTCCGGCGGATACGGGATGCCCCAGAACAGCTCGAACGCCTTGAGCGCCGAGCGCCCCCGCGCCGAGCGCTGAACGCGCTCCAGCACCTTCAAGTAGGCCTTCGGCATGACCGCCCGAAGTTTTGCCTTCTCCGCCTTCGACCATCGCTTCGCCGTCAGCTCCTCTGGGTGATGCCGGTTGAACGAGATCATCTTCCGGCGCGCCTTCGCGGCCTTCGAGCGAAGACCTACGAGCTGCTTCACGAGCCGCTCGTAGGTCTTTTTGGCCTTGATCGCGCTTGCCACCTGTCATCCTCGTCATCCCTATCTATTTCAGCACGCTGCCTGAACGTCTACTTTTTCCGCTTGCCGCCCTTGCGCCGCTTTCCGCCCTTGCGACTCTTGCGCGACTTGCCACTCTTGCGGTGCTTCTTGGAGCGGTGCTTGCCGCCCTTCCTGCCCTTGCGGGACTTGCGCGACTTGCGGGACTTACGGGACTTGCCACCCTTGCGCGACTTGCGGGACTTGCGGCTCTTGCGGGACTTGCGGCTCTTGCGCTTCTTGGAAACTTTGCGTTTCTTCTTGTGGTGTTTGCGCTTGGCTTTGGCGTGCTTGCGGCGGCGCTTGTGGTACTTGCGCATCTTCTTGATCCGGTCGCTGCCGTGGTGCTTGATCTTGGCATGCTTCCAGATCTTGATGGCCTTCTTGATGCCGAACTTCTTGACAAGCTCCTGCCACGTGTAGAGCCTGCCTTTGTACTTCACCGTGATCGGTTTGTTTTTCCCCGTGCGCCGAACATACATACGGGCGCCACCACTCAGGGGCGGGTTGTACACGCTGAGCAGTTCGGGGTTGCCACGCCGCTTTCTTCCGTAGAGCACGCTAGGTCTCCTTTCCATCGGGTTCGGTTCGGCATGGCGCACAGGTCGCCACACATTTAGCCGCTCGCCCGGTCCCATGTTTCCTGCACTCCTCTTACTCGCACGCGTAAAACTACCGCGATTTTTTCATTTGTCGATACCCCAGTCGTCCACGATTTTTCAGGCGCCCTGGGCTATCGACGCAAGCTCGCTGACGGCCTGTTTTGCCGTCGGCTCGGGGCTGGAGGCCGGTGCCGGTTTCGCTATGGGAACCGCCTCCAATTCCGCGATGGCTTGCTTGACCGATGCCTTCGCGGGGGCCGAACCAACCACACCTTTTCTGGTCATGTAGTTTTTCAGGAACAGGAAGGCAACCACGCCCGCGCCGACAAGCAGCACGGTGCTCAAGATCGACCCACCGGTCTTGTCAATGAACTGCTGAATCATTCCAGTGAATCCTTCATACTCCTGATCGAGGCCCGACTTGATGCCCTTGGTTTTCAGATCCCAGACCATGAAATCACGAATCAAGTCGCCAAATTTCCAGAGCAGCAGCGCGATGATCCCCACGAGCACAATCAGCCCGACGGGGATTTGAACGAGCCCAAGCCCGCCGCTGAGGCCGCTCAGCGTGGGCACGTCCAGCCTCGGGAACCCGGTGACCGAAACGGTGTCCGGGATGGTGATTTTTCCGGCAATCGTTCCGGAGAACTGCTGGACCATGTCGTTGTACTTGTTGATCTGCTCGACGAGCGCCACTCCATAATTCCCGGTGGTCGTCGCGACCTTGGCGTGCTCGGCCAAGAGCTTCGTCCGCAGTGCCAGGTCGTCGCGCCTTGCATCGATCTTCCGCAGCGCCTCGTTCAGGTAGGCAACCTTGCGCTTGTAGTCATTCAGCGCGGCGTCCAACTCGATGGCTTTCGCATTGGTGAAGACGTCGTAAAGCATACCCACACTCGACTGGTCAACCGCCACCCCGGAGGCCCCCGGAATCAGATTGAGCGTGCTTTGAACCTGCTGCGCGATTTGCGAGTAGTCGGCGCCAAGACCACCAAGCCCGCTCAGGTCGTTCCCGTTGGAGTCGTAGCCGTTTTGTCTGAGCTGCTCAACCATATCGCAGCATCCGATGTTGCCGTTACCGCAGCACTCACCAAGGCTGCCCATTCCGCCAAGCGACCAGACCGGAGTGCGATTGTAGGCTTGAGCCAATGCGGGCGCTGGCCAGTAGTCGGTGGTCATGGTAGGGCTCGGATGCCGCCCGTGGTGAAGTTTGACGCGTTGTATTTTGACTTGTCTGCGTTTCATCGGCGCGTCCTCCGTCTGGGTTTCCGTCTCGTATTTCGTCTTGGATTAGGGCTTGTCTCACGACCAAGGCCAAAAACATTGACCGCTATAATTATAGCAGCAGCGGCTAGAAGGGTTGTCCCGATTCTGTCGAATCCAAGGTTCCATGGTCCGATTTCCGCTGACGAATCAGAACTCATGATTTTTTCCTCCGTCTGGGGTTTGGGCTCGTGTTCCGACCAAAGAGGAAGAAGCCCGCCACGGCCACTCCACCAAGGATCAGCCACGGCGTCCACTTGCCAAGGTCAAACGTCGATGCCACTCCGGATGGCCCAGACTGCATGAGCAGCCTCTCTTCAGGCATTCCGCCGGGGGTGGCTGCACGGATCTTGGCTTCGAGCTTCTCGACTTCGGGGGTCAGTTCACGGTAGCGCTTCAGGACGGCGCTTTCCACTTCTTCCGGAGTGTTAGGCATGTCCGGTCCACCCTGCTGGATTGGAACTAGAGCCAGGCTGCGCATCTCCTGTAGCTTGACCAGGATGTACTTCATGCTCTCGGGCGCCATTTTCTCAGCGCCGAAGCTGACCAGTCGGGCGTAGCGCGCTTGGCTGGCCTCGTACATCGCGGTTGTCTTTGCTGTCGCGGCCATGGTTATTTGCCTCGCTTCCGGCGGCACTTTACCACTCGGATTCCCGGATCGTATCCGTCGTGGTTGATTAGCCCGCGCTTGACTTCTTCGGATGTGGTCCGGGGGTCACTGTAAAACACGGTGTCAATGAGCTTCCTCTTAAGGTACACATCAAACGGTACGTGGGGGTTTTTGGAACTCCTGCGGCGCCTGCGGCGCGGGTTCAAACCCTTGGCCCGTCGATCCGCCCAGTATTTGTCGTACGAATCCCTACCCTCTTTTTCCATCTCATCCCTGCGGCGCAACCATTCGCCCGCTTTTGTCTGTCGCTCAACTTCTCCGGCCATGCGCCCGCTCTTGGCCCTGTTGACCAGAACGAGGACGACACCGATGGCCGCGAGAATGGCTATTGGCGTCCACGCCGGAGCCGTCACTGGAACCGATGGAGTTGCCACTTCTGACATGGTTCTTACCTCCGACTGTTTCTGCGGCGCCTGCGGCGCGGGTTGGCGGCAACTGGAGCCGCCATGGCACGCTGCTCGTTCTGATTCTTGAAGTAAAGGTACGCACCAACCAGCGCGGCGGCACCAAGCCCGAGCCAGAGGCCGTTTTTCTTCAGCCAGTCCTCGGTCGGCGAGATCACCGAGCCGTCCGGGGCAATCAGACTTTCAGACGGCATGCCAGGGGTCTTCTTTGGAACGTACGGCTTGCTCGGGGTGTATGCTTGGGTCGTGGTCGGAACTGGCGGCTTCACCAAGGCGGCTTGGTCCGGGTAGGATTCCGGACCTTTCCCCTCGCTTCCGACTATGAAGGCGTTCGCGATGGTTTCCTTTGTGGTGTCCCACCAGCTTTTCGCCGTCATCGTTTGGAGCGAGGCGGGCTGATCGACGCGCTTGCCCATATCATACATGTCCTGCGCGACCCTGTTGGCGAGCGCGACGGCCTGTTCGTAAATCCTGCGCACCTGCGTCTCGCGCGTCTCGTCGTTCGGGTCCCCGTAGGTCGCGATCTGGCGCATGTCGGCGATGCCGTTCGTCAGGAGCTGAATGTCCGTCGGGTAGTAGGCGTTCGCGCCGCCGTCTTTAAGCCGGGTCAGCCGGTCTCCGACCTGCGCGATGTACGCGTTCATCCGGCTCAGGGCGGCTTCGGATGCCGTCATCACAGGAGTTTTCGGGCCACCGGTCAGGTAGTCCCAGAACCCACCCATCGGGGCGTAGCCGCTCATCATCGGCGCGCCGACGAGATCGGGGATCGTCCCGTGGGTCTGATCGATCACGTCGGACCAGTACGAATACCCATTCCGGATGGCGTTGAGTTTTTGTAGGGGCGAGGAGGGGAGCGCGGCCTGCCGGGTGATGCTGGACACGCCGACCATGATCACCTGGGCCTTGTCCGGGTCGGAGTATTCGATGCCCTTCCGGAGCACGCCGACGAGCTTCTGGTTCAGCGCGTTGGTCAGTTGGTTGATTTCCAACTGCGCGGCGGTTTCGCTTAGCGGCATGTACCCGTTCATCTTGGACATCCCTCCGATTCCGTTTTCGTCCTCGCCGTCCTTGTCCTTTGACGCGGCCCAGTCCTTGTATCCGATGATCTGCGGACTCTTGGGCTCCCAGCCGAATTTCTTGTCTGGCAATGTGGCGTCCTCGGGAATCCACCCGTTGATTTTGGATTGGCTGAATCTGCTCGCCGGAACCCTGACGACGCAGTACACGTGCGAAAAGTCGTCGGGCCTCTTTGCGTCGGCCTTGACCGTCCGGAACCGGGTCTTCAGGCCGATGCTTTCATTCAAGCTCGCC
>Ga0315284_10012258_pt1 | contig 12207 bp, 12 predicted proteins | sample YL17G09_16_MG_FD_203696 | JGI IMG/M metagenome (GOLD analysis project Ga0315284, IMG submission 203696) | Sediment microbial communities from Yellowstone Lake, YNP, Wyoming, USA - YL17G09_16 | ecosystem: Environmental > Aquatic > Freshwater > Lake > Sediment | place: USA: Wyoming | collected...
CTCTACCTATCGTAATGCCAATATCGTATCCCAAGCGAGAGAGGATGAACGCTACATAATACTCCCCTGCCAAACCTCTCTGTTGACTATCTGGTTTACCCATTATTGCTCCCTTACACTACTCATTCTTAGGCAAGTCTGTTATGTCGGCCATATAGCTATTCTCTTTTTAACCTCTATCTTATTCAGGGTAACATTATCCCTTGCCTCACTATATCAGAGACAAGTTCTCCATACCATACAGCCCCCAAATTAAAACTGTCCTTACGAATAATTGTAAAATCATCAAAGTCGATTGGTTTATGTTGAACAATCGGATTACCGGAATATACTCCTAAAAATGCAAATCGTGCTTCTCTGGAGCCTTTAAGCGGACCTTCAACTACAGTTGAACTAATAGGCTTAGTAATTACAATGCTGCCAGATGAGCCGGGAAAGAGCTTAGCATCGATTAGAAATATTGGATCCCCATCAAATTTCATGCCCCACCGTGAGGCAATTATTCCAGATTTCACAATTGGGAAAATATTCTTCTTGTCGTAATAGCCTCTAGGGTATCCTATAACAATTACGTCATCAGCTACTTCTACAGAAATATTGCTATTTCTGGGTAAGTTTTCGTCACTAACGGCTGACCAAGACATGTAGTTTCTGCCATTTTTCATCCGTTCAGTGAGCAAATCGCTAACACGCAAAATGGCTATATCGACTTTCGGATCTTTATGTAATTTGAGTCTTTTCTTGATTTCAGATATAGCGACTTCTATTGGTTCCCAGATTATATTTTCACCTTCGATTGCCCTCATATGAAAAGTAATGCAATCAGGAATTTGTTCATTTTCATTTATCTTTGGAAGTAAGACATGGCGATTGGTAACTACCCACGTTTCCCTTACCTCTCGCCAATAGAATCCTTTTTTATTTGGGTCTTCTTCAGCGAGCTCCTCATAGAAGAACCCTGTGCCCGAAATCTGATTTTCTTGAAAGTCTGTTTGTAGCAATGTTGATATGCCATGGAAAGTATCATCTATATTCATCTTGCTAAACCTTCGTTACGTTCCTTTTTTAATTACTGTCACCTTTCCGATCCTGTTTAGTTATTCTGCGATAGAAAAGCTCTCATCAAATTTTTGAATAGCTTCCCGTGATTTGGAAACTTCAAGTGGAGTAGTTCGTGAACAATTGCTTCACAGCGAAAAGCAGCTGGCTGGCTTAGTATCTCAGAGTTGAAGGTGAGTCTTCCATTGCTGGAGCAGTCATTCTCTGTCCCCCGTGTACTCTTTACTTTGTTGTCTTATTAATGCTGGCTGAACCCGTCCTTCAATTTGTTGCAATCACTGCCATACTTTATTCGCTTGCGATGATGTTGTCAATAAGTGTCTTGTGCTGGAGTACATGGGGGCGGGTGCCTCTGCCCTCTACCGGTGCAATACCGTATTCGACATCATTCATATGCCTTCACAGTGTGTAGGTAACGCAGGCATGGGCTACACGCGATGCGGAGCGCGCACAAGCAGGCGGAGCGAGCGGTTGGAACCACATTCACAGGCTTGCATGGGGCTCTCTTGTTAAAGTCACCAAAGTCACCAGGAAGACGAAGCACTACGGCGCTGGGCAGGACCTGCTTGCGGACGCATTCACTGGCAACTTCAGTGGGGAGATGGGACCACGCCTCGCCGAGATGACATTCGGGAAGCGGGAAGTTCCCCCCGGCTTTGTCCATTCAGGGGGATATTACACTTTGGTTCGAGGCTATTATTGGAGCAAATGATCGTTTCAGACTAAATACCCCTTGACTAATAGAGCAAAAGTGTGTTACTTATTGATACTACCCAGCCGGCAAGCAGGGAAAAGGAGTATTGGTGGGCGAAAGTACAGCTTGTCTTCTTGTCATTCCATTCTAGCCTGGGTGGGCGGGTGGTTTTCTTGTGAGACCTTTCCTGTCATACTGCCACTCGTAGTGCCCCAGACGTACCTTCCCACCGCGATGGCAATGGATCGCTACGTAGGGAAGCGCAAGGTATCGGCGGGCGCGTGGCTCGCGCACTTTCGGCAACTTCTATTGAAGTGGCTTGACGAGGATTTCTTTGGCCATATCTTGTACTTTCTTACCACTCTGATGATAGCGCTATGCGAATTTGTTGCGGCGAGACTGGTTCCGGTGCTGTTTGGGCAGCCAATCAAAATAGTTGAATCCATGCTGACATGGACAGCAATCGTTCTCTTATTTTTAGCGGGTGTCACCATCGTCTCAGCCGCAGTGGGACGGTTGATTGTAGCCATTATCAAACAGACGCTCGACATCTCTCAAATGGTGAAAAGGCGTGGGCATACTCCTCACGCTAAAGGAACGACCATTCCCCCGATAAAACAGATAACTCCGCCCAGCCGGCAAGCATGAACGGAGCTATCGGTAGGGGGTGCGCGGGGCACCCTCACACTGGGTTAACATACACCTACAGGTATCCGCCTGTCAATACGTGAGCAAACAGTCGGGTCCCCAGGTGAACAAAACGTCAGAATGTTCATGGCGAGAGGACAATGCCCGCTGAACCCCGTTCTCTTTCGATCAAAGAGGTTTCTCCATCAAGATATGGGTATCCGTTTCACCCGTGCTCTTAAAACCAAGTTTCTCCCAGAAGGCCAGCGCTCTCTTGTTTACTTTAAGCACTTGGAGCCGAACAGGGAGATTGGCGACATTGGCATTTCCGATAACACGAGTCATACAGGCAGCGCCGATCCCCTTGCTCTGGTATTCGGGCACAATGAAAAGCTGATACACATGTACACAGTCTGGTTGTTGAACCATCGCTAGTATCCCGACATCGACGCCTGATTGTTGTATCACAAGGAAGTCTTGCTCTTTGAAACGTTTTTCATGCATCTGGCGTTGTTCGTCTTCATCCCAACCCCAAACTTCATCCACGTACTGCTTGAACGCAGCCTTCTTAGTCTGGTAGGCAAACTCCGTGTCAGATGACGTTGCTTTCCTGAATTTTAGACCCTGCGTGTCCATTATTGCTAGCCATACCTAGTTTTTAGCCAGTATACCATACTCGAAAGGAGTGCCATAAAAACGGCGGCAGAGAGTGACATTAACTGAACAACAAGCCAAATTGTGAAAAGAACCAGGGTCTCATCTCACCCAGCCGGCGATATGGGGAACCACGGGGAGAAGCCACGGGGCAGTGAAAAAGCCCATGATCACGCCCAGTGTGATTGCCTGCCGTCGTTCTAACTTCAGATAAGAGTATGAAAGGGCAAAATTGACCAGTCCGAGCATAATCATGGGCACAATTAGCAGAGCAAGTTGAAATGGAATACCCATCGCAGGTGCCCAAACTGCCGACTTGCCGAAGAAATCAGTGTCCCAGGTGAGATCAAAATAGGCCCAATCGATAATAATGCCGAGCAGGGTGATGAAGAAGCAGTAAGCCAGCTTCCGGCGTAGCGTGAGTTCAGTTCTTGGTGAAGAAGCCCTACCGGACAGGTGCGGTATGGCCGCCGAAAGTATCAGCAAATTCCAGAGGTAGTCTGCGGCGGAGCCGAACGGTATCCCGAATAGAATAAACAGGATAAAGAAGCCACCGGCATCATAGAGAGTCAGTGCCTTCTGCCTTTTATTCATCTTGCCCTCTGCTGGTCTATTCTGATACCGTTCCCCCAGAGCCGGTTGCCGTCGGTATCAAGCTTCTGGGCGTAGACCATATCGCCACGGAGGGCACTCCTGCCCAGGGCAGCGACAACGATAGCACCACTGGGGTCAGCGATGACTATCTTCGGTGTTCCCTGATATTTCAGTTTGGCGTCAGGGAATATAGGCAAGCCACCCTCGCCCCAGGACGCATTGCCCTCTGCATTCAGCCCTAGGGCGAAAAGCTTGCCGTAGGCATCGTTTTCCGTCTGTCCCAATCGCCAGACGAGCATGGCGCCGCCGGTTGTGTCGGCCACCATATCGGTGGCAAGGGACTGGCCTGTTTGCGTCGTGACGACCGGCCTTTCTGTCCAGACCGCGTTCCCTTCGCTGTCTAACCTTTGCAGATACAGGCTTATGACTTGTTCCCGAGGGGCATGGAAGGGAGGGCTGTATTCATACCGTGAGACGATAATACCTCCCAGACCATCGCTGACCATGTCGGTCGAATAATTCATTCCGGCTGGCATGGACTTCTGCCAGAGGATTTTGCCGTCCCGGTCAAAGCACATGAAAGTCGTCAAGCCACCCCCACCGGCACCCGGGATGGCCAGTGCGACAAGGCCCTCACTGCCGCCAGTCCCGTCATAAATACCCGAGAAATTGGGATTGTCCTTAGTTGTGGCCAGCATGATCGGTTTCGCCCAGGCAAAATCTCCTTGTGCGTCCACCCTCCGGGCATATACAAGGTACGTCCGGTTTGGGTAGTCTTCCTCGTACCAGATGACGATGGCGCCCTGCTCTCCATCGCTGACAACGCGCTGGTATCCGGTGTAGGTCGGCCACGAGCGACTGGCCGTGCCTTGCATGCCGCGCGCTTTCTCTTCCTCGGTCAACCCCCGGAAAGGAGAAGAAGCAGTCACCAGTACCCCGTTATCCCCCCACAGAAGCCGGCCGTCCGGGCTGACCTTCTGCAAACGGAGGAAGTCGTCATGCAACGCGGTCTTGTAGTCATCCCAGCCAAAGATGGCACCGCCCGTACCGTCGGGGACAACCCAAACGACATCTTGGCTGATTGGGTCGACTTTGCCTGTCTTGACTCCGTCCCCCCACAGAAGGTCGCCGCTGGCGCTGATCCTCTGCGAATAGACATCTATCGGCGGCCCGTCGAGTGGACCGGGATATGTGCTCCGGTCTTGCCATGTCACGATCGCCCCGCCGGCGCCGTCGGCTGTCAGCGTGAAAAGGGTAAGGCCGGGAAAGGCGCGTGAGTTGAATTCAGTCGCGATCTTCTGTACCAGCAGACCGCCTTCTCTCCAGAGCGGCTGTCCTGAGGCGCTGATGCGCTGGGTACGGATTCCGTCATTGTTTTGCCAGGCGACAATGGCGCCGCCAGCGCCGTCGCTCACCGCGTGTACGCTAAGCGCGCCCGTCGTCTTATGATACAACACGATAATGGCCACGGAAATAGCGACCACAGCAGTCACTATCAACAGTGGAGTTATCCAGCGCCTCTTGTTAATCACCTCAGCCATGTTACCTCGTGCGGAACCAGAACCCATAGGTGCCCTTCCGACCAAAGTTTATGGTAATTCCAGTACCGTGTCAATCGATTGGAGAAAACGGCTTCAGAATAAGGGCATCACCGCGCCAACGATAAACATTTCATCGTATTGCGCAGTAGAAAACAGAGGTTTATCTCTCCTTTGTTCCTGGTGTGAGCACAGTCATGTGCGCAAGCCTGCTCCTTAGTATGTGCTTGATCTCACTACTTACCAGGTGGTCGGTAAGCTATGCTTGCTGCTCTTTTGAAAACCTCTGCTGATTCAGAACCAGTCATGATAGGCATCGCTCGCATAGACGCCAACCCTCCGCCAGCGTAGAAAGCCGCCATTATGGCACCTAGGCTCACTTCGTCTGGAATATCGGCTATTATGAAGGTTGTAGCTTCCGTAAAGCTGTTATAATACTGCTCAAGGCTACCTCCGCCGGCCTTTAAGACGCGGCGGACCGCTTCAGTCCGGTCCTCAGGACTCTTCAATAGAGCTGCCACATTTTGGGGCGTGGAAGTCAACTGAATCAAATACGTTGGCATAGTGGAACCTCCTTTTATTTCTGAATGAGAACCAGTTAATATTAACCGGCTCGCCTGGCTTGTACTGAACTGATGAGTGTTTCATCCCTCGCGCACCACAACATTATGAATTCTCAAGTTGTCAATAGATACCACCTCCTTTTTATTTGCACAGGACTTCAACAAGAAAGGGCAGCAGCTGTCGTCACATAACTCTGACGGTTCTGATGCCTTTCTTCATACCATTGCTCCGTCGCCAGGAGTATGACTATTTCATTTTCAGGTCTCTTTTATGTCTTGGAATTTGAGTCTAGTCCCCTATTGATACGATTGTCAACACCATCTAGAATTGGTGGTTCCTCTATTTGAGTTTTTGAATTGAAAACCATTAGTTGTTGCAGCGCCGGAATCAATCCCTTCTTTTCAAACGGAAGCGGAGACTGCCTTGGCGTTCCCCGCAATGACATCTATGTTGCTAAACAAGCTCCTTCATATTCTTGACATGCCTGTAATTATGTAATGATAATAGGCATAACGCTATGAGTAGAAAGGGTTCCATTAACATCGGTACTTCGGGGTGGCACTACGAGCACTGGAAAGGTCCTTTTTACCCTGAGGAACTTCCTTCAAGCCGTTTCCTCGCCTATTATGCCCGGTATTTCCAGACGGCGGAGGTTAATAACACCTTCTACCACTTGCCTACCGAAAAGGCTATGGCTGACTGGCGAGATACCGCGCCCGCCGGTTTCATCTTTGCCGTGAAAGCCAGCCGCTACATTACCCACATGAAGAAGCTGAAAGAACCACAACAGACTCTTTCAGTCTTCTTGAAGCGGGTGGAGATACTGGGAGATAAACTTGGTCCGATTCTATTCCAGTTACCGCCCCATTGGCATTTTAATTTAGAGCGTCTAAAAGCTTTTCTGGGGGCCTTACCTCGTGGTTTACGGTGTTCCTTTGAGTTTCGCGACGAAAGCTGGATAAATGATAGCACTGTTGAGGCGCTGACGGAACATAATGCTGCCTTCTGCATCTATGACCTTGCCGGAACACAAGCCTCCAAAATAGTTACCAGCGACCTGGTCTACGTGCGGCTGCATGGACCGGACGCGGCTTACGCGGGCCAGTATGATACTGAGACGCTTGCGGAATGGGCTAAGGATTTCCTAGCCTGGAAAAGGCAGGGTAAACAAATCCTCTGCTATTTTGACAATGATGAAGCGGGCTATGCGGCGCAGGATGCGCTGAGGTTAAAGGAGATTGTAGGAAGAAGCACGAATTGCACTTTTTAGATTTCCTAATGGCTGTCAAGCCTTATTTTGTTGACCTCCTCGTTGCTGTCAGTTATCCTTGTTGTCGGGGGATGGTCACATTCAGGCAGTCTGAGGAGCGTAAGCTGCCTCGATCGTACTGCCGGAGGCCGTCTCCCTTTTTCTTCTCTGATGTCCAGTGGTTTTGCTTGTAGACGTCTTACGCCGGCGTCTCTCGCGCTTGATATCTTCAGGCACCTGGTAATGGGACAATATCAGTTTTCTGGATTCTTCCCGGCTGATAGGTCTACCCTCGACATCTCGCAGCTCGTATGGTCTGTCCTCTCGAAGCACAGTCAGTACCCTGGATGCCACGTGGCTCATCACCGCTCCCATGGCCTGCTTGTGATTCTTGCCGCGGTACACCATCTCCCGATAGTACACCCAAGCAAGCTGAGGGTCGTAACGGCGCCCGATCTGGCCCGACTGAAAGAGGGCCCACTTCATGATGGCCGGCCCGGCTTTGGTCATTCTCAGCCCCTTAGCTTCAGATTGTGAGGATTGTCTGGCGGCGGGCACTACCCCGGTGTAACTGGCAAAGGCTGACTGGCTGCGGAATCGTGCCGGGTCCCCGATACACGCCAGGAAGATTGGGGCGGTATGTTCGCCGACGCCAGGTATCGTGCGGAGATTATCGGAGGGATGGAGTTGCTTGTAGAGCTCCTCCAAGCGTTCCGCTATTGCTTCGGACTCGGCTTCGGCTACTTCCATCAGCCTGAGTTCCCTCGATATCTCGTCCTGAAGAGCCTCGAAGAAATCATCATTCATGGTCCCCGCCGGGGCGGATAACTCGTAGAGAGTTGCGGCGTGCTGACACGCCACGTAGACCACGTGACTTTCCACCGTATCACTTTTGCGATGAGCTCTGGCTTTGCTCAGAAAGCTGTGGAGCGCCTTCTCACCAGCCCGAGCCACGGCGAGCGGATTAAGTTTCGAACGAAGAAAAGCCCTGGCGTGAGCGGACCACGGGTCGGAGAAAACCCGCCGTACTCCGGGCAGATAACCGTCCACGATTGAGCCGATCCGGGTTTTCCTTGCCCCGATTTCGGCCTCAAGCCGCTTCCGCTGGCGAGCCAGGCGCTGCATGGCGTAGATATTCGCTGGAGGAAGATAAACATCCTGAAGTCGCTCCGCGTCGATGAATGGCATCTTCGCCATGGTGAGGGAATCGATCTTGTCGCTCTTGGACGAGCGGCGCAGATACTTGCGTAGGGCGACCACCTTTTGCGCCTGAACCCGTACCAAACGGCAATCAGGATGCTGGGCCCTCAGATAGACGGCCACCATGACCCAGGCCAAACCGGTGGGCTCGAACACAACGACAGGATTCGAGCCATCTTTGAAGATCCGCTCTTCCAGCTTGGCCAGACCGTCGGGTGACGTGTCGAAGTCGAAGCCGTCACAGGGTTCCGCCCTCTCATCGAGACAACGTGCCTTGTGCTCACCGGCGCTCGCGAAGTCAATACCTACGCTCTTGATCATTTGCTCTCTCCTTTGCCGATATTCGGGCTCCGCAGCGGTGGGCCAGACCTCTTCCCATGCTTGTCACTTAATACGGGGCTATGTCCTATCAACCCCAATTTCCTAAAGCGGGTCTACATGAGATCCGGCAGGCAATCTAAACGGCGGGGCAGCTTTTGGCTCCCCAGCGAATTGGGCACCTCACCGGAACCCGTCAGGCTCATCTTAGCTGCATGAAGCCACGAAATCCATCGGTAGCTTCAGGAATAATATACAAGCGAAATGGTCAATTTCTCTATAACATGGTATGATTTTTCTCGTGTTCTGCCCTCTGCGGGAAATCGGAGGAAATTGCTATAGCCGACTAAAATGGGGCATTTGTTCTAGCCCAAACGGGTAACCAAGAGAGGTGGTGACTATGGATAACCTGTTGGCACATGCTCAACTTATTGAGAAAATCAATGCTTTTTTAGAGAGATACCAATCTGATCTGAGTTACTGTCACGGTGTCGATCATGTTCGGCGAGTGGCAAGATTGGGAGTGAAGATTGGGACACATGAAAGCGCTGATTGTCAGATCGTTGAAATTGCTGCCCTTCTCCATGACATCGGTTATGTACCGCTTGGATGGAGCAAACTCGCATTAGGCAGAGATGAGAATGATTTCCTCGAGTTTCTGGGGTTGTATGTGCTTCCCACAACGGACCATGGAGAATTGGGTGCGTTCATCGCGGAGCGGTTTCTGGAACGTCTTGGGTATCCTAGCGCGCAGAAACAACATGTGAAGCAAATCATCAGCGAACATACTAAAGGGACGGAACAGACAACACGTGAATCACGAATCCTGTCCGATGCGGATAAGCTTGAACTCCTTGGAGCCACGTGGATTGCCAGAGCCTTTCAACGGACGAGTGCATTTGATAGACGTTTAGGGATCGAATCGATACCAGAGCGATATTTGAACGGAAAGGAGTCGCTTCTAAATGCATTCCACACCGAAACGGCGAAGAAAATGGCCACGCAGCGATACACGTTCTTAGCCTCCTTTAATAAGCAATTTCAGCGAGAACTGCGCCTTGAAACATAGTCACGTGATAAGGACCCGTGGTGTGAAGGATGTCAGCCAGACTGTCACCTGTCGTATGTAGTTGCACAATAGGGCGTTGTTGGGCAGGCGCTGCCGTTGAAGATCGACCTGATGGATGAACTCGCTCCGGGAATTTCGCTGGGGGAGCGTATTACCAGCATTCTCAACCTAAGGGCGGGGACAGGTCGATTTGCCGGTGTAACCTTTTTGTGGTTATTAACCACTATATAATAGGGGTACGATAGCGGGTGCGTTTGTGGAAGAAAGAACAGATATTGAACTGGTTACGCTGGCGCGCCGGGGAGACAAGGACGCCTTCGGTCTACTTGTAAAGCGATACCAAATGCTTGCCCTGCGATTCGCAATGCGATTGGTCGCAAAGGAGGACGACGCGCAGGACTTGGTGCAAGAGGCAATGCTTCAAGCCTATCTCTCGCTCAACCATCTGCGCGACTCGGCACGATTCAAGGGTTGGCTCTGCGGCGTTGTGTTGAATGTCTGTAGAAGTCATCTTCGAGACCGGAAAGTCGCCTTTTTCTCTTTAGAGGCGATGGCAGGCGGTCTGCAATTTGACGCCGTACCCTTTTTTAGCCCGGCTGCCACTCAGGAAAAAATTGCCGAGGAGCGCGAGTTACATCAAATCGTACTTGATACCGTCGGTACGCTCACGCCCAGAGACCGTGACGCCACACTCTTGTTCTATTATGACCAGTTGAGCCTGCAAGAGATTGCGGCACTCCGGGGTATTTCGGTGGGCGCCGCCAAGGTACGCCTGAACCGCGCCCGCCAACGACTAAAGGCCAAGTTGCTGTCGCAGTATCCAGAGATTATCCCACACGAACAAAGGAGGGAAAATATGGTTAAGGTTACCATCGCTGATGTGGTGAAACAGGAAAGAACGGACGAGCAGGGGCGCTCACACGCGCTCTACATCATCGTGCTGCGGGACGAAGCCGGTAAACGCGCGCTGCCCATCTGGATAGGTCCCTTCGAGGGTCAGTCCATCGCCATGGGATTAGGCGAATTCTCCACGCCGCGGCCGATGACGTTCAATTGTTTCGCGAGTCTTCTTCAAGCCATTAATGCCCGTGTGGAACAGGTGCGAGTCGAGACGCTGAAAGGCGATACCTTCTACGCCGTTGTCAAGATACGTAGCGGTAAAACCGTGAAGGAGGTGGACGCGCGCCCGAGCGATGCGCTAGCGCTCGCTGTTTTCACCGGCAGTCCGCTCTTCGTTGCCGAAGACGTTCTCGAACGCGCGGGGGCGGACATCCCCCATGTAGCTAAGGCATCACCTGCGCGCAACGGAGTGGAGGACATCCTCAGAGAAATCGGAGAAATACAGAGCCAGACGCAAACGCTACAGAGCCACCCACTGTCCCAAGAGGAACTCGCGAGGGCAAAAGAGGAGTTGATCGCAGTGGTTTTCAACACCTAACAATATCCTGCTGCGGTTAAGCTCTGGCGATGGTCATAGTTATAGAACACTGCCACTTCGGAGAAAAGCCAGACTTTTGACCGAATTCACTTGGATGGGTTCTCCACCATCGCAGGCAGCCGGGCAAATCCAACAAATGTCCATTTTGTCAATTTTTAAAATGGTATCATAATAGGTAATGAGCCTGTCCCATAAATCGAAAACGCTATCTTACTCTCCCACTGAGGTGAGAAAATACTGCGAATAACGCATCAAATCTCCCACACTGAGGTCATTCCCACTCTGGTCGATAGTGCAATGTCTCCCATTTTCGTTTTTAGAAGACCTTTGTGGGACAGGCTCTAATATGGATAGTTTTTTGCACATATAACCCTGCCAAACTCTTTTCGTGAAGGAGTATACATCAATGTGTACTAAAGAAGAAATAGAAAAGCTAGCTTATTATATCTGGGAAAAAGAAGGCAAACCTCAAGGTAAAGCATTACAGAATTATCTCTTAGCTGAACAAATCTTGCTTAATCTCGAAACAACACAGTTAGCTAGAGATGTAACGGATGTCAAAAACCTCTTGAGAGCGAGCGAAAAGACCGCGCGGTATCATTTTCAATTCAGCTTTGCTGTTGCATTCTTAGCAATTGGGGCAACATTGTCTCTTCTTAATCCTCCTATTGATATAGCTGGCATAAAATCGTCGGTTTGGGGTGGTATCTTATCACTAGTTAGTCTTATCCTAATAGTACTTTCAGACGTCTTGTTCAAACCTGAAGCATTCAATATCCGAAGGGTTAAAGTGGCTACTTGGGTAATGTTGGCTGGTGTTATTATGATTCCGACTGGGTCTCTTATTATTCACGTTAATTTTAATTTATTTGCAAGCATATTACAGTTGGGTGGTATCCTCGTGTTTATTGTTGGTTTGTACTTGGCCATATTCTCAAAACAAAAACTTGTAATAAAAGAGGACGCTAACTCTCCCAATCAGCACGTTTAACCTTCTCTCAATTGTCAAGTGGTTTACGATGCTCTACACAAATGCTTGCTTTGTTACCTCCGTTGCAGTCAAGTTGCCTGCTTAAAATTACCATTGGCAGATTCAGCCCGTTATCTTCGCTCTCTTTTTCGAGCGGCACGCCGCTGAATACTTCCTATTCTTAGCGCGGCAGGTGGAACATGTTTTGAAGCCTGGTTCCGGGAATGCCCCGC
>Ga0315284_10012259_pt1 | contig 12207 bp, 11 predicted proteins | sample YL17G09_16_MG_FD_203696 | JGI IMG/M metagenome (GOLD analysis project Ga0315284, IMG submission 203696) | Sediment microbial communities from Yellowstone Lake, YNP, Wyoming, USA - YL17G09_16 | ecosystem: Environmental > Aquatic > Freshwater > Lake > Sediment | place: USA: Wyoming | collected...
AGACCGTCTCGGATTCGACGTAGGCCTGGACTCTGATCTCCTGCGCCGCGGCGGCCGCGCCGATCGACATGAGAATAATGAGAATGCCCAGCGCCCTCACGATTTACCAATCCTTCTCGACCGGCCGGTAGCCGCCGGCGTTCTGGAGCTGCTGATCCTTGCGGTCCTCTTTCTCCTGATCGAGAATCTCCCGCGCGGTGGCGTCGCGCGCAAGCTGTTTCTTCGGCTGGTCCTTCGCGGCGCCCTGCTTGTTCTTGTCGTCCTGCTTCTTCTGATCCTTGTTTTGCTCAGCGCTCTGCTGCTGTTGTTCCTTGTTTTGCTGCTCCTGGTTCTGGCCCTGCTGCTGCTCTTGACTCTGCTGGCCTTGCTGCTGCTGCTGCTGATTCTGCTGGTTCTGCTGGTCTTGCTGTTTCTGCTGGTTCTGCTGGCCCCCCTGTTGCTGCTGCTTCTGCTGCTTGTCGAGGAGGTCCTTGATCTTGAGGCGCGCGATCTCCAGGTTCTCGGCTGCCTCTTTGTTGTTCGAATCCTTCTCGAGCGCCGTCCCGTAGAACTTCACGCACTCCTCGAGGCTTTCGAGCGCCTTCTGGAGGTCGCTGTCCTCCTGGCGGCCTCCTTCAGTGAACGCGCAGTTCCCGAGGTTGTACCACGCCCTCGACTCGAAGGGGAGGTTCTTCGTCTTCGAGGCGGCCTGCTGGAACTGCTCGCGCGCCTTCTCGAGGTCCCCCTTCTTGTAGAGCGCGTCCCCCTTGTTGAAGGCGACGATGGCCGACTCCGGCGCCTTGACGGAGGCACGGTCGTAGAGATCGAGCGCCTTCGCGTAGTCCTTCTTGTGGTACTCTCTGTTCCCCTTCGAGACGAGAGCGCCCGGCGAATCGGCGAATGCGCACGTCGTCGCCGCCGCGCTCGCACCGAAGAACATTATCAAAATGCAGAGGGCTTTTTTCATCGCGCCATTCGCCTCCTCTCGCCGACCACCATCTCGGCCACGAGGAGAAAGAGCGCCACGCCGAGGAATATTTGAAATTTCTCTTCGTAGAGCGTCATCGTCTTCGCCTCGAGATCGCGTTTCTCCTCACCCGCGACGAGCTTGAGATACACGTCACCGAGATCGATCGCGCCGGTTGCGACGTTGAGATACTTCCCGCCCGGGGTCGCATTCGCCATCTTCCTCAGCGTGTTCGCGTCGAGGCGGCTCCAGATCTCCTCGCCGTTGTACGTCATGAACCCGCGATTCCCTTCCCCATCGGTGACCGGAATGCGCCGCCCCTGGCCTTCGTCCCCGATCCCGATCGCGAGGATGCGTATGCCCTTCTCCCCCGCCTCCTGTGCTGCCTCGACGGGGAACGAGTCGTGGTCCTCGCCGTCCGTGATGAGAATGATGTCCTTGTACTTCTTCTCCTGCGTGTCGAAGCCCTCGTCCAGCGCCTTGCGGATGGCGTCCCCGATCTTCGTCCCGCCTCGCGAGACGGCGTTCACGTCGATGTCGTCGAGCACGAGATCGAAGAACCCGTAATCGAGGGTGAGAGGCACCTTGAGGACCGCGTTCCCCGCGAAGACGATGAGCCCGACGCGATCCCCCTGAAGCCTATCGACCATGTCCCTGATGGCGAGCTTCGAGCGCTCGAGGCGGTTCGGAACGAGGTCTTCGGCGAGCATGCTCTTCGAGACGTCGAGGATCACCATGATGTCGCGTCCGCGGCGCTCGATCGTCTGAGGCTTCGGGTTCCAGGCGGGACGCGCCGCCGCGAAGGCGACGAACGCGACGGCGAGCGTCACGAGCACGGCCTTCGCGGTCCGCCCCGGGCCGCTCGAAGAGAGCCCGATGCGCTCGAGAAGGTCCTCCTCGACGAAGGCGCGCAGCGCCGCGCGCCTCCGGTACGACGCCCATGCGTAGAGGAACACGACCACGGGCACGAGCCAGAGGAGGTAGAGCATTTTTATATTGCCGATATGCATGGCGCCTCACGCGGCCCCCCGCGGGCCCCTTACGGAATCTTTCTGAAAATGGTGTTCGCGAGCGCGACGTCGAGCATCATCACGCACAGCGCCGCGAGCGCGAAGCTCGCGAAAAGCTCCTTGTAATCGACGAAGCGCACCGACTCGATCTCGCTCGTCTCCATTCGATCGATATCTTCGTATATCTGGCGGAGCGACTTCTCGTCCTCGGCCATGTAGAATTTCCCCTTCGTAGCCTCCGCGACCTGCTGGAGCGTCTCCTCGTCGACCCCCTCGGCCACGGGCACCTTGAAATCGCCGAAGAGGGTGCGCACCGTGCGGACCGCCTCGCGACCGCCGACCCCGATCGCATAGATCTTTATACCCCATTCCCGGGCGAGCTCGGCCGCTTCGACGGGCGCGCGGCGGCCGTAGTTGTTCTGCCCGTCGGTGAGGAGGATCATGATCTTGCTCTTTATCTCGTACTCCTTGCCCGCCTCCTGCTGCGCGTGGCGCGAGAGCTCTTCTTCCGCGGTGCGGAGCCGCGCCGCCGCCAAGGCGATCGCGTCGCCGATGGAAGTGCCGTCCTCGTTCTGGCGCGTCACGACCTTGATGCTCTCGAGGAAGCGCATGAGCGCCCCGTGCTCGAGTGTGAGGGGCGCCATCGTGTCGGCGTAGCGGGCGAATGCGACCATCCCGACGAGATCGTTCGGACGGCCTTTGAGCGTCTTGTCGTTTCCCATGATGAACTCGGAGAACACCTTCTTCACGGCGCCGAGCCTGTCGGAGCGCACCCCGAGAAAATCCATCTCGGTGCCCATGCTCCCCGAGCGGTCGAGGACCATCTCGATCGCGATCCCCTTCGTGACGTCCTTCACCTTCTCGTGCCCCTGCTGGGGACGCGCGAGCGCGACGACGATCAGGACGAGGGCGAGAATGCGGAGCGCCAGGGGCAGCATGGCGAAGGTCGTGCGAAACGAGGCCCCGGCGCGCTTCACGTTTCCGATCGTGGAGAAGCGCACGGTGCCCGGCTTCCCGAACCGCCACATCCAGAAGAGGACGGCCGGGATGGCGACGAGAGCCATGAAGGCCCACGGGGTCGCGAATCTGATGCCGTGAAGCATGTCAGGCGGCCTCAATGGCTCATCAAGCGGCGTTGCCCACGGGCGCCGCTGTGCCGGCCTCGGCCTTCACCTCCTCCCGTACCTTCGTCGCCTCGATGAAATCCCTGCACGTCGCGAAGGTCCGTTCCACGTCCTCGACGGAGGGCTCGAGCGCCGCGAACTTCACGAGATCTGAGTGAAGAAGGAACGCCTTGAGGATGTCCTTCTTCTGTGCGTCGACCGGAAGCGCGGGGCTCACCTCGACGAGGAACTCCTCCGTCGTTCGCTCGGGCGCTTTCAGGCGAAAGCGGTCCTCGATGTACTCGCGGAGAATGTCAGCGACTTCCGCGGTGAACTCGCGGTAGAGCTTTTTTTCCACGAGCTCGCGCTCGAGGAGCGCCTCGAGCTTGCGGTAGGCGATCTCGTGCGCGGGGAGCCTCGAAATGATCTTTTCCTTTATGCGGCGCCTCGTCCAGAGAATGAGGAACGCCGCCGCGGCGGCCGCGACGCAGCCGACCACGATGAGAATGTTCCTCCACCCGAACGGGAACTTCGCCGGCGGCGCGATGTCGTTGATGTCGAGAGAAGCCTTGTCCTTCGGGAGCAGCGACGTCACCTTCACGAGGATCGTGTCTGACTCGAGCGTATGGCGGGTGCTGTCCCCCTCCTGATAGAAGGCGACCTCCATCGGAGGAATCTTGTACTCCCCCGACAGAAACGGCTCGAGCTCGTAGAGGCGCTTCGTTACGACGGCGCCGTCTTTCGCCAGCTCGGGCTGGAAGTTCCGATAATCGACGATCCCGAACTGGCTCAGCTTGTCGCCGAACTTCGGGAGCTCGGCACGCCAGCCCTTCTGCGCGCGCGTCTCGAGGAGCATCTTCACGCGCCGGGCGATCGTGACGGCGCTGTCGCTCAGGGAGACACGGAACCCCACCGGCCCGCTCTCGAAACTGCGAGCGAACTTGAACTCCTTCTCCTTGCCGGCCTTCCCTTTGTTGCAGGACGAGGCGGCGCAGAGAAGAACGAGAAACAGAACGAAAGCCCTTCTCATTTACCACCCAGTTTGGATGTGTGGATCACGACGTTGTAGCGGTCCTTGAGCTCGCCGAGAAGCTGCTGCTGGATCTCCATCTGCTTTTGCATCCTCAGGGCGCCGTAAACGTCGTTCTTGACCTTGTCGAACGGCTGCACCTTGTCGTCTTTCTTGAACTCGTCCTTGTGAGCCTCGTAGTACGCCTTGACGTCGTCCGGCGTGATCGAAACGCGCCTGGCGAACTCCTGGTCGAGGAGCTTCTGCGCGAGGATCCTGCGCTCGAGGCTGCGGGTGAGCGCCTGGAAGCCCGGGTCGTCCGAGAGCTTCTCCTCGCGGGCTCGGCGATAGAGCATCTCCTCGGCGATGAAGCGCTGGAGCCACTTATCGCGCTCCCCCTGCTTGAGAACTTCGTCGAGGAGCTTCTGCTTCTGCGCGCGCTTCTCCTCCGGCGTGAGACTCCCCGCGAGCTGGCCGAGCTCCGCGTCGATCTCGGCTTCGATCATCATATCGAGATCGGCGCGGGTGATTTTCCACGTGCCGACCTCGGCGAGAACGTCCTTCCCGCCTGTCGAATCGTTCTTCACGACGGCGGTCCGCGACTCGAGCTCATAGTTCAGGGCGGCGAATTTGCCGAGCGCCTCGAGGCATTCCGCGGCCCGCTTCGATATCTCGGGCCCGAGCTCGTCGATTTTCGCAACGGCCTCGGAGCGGTAATACGCCTCGAGCGCCGGTTCGTATTCGCTCGCGTCCTGGCGGAGCTTTCCGACCCTGAACCATATGCGCGCCGATTCCTCGCCGCCGGGCCGGGCCGCTTCCAGATAGTCGATCCACGCGCGCGCCGCGGCGCCCGAGAGCTTCTGGTCCTCGAGCTTGAGCGCGAGCTCTTCGAGCGACTTGCCGGAGAGGCCGGTCGAGCCCTCCGATCGCGTCCGGCGCTCGCCATTCGCCGCGAAGAAGATCCAAAACCCAATCGTTACGGCGACGGCCGCCGCGACGATCGATAGCAGCATGCGATTCGGCCGCCCAGACTGATCGTCCCGCGGCGGAAGCGTGAGATTCGGATTGCGATCCATTTACTCCTCCATACGAATCTGTCAGGCCGACTTCGGCCTCGCCTTGCGCTTTCGCACGACCGAATAGTCCACTGTGCCTTCCCGCGCAACGAGCGCATTCAACTCCTGCTGCACGCGCTCGGCCAGGAATACCTTCAGCAACGACTGGTACGGCACGTCGCGCTTGTTGGCGAGCGCTTTCAGCTCCGCGACCAACAACTCCGGCAATCGGAGCGAGATCGTCGTCAGAGATGGTTTGAGCTTGGGTAGGGTCAACCATCTCCCTCTCGACCAGTCGATGTAATCGACCGAATCGTGGGTCGCCCAGAATTTGCGTTCCTCATCCTCCGATTTGAACTTCGGCATCTTTTTCAGCTTCATCGTGAGAACGCCTTTCTCTCGCGTCCGCTCATATCGTGGGCGGTAATAATGCGAATCAACCCTATCTTCAATTCAAATGCAACCTTGAGAAATCTGCCGGCGTCAGTTCGGCCCAACGCCAAGAAGCGCCTCTTCGTATCCGGACATTCCTCGTCTGTCTCTGCCAATAGGGAGCGATTGAAGAAGATTTGCTCACACTCCCCGGGAGACACCGCACTCAGCCCTCCCGCGGGAAGTAGATTCGTTTCGTCCCACTGAAATCCCCTGCACCGGGCTACAAGCATGGAAATATCCATGATTTTCACATTGCCTTCGAGTACTGCGTCACTTCTGATGCAATGCTTTTCCCGGCACGATCGGATGCCACATCGAGCTCGTAGTCCATCTGCAGACCGAGCCAGAATTGAGGTGACATATTGAAAAACCTCGCCAGACGCAACGCTGTATCGGCTGTCACAGCCCTCTTCCCGAGCACAATCTCGTTGACCCTCCGGGGTGGAACGCCGAGCCGCCGGGCGAGCTCATTCTGACTCATATGCAGCGGCTTAAGAAACTCTTCGAGCAAGATCTCCCCAGGATGAACGGGTTCCAGCATTTTCTTCTTCATTTCTTGTCCCCCCTAATGGTAGTCAACAATCTCGACGTTGTGGGCTTCTCCCTTGATCCAGGTGAAGCAGATGCGCCATTGATCGTTTATGCGAATGCTATACTGTCCCTCTCTGCTGCCGCTCAGTTCTTCCAGATGATTAGCCGGCGGAACCCTGAGATCGTTTATTGATTGAGCACGATGCAGCATCCTGAGTTTTCTCAACGCGGACCGCTGTATCTGTTCAGGTAGCTTCTTGGATCGCTCCCTGCGGAAAATCTTTTCCGTCTCTCGCGACCGGAATGAACGAATCATATCATATACACCAATTATAACGCATAACGGTATACGGTCCAACATTCATTTGCATCTGAAATATGTATATTACAGAAGTATACATTTGTCAAGTCCCAAAAGCGGGGAAAACCTAGTATCTCCGCTCCCGTGCCCTGAAGAACTGCACGAGCCTCGATACGTAGTCACGGTCCGTCATAACCTCGATCTGATCGACCCCCATCGAGGCGAATAGCTCCCGGAACCGCTCCGACCGCTCGCGCCCGAGGCGCTCGTACTTTTTCCGCACGGCCGCGCTCGAGGTGTCGATCAACACCATTTCCCCTGTTTCCGCGTCCTCGAGCTCGATGAGGCCCACATTGGGGAGCCGCACCTCGCGCGGGTCGGTCACGGGGACGGCGATGAGATCGTGCCGCTTCGAAATGATCCGCATCGCCTTCTCGAACCCCTCGGATTGAAAATCGCTCACGAGAAACACGACCGCCCGCTTCTTCGCGACCTTGCCGAAGTAATCGAGGGTGCCCCCGATATCGGTCTTCACCGCCTTGGGCCTGAAATTGAGGAGCTCGCGAATGAGCCTCAGCACGTGCGTCGTCCCCTTCTTAGGCGGCACGTAGAGCTCGACCCGGTCCGTGAAGACGATGAGCCCGACCTTGTCGTTGTTCTTCACCGCCGAGAAGCTGAGGAGCGCGCAGAACTCGGCCGCGATCTCGTTCTTGAGCTTTTTCACGCTCCCGAAGGCGCCCGAGGCCGAGAGGTCGACGAGGAAGAAGACGGTGAGCTCGCGCTCCTCGACGAAGCGCTTCACGTAGGGGCGGTCCATGCGGGCCGTGACGTTCCAGTCGATGGTGCGGACGTCGTCCCCCGGCATGTACTCGCGCACCTCGTCGAACTCCATCCCGCGCCCCTTGAATACGCTCGTGTATTCGCCGGCGAGGACGTCGTTCACGACCTTCCGCGTCGTTATCTGCAGAATGCGAATCTTCCGGGCCAGCTCACTCGAGATCATGGCAGTGCAACTTTCGATATTTCAATAGACAAGCTCGCAGTACCGGGGTTGACCGAAAACAATCTCCGCCTGCTAATCTGCAATCAAGAGTAAAAAGTAATAGAAATCGGCGGCGCTTTCAAGATGGAACTTGTTGCCCACATGCCCGTTATTACACCCCATCGTGCCGGGGAGTTCCCGTTATCAAACGCCGTTTTGCACGGGGAGGCGGGCATGAGATATGCGCGTACTCCAAGTGGAAATTCCGTCTAAATCAACTTTGTCGATGCAGGTCGGGGATGTCAGGAGGGAGACCGGTGGCCGACAAGTCCAAAGTATGGGTCATAGATCCGGTTAAATCCAGCATGCAGAAGGGCCGCTCCGGAAAAATGGGCATCGAGCGGACGGACTACTCCCCGGACGATCAAGCGGCCGGGTCGGGGGCGTCCGGCTCTCGGGCGCAGGGCCGCCGCAAGAGCGAACGCGTCGATGAAAAAGGCTCCCCTGCATTTACGCTCCTTGGGTATCTGGCCGGGCCTTACGCCATCCTCACCACCCGCCGCGGGCGGGAGAGCAGGTTCTGGGTAATGCTTGCGATTCTATCCTGCACGGCGGCCGCGATCATGGTCGCCCGGGCGGACAAGATATTTTCAGGTCCACACGGCACGGGGACGATTTTCCTCCTCTGGCTTTTTCTCGCCTGCTTCGCTTCGGTTGCGGGATTCGCCGCGTGGGCCCGCGGCGTCTTTCTCCTCGGGCGCCACAAGGGCTGGCTCCTGAGACGGCTCCCGGCATGGGTCAGGCACCCGGGCATTGCGGGGATTTTCGGCCTCGTGGTTCCCGGGTTCGGGCTCTTCATCGCGGAGCATCCGAGGCGCGCCTCATGCGTCATTATGACGGCTTGCAGCACCGCCATCTCCGCCCTCGTGCTGGCTCAGGCGCCCGCGCTGTGGCGGCTGAGCCAGGCGGCCGGGCCTCTCGCGGGACAGGACTATGCACTCGAGAAAATATTCCTCGTGATGGGGGCTATCGCGTTTCTCGGCGCGCTCGCCTGGATCGTTCAGGCCCTAGACGGGGCGAGACTCGCGGGATATCGAATGGATGGCGGCGCGGCTCAGCCGCACGGCGACTGGGCAGCCGTGGCGCTGATCATGGCGATCATAGGCCTGCTCGTGACGTTCAAGCCCTCATATGTGGCCGAGACGCTCGATCGATTCGCAGTGTCGATGCGGGAGGACGGGCTCAGGGTCATTCCGCTCTACGCCTCTTACGCGGCTATGCGCCTCGATCCTTCACAGCCGGCGCACACGGTCCAGGCGATAGAGATCAACGAAGACCTTGGGAGGATGGACACCGCTTTCGCGCTGAGGCGGGAGCTCGCGGAAAAGTGGAAACCGTATGAGAGGATGCTCAGGCTCGAAGCCGCGGCCACGGAGACCATTGAGCCCACCGTTTTCGGGCCCATGCAGCCTTGACGCACCAGAAGCTTACGGCACAGCGATATTCTCGCTCAATAAGCCTTATGTAAACATGCTTCCGGGTATGCCGGCCGGACTGCCGTCTCTCTCAAAACGGCAGATAGAGTTGAAGCGTCCCGGTATTGGGACGCGGATTGCCTTTGAGCCTCTCGTACGCATAGGCTGCGCGGATGAGTACTTGACTTGTCATGTAGTAAGTCACCGCACCGGAGAGTGTGTGTTCATCACCCGTCTCGGCCAATCCATCGTCCCAGAAGTCGTACTGACCTGATAGAACCAACCTTCGCGGGAGAAGGCTGAAGTCTATGCGCCCATAGTATCCTTGAACGGTCGCACGCATCCCGTCCGCGTAATCCATGCCATAGTTGCCCTCACCCAGGATATCGAGTCTCCAGATGCGGTAGGCCATATCCGCGGTGAGGCGACGTTTGAATACCAGACGGCTCTTATCAACTACACCACCCGGCGCATGGGCTCCTTCCATGTGCATGCCGTTCATGTAGGGCCAGGAACGCCCCTCGAAATATGAAACGCCGGTTTCCAGACCTCCGGGCAATTCGCCTGCGAGCCGAATGGCGACGGGCTTGGAGTTGTTTCGGATCGGAACAATGCTTGGCACCTCGAGATGATCCGGGCCATTGAGCATGGAAGCATTATAGGTTACAGGGCCGAAGAAACCGGACAGCTCGATTCCAAGATCAGAGATGAAGCCCAGATTCTTCCGAACCAAAGGATACAGAGGGTTCGCGGGCGCGTCCAAGCGGGCATCGACGCCAAACTTGAAACGATACCGGCCGATCTTCAGCGCCGTTCCGACGGGGAGCAGCGGGATATTGGTTATGATTGCATTCGCAAACCCATGATCGTCCTCGACCAGAGATGTAAGCTTGGTCGTGGGAAGCAAGTGCTCGAGCAGGAGAGAGATGTTATCGGTCACATTCGCGGAGACGACGAGCTCATTTACATGGATCATCAGGTTGGGCGCATCGCCGTCGGATGCTATGTATCTCAGATCCAGGAGCCCGCCGAAGTTGATGTTGGTGATGGGGCCGACGCTCAGACCCTTTGTGTCGGCAGCGGGCTCTTTTTGATCCAGATCGAACGTTCCCTTTTCCGGCTCCGGGCTCTTCTGAGCCTCTTGTGCCGGCTGGTCGGCGGCGCCGAGCCATTCCCCCGGATTGTCTGGCGTGCTCCTGGAGTCTCCCGGATTGGACCGGGCCTGGATTTCATCGAGATTGGCGAAGCTGTCCCCGTCGGAATCCATCTTGGCAATGCGGTCAAAGGCTTCCAGATTTGCCCCTGCCCCCAGAAAATCCCTCCCGTAGCCGGTGTTTTGAGAGCCGCCGCCCCGCATATGACACGCGGCACAATTGGTACTGTACTGATACTGCTGCTTAAACAACCGGTCGTATGCAGGGAGTGCTTGAACCCGGCCTGCCACGAGCAGAAGACCGGGAATACAGGCTAGAACCAGAAGGGGAACCGCTCCTATGCCGAGCCTGGCGCCGCTCCTTTCTTTCATTGGACTACTCCTTAGTGCTATCTGGACGCGCTTCGGCGGCGTCCTTCTTGCCGAAGACCTCCCGGAACATCAACAAGCCCCTCTTGGCAGCTGTAGATATGGACTGGGAAGCCTTTTCCGCTCCCGGGACAGGCGTAATGTCCTTTCCGATCTGGAAGGCATCCGTTACCTTTTTGTCTCCCTCGAATTGCTTCAAAAACTCCTTACTCTCCAGCTGTTTTGATTCCTGGTGTTTCCAGAGAGAGACTGCACGAAGGGTACCCTTGGGGGTGATAGCAACATTGACTTCCATACTCCCGCGCTGCCCAACGGCATCTATGAATACCACGGCACCCATCGGCTGCAGCTCACCCGATTTACCGTCTTCGCCCGGCCCGTAGGCGATGTAGAACGTGGGCGTCTTGTCTTCACCCTCGATCCTGGTTCCAGTCTCCTTCTCGATCCTGGCGATCTGCTCCGCGGTCAATGTTACCTGCCGCGATTTGAACTTCTTCGCTTTCGGGAACACCTCGGCAAGGCGCTTGCCGGGCCATGCCGATTCGTGGCTCCAAACCAATGAGGTCCACAGGACGAGAATAGCACCGAACAACAGAGCGGCCGGTATCAGAGCTTTGCGCATCGGGATCACCCTCTCCCTCTTTTCATATGGCAGGAAGCACACTTATTCAAGGGCATCATATACGCATGACGCCCGCGAATCAAGAAATGACCTTCCCCGATATTCCCGCTCACGGCCCGGTGCCTCAGCACGTCCATCCCGATGGATTTCACGTCCTGGGGCGTCACGTAGCCGCGCCCCTGCATGAGGACGTGCGCGCGCGAGGCCCACCTATCACGGCGACCATCTATACACATGCAGGGCATCAGCGGCTATGTGGATTTCGTACAGCCCAACTAGCTGACGTCAATTCGAGGCTTAACAAGAGCCCAGATTCATTCTGAAGTGCGCCGCCGCCACGCTCGTTGCGGCTCAAGGCAGTCTTCTAAACGATCGGACATTCCGGGCTTTCCATTCGAGCATGGGGTGGGCTTTGATCCTCGCCTGCAAATCCTCGTCCGGCGTGAGAAGCGCCGGTTCGATCTCGCCCCTCTCGAGTATAGCATCCAGGAAGTTCACCTCGGATTCCGAGAATGGAAAGACCACTGAGAGAGCCCGGCGACACGCCTCACGCAGCTCTGCGCCCAAGGCTGCCGCTGTTCTCGTGCCCTCCGCGACATCGATGGGAAGCAGCGGAATGAGCTGGGACTGAACCAGGCCCGTGTCGATAGTGATGTCATCGGGCGAGATTGAACGCCAATCCTTACGATTCATCGCCCCATAGACAACGAACGCGATCCTCAGACCGGCATGGTCGAAGCCACCGAGACGAAAGATCTCGCAAACATCGAACAAATCGCGGGGCGTTCCACGCGACATGAGTGCCGCAAGCTTCCCTGCCGCGAGCTCATGGATGTCCTGAACGTAGATATCGCGCGCCATGTACGATCCGAGGGGACGGCTGTCCATGGCGCGGGCCTGCCATAGTTGGACGCGGAACATGAAATTGAGATCGATCTCAAGGTTTCCTCTCTGCCCGAGCGCGCTCTCATATCTGAGAAACCACTTCCCGCCGGCATGCTCGTCATCAGGTGCGCGACGAACCTCAAAATCTTCGCGAGCGCATACCGCCCGAACGGCCTGGTCGACAGGCGCACGTTCCTCGACCATGCGAGAGCGTTCCACCGCGCCGACGTAATTCAGATCAATATCGACCGATAGTCGCGGTGCATCCAGGCAGAACAGGTTGAGCGCGGTCCCTCCCTTGAGCACCAAGGAGGCCAAGAAGGCGAATGAC
>Ga0315284_10012260_pt1 | contig 12207 bp, 10 predicted proteins | sample YL17G09_16_MG_FD_203696 | JGI IMG/M metagenome (GOLD analysis project Ga0315284, IMG submission 203696) | Sediment microbial communities from Yellowstone Lake, YNP, Wyoming, USA - YL17G09_16 | ecosystem: Environmental > Aquatic > Freshwater > Lake > Sediment | place: USA: Wyoming | collected...
AATGCCGACGGTCATGGCGTGTTCGGCCGTCTGCATCGACCCGGCGAAGAAAAGCGCATGGTGGTGATCCTCGACGAGGCCGACTACGACGGCTGGCTCGAAGCCCCTCCAGAGCGGCTCGGCGACTACCTCAAACCCTACCCTGCCGAACTGCTGCACGCGGAGCCGGCACCGCGGCGCTGAACAACGCTGCGCACACAGCGCGAAAAGCAGAGGGCCACCTTGCGATGGCCCCCTTGGTTGCTTCCGGGCGCAGCAAGCTGCGACGGTGTCTGGCGCCGGTCACGGGTTCCGGGATCCGCCCAATCGTGCGGTCGGTTTGTCGCCTCAGTGCTTTGCATTGTGCAGCCTTTGCCGCGCGGTCATCGTGGGAACAAGACCCGAAGTGCCCGCCATTTCAGCTACCCTTGCGCCCCTTTTGTCTGTCCCTCGTTGGAGCAAACAGCTTGTTCAGCTGGTTCGAACGCCTCGTTCACCCCTATCCCGACGCGCCGCCGGCCACGCCGCCCAGAGGCTTCGGGCCCTTCCTGTGGTCGTGCACCGAGGGCACCCGCGGCTACATCGTGGCAATGACCGCTTTCACCGCATCCATCGGTGCCTTCGAGGCCCTGCTGTTCGCGATGATGGCGCGCATCGTCGATTGGCTGGCCGAGGTCGCGCCGGCCGACCTGTGGGCGCGCGAGAAGACCACGCTGGGCCTGCTGGCGCTGGTGCTGCTGACCAGCATCGCGCTGGCCGCCCTGCAATCGCTGTTCAAGCAGCAGGCGCTGGCCGGCAACTTCCCGATGCGCCTGCGCTGGAATTTCCACCGCCTGATGCTGGCGCAGAGCCTGGCCTTCTATCAGGACGAGTTCGCCGGCCGCATCGCCACGAAGGTCATGCAGTTGGCCCTGGCCGTGCGCGATGTCTGGATGATCCTGGCCGACATCATGGTCTACGTCGTGATCTATTTCGTCACGATGGCGGCGATCCTCGGCGGCTTCGACACCTGGACGCTGGCGCCGTTCGCGCTCTGGCTCGGCCTGTACATCGTGGCGATGCGCTTCTTCGTGCCGCGCCTGGGCCGGGTGGCGCAGGAGCAGGCCGACGCGCGCTCGCTGATGACCGGGCGCATCACCGACGCCTACACCAACATCGCCACGGTCAAGCTGTTCTCGCACTCGCAGCGCGAGGCCGGCTTCGCGCGTTCGGCAATGCAGGAGTTCCTGGCCACGGTGTATCGGCAGATGCGCCTGGTCAGCGGCTTCGAAATCGTCAACCAGATCCTGTCGGTGATGCTGATTGCGAGCACGGCAGGGGTCGTGATCCTGCTCTGGACTCGGGGCGAAGTCGGCGTTGGCGCGGTGGCCGCGGCCACTGCGATGGCGCTGCGCCTGAACGGCATCTCGCACTGGGTGATGTGGGAGATGGCCAGCCTGTTCGAGCACATCGGCACCGTGCAAGACGGCATCACGACACTGGCCAAGCCGCGCACGGTGCTCGACCGCCCGGATGCCCGGCCGCTCGTGGTGACGCGTGGCGAGCTGCGCTTCGACAACGTCGGCTTTGCCTACAACCCGCAGCGTCGCGTCATCGACGGCATGACGCTGACCATCCACCCCGGCGAGAAGATCGGCCTGGTCGGCCGTTCGGGCGCGGGCAAGAGCACCGTGGTCAACCTGCTGCTGCGCTTTTATGACATCCAGCAGGGCCGCATCCTGATCGACGGCCAGGACATCGCCGGCGTGACGCAGGACAGCCTGCGCGCGCAGGTCGGCATGGTCACGCAGGACACCTCGCTGCTGCACCGTTCGGTGCGCGACAACATCGTCTATGGCCGACCCGACGCCACCGACGCGCAGATGGTGGCCGCGGCGCAGAAAGCCGAGGCCCACGAGTTCGTGCAGACGCTCGTCGACCCCAAGGGCCGCAGCGGCTACGACGCCCATGTCGGCGAGCGCGGCGTCAAGCTGTCGGGTGGCCAGCGCCAGCGTGTCGCCATCGCCCGCGTTATGCTGAAAGATGCACCGATCCTGCTGCTCGACGAGGCCACCAGCGCGCTGGACAGCGAGGTGGAGGTCGCGATCCAGGCCAGCCTGTACAAGCTGATGCAGGGCAAGACCGTGGTCGCGATCGCGCACCGCCTGTCGACCATCGCAGCGATGGACCGGCTGGTGGTGATGGACCATGGCCGCATCGTCGAAGAAGGCACCCACGCCAGCCTGCTGGCATCGGGTGGCATCTACGCGCGCCTGTGGGCCCACCAGAGCGGCGGCTTCCTCGGCGAAGAGAAGGACGAGGCGCCGGCGACCGATGAACGAAGCGAAGCCTGAATTCGGCTGGGCCGTCGTCGGCCCGGGCAACATCGCGCGGCGCTTCGCCGGCGCCTTGCGCGGCATCCCCGGCACCCGGCTGGCCGCGGTGATCGGGCGCGACCCTGCGCGCGCGGCGGCATTCGCCGCAGCCTGGCAGCATGGCAGCGCAGCCCCTTTCGTCACCTCCGACCTGGCCGCCGCACTGGCGCAGCCCGATGTGCACGCGGTCTATGTCGCCACGCCGCACCCCTTTCATCCCGAGCCGGTGCGCGACAGCCTGGCCGCCGGCAAGCCGGTGCTGTGCGAAAAGCCGATGACGGTCAACGCCGCCGGCACGCGGGCCCTGGTCGAGCTGGCGCAGCGCCAGCGCGTCTTCCTGATGGAAGCGGTGTGGACGCGCTTCCTGCCGATCCACGCCACTGTGCAGCAGTGGTTGCAATCAGGCCAGATCGGCGCCGTGCGTGCGATGCAATCGAGCTTCTGCCTGGACCGGCCGTTCAAGCCGGGCGACCGCCGCTACAGCGCAGCACTGGCCGGCGGCACGCTGCTCGACATCGGCATCTACAACATCACGGTCTCACGCATGGCACTGCCGGGTGTTCCGGTGCAGGGCTTCGACCTGCGCGGCCTGCTCGGTGGCGAAGGCGTCGATGTGCAGACCGCGGTGACGCTCGATTTCGGCGCCGGCCGCTGGTCCCAATTCCACTGCAGCTTCTTCGGCAATGGCGACAACGGCTTTCGCATCACCGGCGAGCGCGGCCATGTCGTGATCCATGGCGGCTTCTGGGAAGCCACCGCAGCGACGCTGCAGCGCGACGGCCAGGCGGCACACACCGCCGAGGCACCGTTCCGCGTCAACGGCTTCGAGTACGAGATCGAGGAGGCGATGCGCTGTGTGCGCGCCGGGCTCATCGAAAGCCCCGTGCTGCCGCACGCCGAGTCGCTGGCCGTGGTCGAACTGATCGACGCGATGCGCGAGCGCCTGGGGGTACGTTACCCGTTCGAGTGATCAGAGCGGCGTTGCCTTGCCGCCCGCCGCCGCCACGCGCTCGGCGCGCAGGCGCTGACCGACGATCACGATGCGCTGCACTTCGGGCTCGGCCTGGCGCTTGCCGACGATGACGATCCGCTGCAGCGGCACGAGGCGCTGGCCGACGATCTCGATGCGTTGCACGTTCGGCTCGACAGTCTGGGCTTGCGCCGATTCGGCGGCCACCAGGGCCACCATGGCGCAGGCTGCGACGGCAATCGTGCTGATCGTGAAGCGGCTGTTGGCGATGTTCATGGTGGGCTCCTGGGCTGGGTGTGCGGTGTCGATGGCGTGACTTTCGGCGTTCGCGCTGCGCCGCGCGAGCGCCTTGCGACGAACTGCGGGCCGCACGCGTCGAACTGCAGTGGGTGGCGATGAGCGGTGCGCTGCCGGGGCTGTCGATGCGCCGCGCCGGCGTCGCCGCAGCACCTGCCGCGCGCTTCCGCGTCCTAGATCGGAATGCGCCGCGCGCCCCAGGTCAGCAGCAAGGCGCCGCCCACCACCGCCACGCCCAGGCCCCAGCTCAGCGAGCTGAGCTGGGCGATGCCACCGACCAGCGGCGGCCCCGCGACCATGCCGAGGTAGCCGATCGACGAGACCGCGGCAATGCCATTGGCCGGCGCCACGCCGGGCACCTTGGACGCGGCCATGAACAGGATCGGCACGACGTTGGCAAGGCCGACGCCGACGAGCGCCAGGCCGATCAGCGCCACGATCGGCTCACGCACCACGAGCACCGCCGCCATCGCGAACGCGGCCAGCAAGCCGCTGCCCGCCAACAGGCGCGGCGCGCTGACATGCGTGCGCAGTGCGTCGCCGGCAAAGCGGGTGGCCGCCATCGCGGCGGAGAAACTGGCAAAGCCGAGTGCGGCCAGGGCCGGCGCCGCGCCGACCTCGTCTTGCAGGTAGAGCACGCTCCAGTCGTAGATCGCCGCCTCGGCCAGCAGGCCCACGGCGGCCAGCCCGCCCAGCACCGCCAGCGCGCCGTGCGGCAGCCGGTAGCGCACGGGCGGTGCAACGCCGGCTGCGCGCAGCGGCAGCATGAAGGCACTGGCGGTGGCCACCAGCGCGGCCATCGCGGCACCCGCCACCGCCAGCTGCACAGGCGCCGGCACCGCCGCACGGATCAGCAGTGCCGCCAGCGCCGCGCCCGTCATGCCGCCCAGGCTGAACATGCCGTGAAAGCCGCTCATCACCTTCTTGCCGCTGACGGCCTCGAGCTCGCTGCCCTCGGCGTTGATCGCGACATCGAACAGCGCGAAGGTTCCGCCGAAGGCCAGCGCCAGCGCGATCAGCACCGTGAAGTCGCGTGGCGCCAGCATCGCAGCCAGTGCCGCCGACATCAGCACACCGGCGAGCAGCGCTGCAGCCCGCGGCCCCAGGCGCGACACGACCCGCCCGGCCATCGTCAGGCACAGCACGGCGCCCACGGCAAGCGCCAACAGCGCGAAGGACAGCGCACTCGCGTCGAGCCCGTAATGGGCCTTGACCGACGGAATGTGCACGCCCCAGATGCCGGTCAGACAGCCGAACAGCAGGAACTGGCCGCGGGTGGCCCAGCGCGCTGCGCGCAGGCGCGTTGCGCCGCGGGTCTCGGGAACGACGGGCATGGTCGGCACGCCGGCGCTTCAGCGCTGGCTGCGTGCTTTGCGCGAATCGACTTCGGCCAGCTGCGCCTTGATCAGCAACAGCAGCACGCGGGCGTCCTCGACGGTCAGGCTGAGCGTGCTGCTCGGCTCGCTGCCGTCGTCACGGGCTGCGGTGGCCTGCACGGTCGCATCGACGCGCGCCCGGATCAGGCCGTGGCTGTTGGACATCGACTTGATGCGCTGCAGTTCGATGGTGAAGGTTTTCATGGCCGCTAGGGTAGCCGAGGCAGCGGGCTGCGTCTGCAGGCGCCGCCATGCCGGCGTCGCGTCTCAACCTGGCGGCGGGCCCTGGAAGCCGGCTGCCCGCAACGTGATCACCAGCGTGTCGCGGTGGCCCCGCTGTGCCGGGCTCAGTGGCTGGATCGGCGTGGACTCGTGGATCACGCGGGCGTCGTCGAGCAACAGCGTGGTCCACGGCTCGCTCATCGTGAAGCGCAGTCCGGCCGGCCCATCGGCTTCGAAGACACGGGTTTCGCCGCCCTTCACGCCGACGCGGTGCACCAGCAGCACCGCCACCAGATCGACGCCATCGCGGTGCGCGCCCTCGGGCGTCGGCCGGCCGATGCCGCCGGAGGTGTCGATGCGAAACGGGTGCGCTTCGGCGAACCAGGGCTGCGTGCCGCGCAGCGCCGAGGCGCGAACGGCGAGCCAGCGCAGCAAGACCGGCCACAGCGGCTCGGCGGCGAGCGCGGGCTCCAGTGGCTCGAACCAGCGCTCGATGCCGCCATGCAGCGCGTTGTACTCGAGCGGCTGCCAATGGGCCCGGTGCGGTGCGGCTTGCACATGCTCGCCATCGACGACGAAGCCGCCGTGGCGGCGCTGGCGGTAGTGGCCGCCGTCGCGCAAGTGCGCGTCGGGCGCCAGGCGGTCCCAGTAGGGCCACCATGCGTCGAGCGCGTGCGCTGGTGCGCAGAGTTGCCGGTGCAGCCCCGCAGCGTCGGTGACGGCGTGGCCACGCTCGCGCAGCGCGGCGTCCAGGCCGTCGGCCGCCGTGATCGGCGGCGGCAGCAGCACCGCGCTCACGCGCCGAGGCGCTGGTCGGCCAAAGCCGCGCCTGCTCCCAGAGCCCGCAGCTTGGCCTCGGCCACATGGCGGTCCATCGGCGCCAGGCCGCAGTTGGTGCAGGCGATCAGGCGGTCGCGGCGCACGTACTGCAAGGCGCGGCCGATGGTGTCGGCGACTTCCTCGGCGGTCTCGATCACGTCGCTGGCCACGTCGATCACGCCGACCATGACTTCCTTGCCCTCGAGCAGCCCGATCATCTCGATCGGCACCTGCGAGTGGATGCACTCGAGGCTGACCTGGTCGATGCAGCTCTTGGCCAGCGCCGGGAAGATCTTCTCGTACTGGCGCCACTGCGCGCCGAGCGTGGCCTTCCACTGCAGGTTGGCTTCGATGCCGTAGCCATAACAGATGTGCACTGCCGTCCGGCACGCGCAGCCACCGGTCGCGCTTGATGATCCGAGGCCTGCAGCTGCGCGCTCGAGCGCCTTCACACCCCAATCGGCGGCCTGATCGAGGAAGACGTTGAACGCCGGTTCGTCGAACTGCACGATGTCGATGCCGTCGGCCTGCAGCGCCCGAGCCTCCTGGTTCAGCAAGTCGGCGAAGGCGAAGGCCATCGTCACGCGGTCGCCGAAGTAGCGGTCGGCGACGGTGTCGACGATGGTCATCGGCCCGGGCAGCGTGAACTTGGTCGCTCGCGTGGTGTGCGCGCGCAGCAGCCGGGCTTCGGTCTCGTGCACGCGGCCCTTCAGGGCGAGCGGCCCGATGACCTGCGGCACCATGGCCTTGTAGCGGTCGCCACGGATGCCCATCTCGACCTTGTGCTCGAAATCGATGCCGCTCACCTGCTCCAGGAAGCCGTGCACGAAATGCTGGCGCGACTGCTCGCCGTCGCCGATCACCGACAGGCCGGCGTCCTCCTGGGCCTTGATCCACAGCAGCGTGGCATCGCGCTTGGCGTCGGCCAGCTCAGTGCCCTGAGCGCACCACTGCGGCCAGAGCTTGCGGGTCTCGGCAAGCCAGGCGGGTTTGGGCAGGCTACCGGCGACGGCGGTGCGAAACATGCGGGTCTCCTCGACGCTATCGCCTGAGGATACCCAACGCGCCTGCAGTTGCCTTCTGCGTGTCGGCTGGCGCGACATGGCAGTTCAGTTGGCGCATGGCGTGCCGATAGACTCGCTCACGATGGTCCCCAGCCCGATTCCCGACACGCCGGACCCGATGCCCGGCGCCGACGTTTGGCGTGCCCTGGCCGAGTCCGAGGGCAATGCATTGGCCTGGCTCAATGCCCGTGGCCGTGTGCAGTGGAGCAATGCCGCGTTCGCCGCCGTCGCCTCCGCTGTCGGCACGCGCGCCGTGGCGCAGGCGCTGGCGGGCGCCGAGTCGATGGAACTGTCGTCCCAGGACGAGCGAGGCCAGCAGCAGCGCTGGCGCATGCGCGCGACCCGACTGGACGGGGGCGGCGTGGCGCTCGTGCTGCGCGATGTCAGCCACAGCGCCGAGCGCCTGGCCGCCGAGAACGAGCGGCTGCGCGAGCTGCTCGACATGGCGCAGGTCTTCGGCCGTCTGGGCGTCTGGGAGCGCGACCCCCGCACGCTCGAAGGGCGGTGGGACCGCCACGTGTTCCGCTTCTTCGGCATCGACGCCGAACAGGGCGGAACGCCGAACTTCAAGCAGGCCGTCGAGCGTATCGACCCGGCCGATCGCGTGGACGACATCTTTCGCGCGTCGCTGGCCCAGCCGGGCGACTACAGCGCGCGCTACCGCGTCCTGCACCCGGGTGGCGGCGTGCGGCACATCCATTCGCAGTGGCGGGTGCTGGCCGACGCGCGTGGCGAGCCCGACCGGGTGATCGGGGTGATGGTCGACGACACGGATGCGCGCGCGCTGGCCCACTCGGCCGAGGCCGCCAATGCCCAGCTCGCCCTGGCGCTGTCGCTCGGCAAGATTGGCACCTGGCGCCACGACCTGGACAGCGGGATGGTGCATTACGACTCGGGTGCGAACCGCCTGCTCGGCCACAGTGCAAGCGTCGACGGTGTGCCGCTGGACTCCGTCCGCAGCTGGATCCACCCCGACGACCTCGCGCAGGCGCATGCCACATTCGCTCGAACGCTTACCACCGGAGAGTCGACCGATCTGCAATGTCGCTATCGGCACGCCGATGGCAGCTGGCGCGTGCTGCTGACGCGTCGCGCGCGTCAGTCCGATGCGCGAGGCCGGCCGGTGGCCATCGTGGGCGTCGCTCTGGACGTGACCGAGCAATTCCAGCGCGACCAGCAGGCGCTGCAATTGGCGCGCCGACTGGAAGCCGCCGCCGAGGCCGCGCGCATCGGTCTGTGGTCGGGCACCCTCGACGACAGCCCGCCCGAGTGGAACGCGCTGATGTACACGCTGGTCGGGGTCGACCCGGCTCAGGGGCCTTTGACGATGGGTGAGCTGCTGCGGCGATGCGTCCATCGTGATGACTGCGAGCACCTTGCCACCGAGGCCTTGACGTGGCTGCACAGCCCGACGCCGGTCGCGCGCCAGGTCGAGTTCCGCGTGGTCTGGCCCGACGGCTCGACGCATTGGCTGCAGTTGAGCGCCCACCTCGACGCCAGCAACGAAGCCGCTCGCCGGGCCTTCGGCGTGCTGATCGACGTCAGCGAGCAACGCCAGATGCTGCTGCAACTGCGTGAGGCGCACGAGCGTGCCACGCTGGCCATGGGCAGCGCGGGCATGGGCACCTGGTACCACGACAGGCTCACCGGGCATGACGACTGGGACGCACAGATGTTCGCGCTGCGCGGTCTCGCGCCGGCTCGGCAGGCACCCGATGCCGCCGGCCGCCTGGCTCTGGTGCACCCCGACGACCGCAAGCGCGTCGTGGCCGCCTCGCGACCGTTCGAGGCCAGCACCGCGACGCTGAGCCATGAATTCCGCGTGATCTGGCCCGACGGCAGTGTGCATTGGCTGGCCTCACGCTCGACCCCGCTGCTCGACGACAGTGGCCGCATGGTCCGGCGCATCGGCGTCAACTGGGACATCACCGAGGCCAAGCGGCTCGAGCAGGTTCAGCGTGAGCGCGAACTGGCGCTGCGCGAGAGCCAGGCCAAGGCGCAGTTCCTGGCCCGCATGAGTCACGAACTGCGCACGCCGCTGAACGCCGTGCTCGGTTTCACGCAGCTGTTGCTCGCTGATGCCGACGGCGGCAGCGCGGCCGACCGCCGGCACAAGCTCGAGCGCCTGGGCGATGCCGGGCAGCGGCTGCTGTCGCTGGTCGACGGTGTGCTCGAACTGTCGGCCGGGCAAGCCGCGCCGAGTGACGTCGCGTCAACGGCGGCGACGCCGCGGGCGGCCATCGAACCGCCCTCGCGAGCCAGCGGATCGACGCCGCGCTTGCTCTACATCGAAGACAACCCGGTCAACACGCTGATCGTTCGCGAGGTCGTGGCCCAGCGGCCGCACCTGGAGTTTCACAGTGCCGTCGACGGCGCGAGTGGCATCGAGAGGGCGTGCTCGCTGCAGCCTGCGCTGGTGCTGATCGACATGCAACTGCCCGATCTCGATGGCATCGAAGTCTTGCGCCGCTTGCGTGCGGATGCGGCCACGGCGCAGCTCACCTGCATCGCACTGTCGGCCAATGCGATGCCCGAAGACATCCGGCGCGCGCGCGCTGCCGGCTTTGCCGATTACTGGACCAAGCCGATCGACGTGCCGGCGTTCCTGCGGGAGTTGGATCGGTGGGTGCGCGTCGCACCCTGATCAGCGCCGCTGTGGCGGCGCGTTGACGGGCGTCAGCGGCTGGCCTCCGGTCAGCACGGCCACCAGGTTGTCCGCGGCCAGCATCGCCATCTTCATGCGCGTGGCCACCGTGGCGCTGGCAATGTGCGGTGTGAGCACGACGTTGGGCACGGCGAGCAGGCCGGGGTGAACCTGCGGTTCGCCCTCGAACACATCCAGCCCGGCGGCAGCGATGCGGCGTTCGGCCAGTGCTTGCGCCAGCGCGGCATCGTCGACGACGCCGCCACGCGCGATGTTGGTCAGCGTGGCGGTCGGCTTCATCAGCGCCAGCTCGGCCGCGCCGATGGCGTGGTGGCTCGACGGCGAATAGGGCACGACGATCACCAGGTGGTCGGCCCGGCGCAGCAGCTCGGCCTTCTCGACCCATTTCGCACCGAGCGGCGCTTCGAGCTCGGATGCCAGGCGGCTGCGGTTGTGATAGATCACCGGCATGCCGAAGCCGAGCGCGCCGCGCCTGGCAATGGCCTGGCCGATGCGGCCCATGCCCAGGATGCCGAGCGTGGCGCCCTGCACGTCGGCGCCGACGAACATGTCGTAGGCCCAGCGCTGCCACCGGCCGGCGCGCAGGAAATGTTCGCTCTCGGCGATGCGCCGCGCCGTGGCCATCATCAGTGCGAAGCCGAAGTCGGCGGTGGTTTCGGTCAACACGTCGGGCGCATTGGTGACCTGCACCCCCCGCGCGGTGCAGGCCGGCACGTCGATGTTGTTGTAGCCCACCGCCATGCTGCACACCGCGCGAAGGTCCGGGCAGGCGCCGAGCAGCGTGGCATCGACCGGTTCAGTACCGGCGACGAAGACGCCCTGCTTGCCCTGCAGGCGACGGATCAATTCCGGCTGCGGCCAGTCGGTGGGTTCCTCGTTGGCCTCAATCGCAAAGTGTTCTGCCAGGCGGGCGACGACCGCGGGAAAGACCTGGCGCGCAACCAGCACGCTGGGTTTCATGGCTCATCTCCTGTGCGTGATGCGGCCAGCGCATTCTGGAAGCGCGTCGCGACCATCATTGGAGGAAACGGGCAAACATCGAGACCGGCTCACGCTCGGTGGCGAGACGGTTTACCGGGGCAGTCTCGTCGGCGTAGCCGAGTGACATGCCGCAGACCATCATCTCGCTGGCCGGCAAAGCCAGATGCTCGGCGATGATCTTGTGAAAGTCGAGAAACGCGACCTGCGGACAGGTATCGAGCCCGCGACCGCGCGCGGCGATCATGATGTTCTCCAGGAACATGCCGTAGTCCAGCCAGCTGCCCTGGTTCAGGATGCGGTCGATCGTGAAGATGATGCCGACAGGCGCGTCGAAGAAACGGTAGTTGCGGCCGAACTGGGCATGCATGCTGGCCTTGTCGGTCTTGGCGATGCCCAGCAGGCTGTACATGTCCCAGCCGATCTTGCGCCGCCGCTCGATGTAGGGCGAGACCCACTCGGTCGGGTAGTAGTCGTACTCGGTGGCCTTGGCGCCGGGCGAGCCGCTCGCAGCGTTGGCATCGTGCGCGGCGAGGATCCGTCGCGACAGGCTGTCCTTTGCGGCACCGGTCAGCACCGTCACTTTCCACGGCTGCGTGTTGGTGCCCGAAGGGGCACGCGACGCGACGGCGAGGATGTCTTCGATGGTCTGCCGAGGTACGGGGGTCGGTAGGAAGGCACGCACCGCGCGTCGCGAGGCGATGGCCGCGTCGACCGCAGCGGTCGACTCGGAAGTGCTGAGTGTCATGGGACTGTCCAAGTGGGTTGCAACGTTTGCGCCAACGCGGGCGCCACCGGCGGCGGGCGATGGCGAGGCCAGGCCTGCCAGGACGCTTGCGCCTCCTGCAGCGTACGCAGCTGCAGCGCCACCGTGTCGTCGATATTGCGACCGTAACCGCCGGCCATGCTGACGGCCAACGGCACGCCGCGCTCGCGGCAGGCAGCGAACACGCGCCGGTCGCGCTCGGCCAGCCCGGCGGCGGTGAGCTTGAGGCGGCCCAGGCGGTCACCCTCGTGCGGGTCAGCGCCGGCCAGGTAGAACACGAGCCCCGGCGGGGTCACCGCGTGACGGCGCCACAGCGTGGCCAATGCGCCGTCGAGCGCGTCGAGGTACGACACGTCGGCGCAGCCGTCGGGCAGCTCGACATCCAGGTCACCGGCCTCCTTGCGGAATGGAAAGTTCTTCGCACCGTGCAACGACAGCGTGAAGACGGTGTCGTCGTCGCGAAAGATCGCGGCCGTGCCGTTGCCCTGGTGGACATCGAGATCGATCACCGCCACCCGCAGCAGGACGCGATGGCGACGGTGCCACTCGGCCTGCATCAGGCGCGCCGCGACGGCCACGTCGTTGAAGACGCAGTAGCCACTGCCCTTGTCGGCCTGCGCGTGGTGCGTCCCGCCGGCCAGGTTGGCGGCAACGCCTTGGCCGTCGATCAACGCCGAGCGCGCCGCGGCGATGGTTGCACCGACCGAGCGCCGCGCG
>Ga0315284_10012262_pt1 | contig 12206 bp, 7 predicted proteins | sample YL17G09_16_MG_FD_203696 | JGI IMG/M metagenome (GOLD analysis project Ga0315284, IMG submission 203696) | Sediment microbial communities from Yellowstone Lake, YNP, Wyoming, USA - YL17G09_16 | ecosystem: Environmental > Aquatic > Freshwater > Lake > Sediment | place: USA: Wyoming | collected...
TACTGTCGAGTACGCCTGCGGAGCCCTCCGGTCGCGCGCCTTGTATCCATACCCGTCTGCGCCGCCTCGCTACGAAATCTGGTGAGAAAAGCGGGCTAGATCCGGGACTGCGATCCGCCCATCGTGACGGAGTCCCCGGACCATTCTGGGATGCTTGCCAACGCCTGGTGCAGCTGCTGAAAATCCAAAGGCTTGTTAAAATAGGCATCGATCAGCCCTGCGTCGACAGTGAGTTCGTTCAGCTGAAAAGCCGTCACCAGAAAAATGACTGCATGAGGCTGCGCCTTCCGGACGCAACGTGCCACCTGCAGTCCATCCAGATCCGGTAACTGGTAATCGAGCAGAATCACGTCGAATCCGGATTGTTCCAGCTGCGCCAGGGCCTCGCTCCCCGTAAAGACCGGATGAACGGTAAAGCCCCATTTGCCCAGCGACTTCGTGAGGGACCAGTTCAGCAGCTTTTCGTCTTCCACGATTAAAATGCTCTTGTCTGCCCTTGTCATCATCAAGTCTTTGGATGCAACTCGCTTGCCAAGCCCAAAGCTATGATACCTCCCCAGTAAAACGCAATAAATGGTTGAAACATAATAAATTAGTCATTGTGGGCGATTTGGCCCACCCCGGGCGGCTGGTGTCAAAACCCGCCCATGAAACAGAGAACGGGTGATAGCGCCCAACGATCTGACCGAGGCCGACCCTCTGGGAGTGAATCACGAGAGGGAATGAACATGAAATCGGACTTCTTAATTTAGAACTGCGCTGATATGATTTCCGAGTGTCCCTGCCCAGTCTTTGGGTGATATAAAACATTTTCTCCGGGTGCGGGAATCAGGATGGTTTCGGTCTGAGAATACTGCTTCATAAGCTGTTGAAAACAAAAGGCCAATCTATTGACGTGAAGATGCTTTCCCAGGTGGGTTTCGGAACGCGGATTGCCTTGTTTTCCAGCGATGCAATCATGCGCCGTTTCGTCTAGCGGAAGAAACGGGCCAATTACTGTTATTGGTCGGAGGAAGTTATGGGCAATACTGATCGGGGCGATATTCAAATCGCCGCCCATTTATGCAAGGGATGTTGTCTGTGTGTCGTTGCGTGTCCGCCGCAGGTTCTGAGCCAGAGCCGTTTTCTGAATCGCCAGGGCTATTATGCGGTCTCGTATTCCGGGTCGGGGTGCAGCGGATGCGGCATCTGCTTTTATGTTTGTCCTGAGCCGGGTGCCATAACGGTGCGTGTGCGCAAGGATGAGAAAGAGCCGGCTGATGAAGCAAAAGCGCAGCCTGATTTGGTGGAATCTGGAGGAGGCCGTTCATGAGGCAGTTGATGAAGGGAAACGATGCAATTGTGAATGGAGCGATCCTGGCGGGCTGCCACGCGTATTTCGGATATCCAATTACTCCCGCCAGTGAGATTGCAGAAACGGCGGCATTGCTGTTTCCAAAAGCTGGAGGTGTATTTCTGCAGGCGGAGAGCGAGATCGCATCCATCCAGATGGTATATGGCGCCGCTTCCGCGGGCGTACGGTCCATGACCGGATCCTCCGGCCCCGGGATTAGTTTGATGCAGGAGGGAATCTCCTATCTAGCTGGTGCGGAGCTGCCCTGTGTGGTTGCCGATATCATGCGCGGAGGGCCCGGGCTTGGCAACATCGGACCGGAGCAGAGCGATTACACGCAGATGGTGAAGGGTGGCGGTCACGGCAACTATCGTAACATAGTCCTGGCTCCGAACAGCGTCCAGGAGATGTGCGACCTGACGATCCTTGCCTTTGAACTCGCGGATCGTTACCGCAATCCGGCAGTGATACTCGCCGATGGCGCTCTTGGACAAATGATGGAGGCTGTCGCGCTGCCGGCCCCGTGCGGCTCGCAACCGCCGAAAGACTGGGCTGTGGCGGGAAATGCCGAGACCCGCAAGAACATTATCACGTCGATCTACTTGCGCCCCGAGGAGCTGGAGCAGCACAATCTCAAACTGCAGGCAAAGTATCACGAGATTGAAGCCAGAGAAACCCGGTGGGAAGAACACCGGACCGAGGATGTGGAATATTTGCTGGTGGGCTATGGAATCAGCAGCCGAGTGGCGCGAGCCACGGTGGATGAGGCGCGCAACCAGGGGAAGAAGATCGGTCTCTTCCGTCCGATTACCCTGTTCCCGTTCCCGATGAAACGGTTGTCAGAGTTGACTGCCAAAGTCAAAGGGGCGCTGGTTGTGGAGTTGAGCTATGGACAGCTGATGGAAGACGTGCGCCTGGCCGCAAACGGCAAGACACCTATGAGGCTCTTGAGCAGGGCAGGGGGCATGATCCCGACCGAAGAAGAAGTCATGACGGCTATCAAAAAGATGGAGAACGAGTGTGTGGGAAATTAAGCACGGCAAACCTCATACGTTTTACGATCACTTTGACCGCAAGGGCGGCGACCTGGAAGTCACCCATTACTGCCCCGGCTGTGGCCACGGCGTTTTGCACAAAATGATTGCCGAGGCGATCGAGGATCTCGGGGTCCAGGACCGGACGATTCTGGTGAGTCCGGTCGGATGCTCGGTCTTTGCCTATTATTACCTCGATATCGGCAATGTGCAGGCGTCGCATGGGCGCGCTCCGGCGGTCGCCACCGGCATCAAGCGGTCTCGTCCGGACAGCATCGTCATTTCCTATCAGGGCGATGGCGATCTGGCGGCGATCGGCGGCAATGAGATCCTGCATGCGGCAAACCGCGGCGAGAAAATTACCGTCTTCTTCGTCAACAACGCCATCTACGGAATGACCGGTGGACAGATGGCTCCGACCACTCCAGTCGGCGCACGCACCACGACTTCGCCCTATGGCCGCTCGCTCCTCAACGAAGGCTATCCGATGAGAATCTGTGAACTGCTTTCGTCTCTGGAAGCGCCGGTGTACATCGAGCGCGTTGCCCTCACCGACGCCAAGCACCACATGAAGGCGCGCAAGGCCGTGCGGCGCGCCTTGCAGTGCCAGATCGAGGGCCGAGGATTCTCGCTGGTGGAGGTGCTGTCGACCTGCCCGACGGGCTGGAAAGTATCTCCGGAAGAAGCCGTTCATTGGGTGGAGAGAAACCTGTTCCCGCTGTTCCCATTGAAAATTTTCAAGGAACGCACGGGCAATGGGAGCGGCGCCTCGGCAGCGGCTGAAGCCAAGGTGCCAGAGAGAGCGGTGCATGAAGATGTCTCTGCGGAGACTGAGAATTCCGTGCGTGGCGCAGTCGCGCGCGGCGAACTCGCAGAAGTGTCGATGAAAATAAGCGGGTTCGGCGGACAGGGAATCCTCTTCGCAGGAGTTGCCCTCGCAGAGGCCGGCATGCGGGAAGGCCTCCAGGTTTCCTGGATTCCCTCTTACGGCCCGGAAATGCGGGGGGGCACCGCCCATTGCCATGTGAAACTCTCGCGCCACACCATCGCTTCGCCGGTGATCAACCGGCCCTCCACGGTGATTGCATTCAACGAGCCTTCAGTTGAGAAGTTCGTTGGTGAGCTCTTGCCGGGCGGCTTGATGATGCTGAACTCATCCATGGTGACTACGAAGCCCACAAGAACCGATATCCGGATCGTAGAGGTTCCGGTGACGGATGCCGCCAGGGAAGTGGGAAATCCCAAAGTCGCCAACATGGTCATGCTGGGAGCCTATCTCCAGGTGACCGGTGCTGTGGATGATGAATCGGTTCTTTCGGCGCTTGCGGAACATGGGTTGCGCGCTGATCTGATCGAGCTCAACCGCAAGGCGCTTAGAGCCGGCCGCGCATTGATTCACTGAAAAGCGTCAAGGCGCCGCTTTAAAGCAGCCACGAATGACACGAATGGGCGAGAAATTCGTGTTATTCGTGGCTGCTTTTTGTCTTGCAGTGTCTGAATCGCAGAGATATTTTGAAGCAGGTCGTAAATTAGTGAAAATTAATGATAGTCTAAAGGGTTGACGCACAGCGCCAATCCATAATCAACCAGGAAGCTATTATTTTCTGAACTCGAGGACAACAATCATGACAAGACAGATGGTCACGATCGACGGCAACGAAGCAGCGGCATATGTTGCCTTCAGAACCAACGAGGTCATTGCCATATATCCAATTACTCCTTCCTCCCCAATGGGCGAGTGGTCGGATGCCTGGGCCGCGGAAGGCCTGCGCAACATCTGGGGTACGACCCCCTCAGTCACCGAAATGCAGAGTGAAGGCGGAGCTGCCGGCGCCGTCCATGGAGCGCTGCAGACCGGCGCGCTGACGACCACGTTTACCGCATCACAGGGATTGCTCCTGATGATCCCCAATATGTTCAAGATCGCCGGTGAACTTACCCCCTCGGTATTCCACGTTTCCGCTCGGACCGTGGCGACGCATGCGCTTTCGATATTCGGGGATCACAGCGATATCTTGGCGACCCGCTCGACAGGCTTTGGCCTGATTGCGTCAAACTCGATTCAGGAGATCATGGACTTTGCGCTGATTTCCCAGGCGGCCACTCTGGAAGCGCGCGTTCCGTTCGTTCACTTCTTCGACGGTTTTCGCAGTTCCCATGAAGTGATGAAAATCGAACAGCTGAGCGAAGAAGACCTGCGCGCCATGATCGACGATGAACTGGTATTTGCGCACCGCAGCCGGCGCCTGACGCCGGAAAAGCCGGTGCTGCGCGGATCGGCACAGAACCCTGACGTATTCTTCCAGGCGCGCGAAGCGTGCAATCCTTTCTATGAAGCCGCGGCTGCGATCGTGCAGAAGGCGATGAACAAGTTTGCCGGTATCGTCGGCCGCCAGTATCGCCTGTTCGACTATGTCGGCGCTCCGGATGCCGAGCGCGTGATCGTGTTGATGGGATCGGGAGCCGAAGCAGCACAGGAAGCCGTGGAATATCTGACGGCCCGCGGCGAAAAGATCGGCATGATCAAGGTCCGCCTGTATCGTCCCTTCTCGATCAAGGATTTCGTGGGAGCGCTTCCGCCGACCGTGCGCGTGATTGCGGCACTGGATCGCACCAAGGAGCCGGGCAGCGCCGGCGAACCGCTCTACCAGGATCTGGCGACCGCAATTGCGGAAACCTTCTCCCGCGGTACGGCCCCATTCAAGTCCTTCCCCTTGATCCTAGGGGGGCGCTATGGCCTATCGTCCAAGGAATTCACCCCCGCGATGGTGCGCGGAGTGTTCGACGAGATGAAGAAGCCTGCGCCCAAGAACCATTTCACGGTTGGAATTGTCGACGACGTTACCCATTCCTCCATCGACTATGACCCGACCTTCTCCACGGAAGGGGACGAGGTCGTGCGCGCGCTGTTCTACGGGCTCGGGGCTGACGGCACCGTGGGCGCCAACAAGAACTCCATCAAGATTATCGGCGAGGACACTCCGAACTATGCCCAGGGCTACTTTGTGTACGACTCGAAGAAAGCGGGGGCCGTCACCGTGTCTCACCTGCGCTTCGGGCCGCGCCCGATTCATTCCACGTATCTCATCGACCGGGCCAACTTTGTCGCCTGCCACCAGTTCGTGTTCCTGGAACGTCAGGACATGCTCAAGGATGCCGTTCATGGCGCCACGTTCCTGCTGAACAGCCCGTTTGGTCCGGATGAAGTCTGGAATAAGCTGCCGCGCACAGTCCAGCAGCAGATCATCGACAAGAACATCCGCTTCTTTGTGATCGACGGGTACAAGGTCGCCAAAGATACCGGGATGGGAGCCAGGGTTAATACCATCATGCAGACCTGCTTCTTTGCCATCTCGGGCGTTCTGCCTCGCGACGAGGCGATCGAATCGATCAAGTACTCGATCCAGAAGACCTACGGCTCCAAGGGAGAGGAAGTTGTCCGCAAGAACTTCATGGCGGTAGAGCAGACGTTGGCCAACCTCTTCGAGGTCAAGGTGCCGAAGCAGGCAACCAGCACGTTCGACCGGCCGCCGGTGGTGGCGCCGGAAGCGCCTGCTTTCGTACAGAACGTGGTTGCACCGATCATGGCGGCGCGCGGCGATTCGCTGCCTGTGAGCGCCTTCCCTGTTGATGGCACGTTCCCGACCGGGACCTGCCAATGGGAAAAGCGCAACATCGCCCTCGAAATACCGGCCTGGGATCCCGAGGTTTGCATCCAGTGCGGCAAGTGCGCCATCGTTTGCCCGCACGCCTCGATCCGCATCAAGGCATACGACATGGATCTGACCAAACAGGCGCCGAAGACATTCAAGTGGATGGCCGCCAAGGGTGCTGAGTTCATCGAGGGCATGGCCTACAGCATTCAGATCGCTCCGGAGGATTGCACCGGATGCGGCTTGTGCGTGGATGTGTGCCCTGCCAAGAACAAAAAGGAAACGCGCCTGAAAGCCATAAACATGGTGCCGCAGCTTCCGATCCGTGAAACGGAGCGCGAGAACTACAAGTTCTTCCTCGATCTTCCGGAGTACGATCGACGCCTGGTGCGCATGAGCAGCATCAAGGCCAATCAGCTGCTGCAGCCGCTCTTTGAATATTCCGGAGCCTGCTCGGGCTGCGGCGAGACGCCGTATATAAAACTCATGACGCAGCTGTTCGGCGATCGCGCCCTCATTGCCAACGCGACCGGATGCTCGTCCATCTACGGCGGCAACCTGCCGACGACACCCTATACCACCAACAAGGAAGGGCGCGGACCGGCCTGGTGCAACTCGTTGTTTGAGGACAACGCCGAATTCGGCCTCGGGTACCGGCTCACGATCGACAAACATGCCGAAATGGCGCGCGAGCTGGTGCAGAAGCTCTCGGCCGAGATCGGGACAGAACTTGTTGTCGGCATTCTCAACGCGGATCAATCGGATGAAGCCGGAATCTACGATCAGCGCGCGCGCGTGGTGGCGTTGAGGAAAAAGCTCGCAGGGTTGAAGTCGCCGGAAGCACGCAACCTGGAAAGCCTGGCCGATTACCTCGTTAAGAAAAGCGTCTGGATCGTCGGCGGCGACGGTTGGGCCTATGATATCGGCTACGGCGGCCTGGATCACGTCCTCGCATCGGGACGCAACGTCAACCTCCTCGTGCTCGACACCGAGGTGTATTCGAACACCGGCGGTCAGATGTCGAAGTCGACGCCGCGCGGGGCTGTGGCCAAATTCGCAGCCGGCGGCAAGCCGCTGGCCAAGAAGGACCTCGGCCTGCATGCCATCAACTATGCCAGCGTTTATGTTGCGGCCATCGCGATGGGCGCAAACGATGCCCAGACCGTCAAGGCGTTCCTCGAAGCCGAATCATTCGACGGGCCGTCGATCATCATTGCGTACAGCCACTGCATCGCGCATGGGATCAACATGACGACCGGTATGAAGAACCAGAAGGCCGCTGTCGACTGCGGTTACTGGCTGCTCTACCGTTACGATCCGCGCCTGGCGGCGCAGGGGAAGAATCCGCTGGTTCTGGATTCCAAGCCTCCCAAGCTGCCGTTGAAGGATTATGCTTACCAGGAAACACGTTATAAGATGCTGGCTCTGAGCCAACCGGAAGAGGCAAAGCGCTTGCTGATTCTTGCTCAGCAGGATGTCGTCAAGCGCTTCCAGTTCTATCAACAGCTGGCTGCGCTCGAGTACGGGCCTACAGAAGCCCCGGCATCAGAGAAGAGCTAGAAATCCTGCCAGTGAGGACGCAGAGACAGGTCTTATTTCTCTGCGTCCTCAACTCCGTAAGTTCCTCGCGTACCAAGCGCAAAGGCAGCCACGAATGGCACGGCGCGGCACAGCCGCGATCAAAAGAATCTTGCCGCAGAGGCGTGGAAGATCGCGGACAGTTAACAACTCAGGAACCCTTTCTGTCGCCCTTGCAGGGCTCTGTTTCTTTCTCATCCCTAACCCCGGGCGGCGCTGCGCTTGCCCGGGGCTACTGTCTCGCTGCCGCTGCCGCGGCTGCTGGAATCCTGGCTCGGAGCCTTGATTGCGGCTGCTGGAGCCTGGCCCCGAAGGGGCCGCGAGAAAGTAGCCGGGGGCAAGCGAAGCGCCGCCCCCGGTTTGCAGTCGCGAGTGAACGAGCCCTGAAGGGGCGAAAGAAAACCCTTTGTGGACTGGCGAGGAATTATACGTAAGTAGCACGAAGCAGCAAAAGTTCGTGTCATTCGTGGCTGCTTTTTAGAACTCCCAGGTATTCATTTCAGGCCGAAGGCATCTGCCGCACGGCCGGCAATGTGCCTGCCGATGGCGATCGAAGCGGTCGCCGCGGGGGAAGGGGCATTCAAGACGTGAATCGCGTTGGGCGCCTCGATAATCTGGAAGTCATCCACGAGCGTTCCCTGCGGTGTGATCGTCTGGGCGCGGACGCCGGATCCTCCGGGTTCGAGGTCCTCATCGCTCAAATCGGGCACCAATCGCTGCAGTGCGCGCAGGAAGGCCCGGCGGCTTAACGACCGGTACAACTCATAGACTTCCGTGCGCCAGTATTTCCAGCCCATGCGCCAGAATCCCAGGTAAGCCGACATCTCCCCGAGGTCTCCCAGGTTTATGTCGCGCATGCGATAGCCTTCGCGCGCGAAAGCCAGCACAGCGTTGGGTCCTGCTTCATAACCGCCGTGGATTCGTTTTGTGAAGTGCACGCCGAGGAAAGGGAATTGCGGGTTGGGTACCGGGTAGATGAGCCCGCGCACTTTGTCGCAGCCTGACCGGAGCGTGTAGTACTCGCCGCGGAAAGGGATCACGAGCACCTTGGGGTCGATTCCCATCAGACGCGCGATGCGATCCGCATACAGGCCGCCGCAACTGATCAGGTTACGGGTGGCAAATGATCCCGTGCCGGTGTCGAGTCGCAAACATCCGCCTTCCCGGCGAATGGCCCGCACCTGCGCAGGCGCAAAGATCTGGGCCGCACGCTTGCTGAGTTGCGCGGCCATCGCGGCGGCGACCTCGCTAAAATCTATGATGGCGGTGGTGGGTGAATAGAGAGCGCGCAGGGCACGAGCGTGCGGCTCCAATTCGCGGGCACGTTCGGGGCCAATGAGTTCGAGGCCGGGGACGCCATTTGCAGTGCCGCGCTCGTACAGTTCCTGGAGCCTCGGCAACTCCTGCTCCGTGACCGCGACGATGATCTTGCCGCAGCGATCATAGGGCACACCATGGGCATCGCAGAATTCCGTCAGTAAGCGCACCCCTTCCACGCACAGCTTTGCCTTGGCCGAACCGGTCTTGTAGTAGATGCCGGCGTGCATTACGCCGCTGTTGTGGCCCGTTTGATGACTTGCCAGCCCCGGTTCTTTTTCCAGAATGGCCAGAGAGTAAGCGGGGAACCGTTCCGACAATGCCAGCGCGGTTCCAAGCCCGACGATTCCGCCCCCAATGATTGCGATATCAAAAGTCCCGGCGTTTTCTGCCATGAAGTTCTCTTCCCCGCATGAAACGGTGCGCCAATCATAGCGTAATGCTCTGTGGGTGGTTGATCTTTCTCTGGGAGGGTCATCTTTTATCACTAACAATCCAGGAAGCCAAGTTTCTCTTTCAGGTCGTTTGCCCGAAAGATGCTACTGGATTTCTGCATACCGGGAAAACGGAATGTGCAGGAACGGCAGCCATCAAAGGTCCCTGGAACGCAATCAGCATGGATTCGCTTTTATGCGAGCGAGTGGGCCATTTTTGCCGGCGCTTACGCTCATGCTTTTTCTCTCCGGCTGCTCGTGCCACTTGAATGTGCCTGAATCCGGATCACGGATTCAAACCAGCGCCTTGATGAAACTCAACGGGGTTCCCCTCGAGCTGCGTCTTTCCAAACCGGCAGGAGCCTCCTCGGGCAATGTCCTGATCATTTATGCGACTGGGGATGGGGGCTGGCTCGGGCTGGGAACAGATATATTCAACTGGCTGGCGAGCTGGAACTACCCGGTAGCCGGATTCAGCTCCCGGAGCTACCTGCATCACTTGGGTTATACCTCCGAAACTGAAACGACGACTCCCAGAATGTTGGCGAGGGACTACGAGAGCATCCTAGCGTTTGCCGAGAGCCACCTCGGCTTGCCGGCATCGACGCCGATCATTCTCGTGGGTATGTCGCGGGGAGCGGGGCTTTCGGTGGTAGCCGCGGGCGCAGGGAGCTTGGATCAGCGCCTGGCCGGGCTGCTGGCCATCGCTCTGACCAAAGAGGAAGAACATGTCCTGCACCGGGCGCGGAGGACGGCGCCCGCCAACGGCCAGGCCAGGCGACCGCGAGTCATGATCGAAACGTACCGCTACCTCAACCGGGTGGGTCCATTCCCCATCATGGTGCTTCAATCTACTCACGACGGCTATCTGCCGGCAGACGAAGCGCGCAAACTCTTCGGGCCGGACAGCGAACTCCGCAAGCTGCGCGCCGTGGAATCGACCAACCACGGCTTTCACAACGGTTGCCAAACCCTCTACCAGGATGCCGAAGACGCCCTGAAATGGATCATCGGATTCATCCCGGGCCATGGGAAAGATTGACGATTTACGATTGACGATTGACGCGCGAATACTTTCCCTTCATTCGTCAATCGTAAATCGTCAATCGTCAATCCCCCTTCTCCAGGTACAATAGGCGCGGGCTACCATGTTCCTGGGCGCCCACGCTCTTCATCAATTTCAGGAGGAAACTCATGCGCGCACTTACGTCTGCCCTCGCGTTCTTCTTTTTGCTGGGAAGTCCTGCTGCGATTCAATCAGGCAAGCAGATTGTTCGGATCGGCTCCGATCTCAACCTTCCCTTCAGCCCTGCAGTCAAGGCGGGGAAGCTTATTTACGTTTCCGGGAATCTCGCTACCGACGAGGGAGGCAAATTTGCAGGCGGCGACATCAAGGCCCAGACCAAACGGGTCCTGGACAATCTTGGCAGGGTGCTGAAAGCAGCCGGGACCAGGATGGGAAATGTGGTATCGGCCAATGTGTTCCTGCACAATGCCTCCGATTTTCAGGCGATGAATGAGGTGTACGGAGGCTATTGGCCCAAAGATCCGCCGGTCCGGACGACAGTAGTGGCGAACCTGGCCATGCCCGAGGCTTTGATCGAGATCTCGATGATCGCTGTTCCGGACGGAGGGGAACGCAAAGTGGTGCACCCGGCAGGGTGGCTCAAATCCCCAAGTCCATACAGTTACGGCATTGTTTCCGGCGATACCCTGTTTCTGTCAGGATTGATCTCGCGAAACACCAAAGACAATTCCATGATCCCGGGAGACATCAAAGTTCAAACCCGGACGGTGATGGAAAGCACAGGCGAAATCCTGAAATCCGGAGGCATGACGTATGCGGATGTCGCCAGCAGCCGCGTCTACATCACCGATACGGCCATGTTTCAGGAAATGAATGCGACGTACCGGACCTACTTTCCCAAGGATCCGCCGGCACGAGCCACCGTGATCACCCCATTGATGAACGCACAGGCGGTGGTTGAAATCACCCTGCTGGCCGTGAAGGGCGGTGTCCGGGAAGCGATGAATCCTCCAAATGCGGATGGCGGCCCGGCGCAGCCGAATCCCAACCTGAGTGCCGCGATCCGCATCGGCAATCGCCTTTTCTTATCCGGCATGCTTGGGAATGATGCGAGCAATAAGGGTGATGCCACTGCGCAGACACGCGGGACTCTTGCAAGGATCGCGCGCACTCTCAAAGCAGCCGGCTTTGACTGGAAAGATGTCGTCGATGGAGTGGTCTATATCACGGATATGAAGAACTTCAACGCCATGAACACGGCCTACCGCGAAATCTTCGCCGCCGATTTTCCCGCCCGCGTATCCGCGGAGACAGGCCTTGTGAGCGCCGATGCCTTGGTCGAAATCATGTTCACCGCCGTAAAATGACTCGCCAAAAAACTGCAAAGGCAGCCACGAATGGCACGAATATTTTACTTATTCGTACTACTTACCCGCAACTCCTTTGCAGGAAGGCAAGGATTTTTTGCCACGAGACGAAGAGCTGGCAGGCGCGAAGCGCCGGCAGTGAATAGCCGCGCCCGTAAGGGCGTGGTTGCGGGAGACAACAAAATGAGGTCCGAAGGACCGGCACAGATGTCTTGTGCCGCACCTTCGGCGCTCTATTCCGTACCATCCCGATCCCGGCCTTACGGCTGACTGCGGGACACACTTGACACTGTGGGTACTCGTGGACCTGGACGTGGACTTGGACCTGGACCTCGACGTAGACCCGGACTATCCTGTGCGACATGAACTTTCGCAAGCTTGACGTTTATCAATTTGCTGTGCGTTTCTTGCCGCTGGCAGCTGCTATTGTCGATAGTCTGCCGCCCCGCTACGCGGCTTTGGG